>Ga0233403_10001446_pt1 | contig 11071 bp, 8 predicted proteins | sample Na_oxic_1_MG_FD_179866 | JGI IMG/M metagenome (GOLD analysis project Ga0233403, IMG submission 179866) | Seawater microbial communities from Saanich Inlet, British Columbia, Canada - Na_oxic_1_MG | ecosystem: Environmental > Aquatic > Marine > Inlet | place: Canada: British Columbia | collected...
CGAAGGCTCTGCATCAATCACTTGACAACAGTGTTCCCAAACTTGCCCAAAATTCAATCCATTTTGCACGACAATCATACCCGCATTGAAATAGGGCAACATCACTTCCCCAGAAGTGCTGGAAAGTACGCGCTGCTGTGGTAAAGGTAATTGAAATAAATCATATATTTTTTGCCAGAGCGTGACATCACGGGTAAAGGTTGCTAAATCGGCCTGTTTCGCATTGAAGGGGGCATCAAAAATGGCTGTATCGGGAAAGCATTCACGCAAACATAACAGATCACTGTCTAAAAAAACGATTTTATCGGCCAAGGTATCTATCGCTAAACAAGCTACCTTATTCCCTATCGGATAATCCTCATCAATACGATTAACAATGGGTACCGTTCGCACACCCAAAGTGTGCATCAAAGTCTGTGTTGTTTCTGAAAGCCTACCCCAACGACTTTCGGGTTGTGGAAGGGCTGCGACTAATTCATACTCACCACGCAAATAACGCTTTAAAGAAGCAGCAAGCAACATGGATTTAATTTCTAAATCGCCTTGCTGGCAGACGAAAACGAAACAGTATTTCATAAGATGAGGCTCATTTAAAAAAAATCTATAAAGTTATAGCGTTTCCAACTTTTCGTTTCAAATTTATTTTGCGATTTATTTTCGTTCCAAATTTATTTTGCGGATAGATAGAGATGGTGGGCAAGCGGGCGGTTGGATTTGCGGATAAGATTTAATTTATAGCGTTTCCCGATCTCATGACGTACACTTATGTAAAGTAGATATGCAAAGGGCGCATTCCCAAAAAAAGTCATTATCAATCGGGCCAAAAGCAAAATAAATTTTGCACTCCAATCTAGCCGAAAGCAAAATAAATTTTGCACTCCAGCCGAAAGCAAAATAAATTTTGCACTCCAGCCGAAAGCAAAATAAATTTTGCACTCCAAGCCGAAAGCAAAATAAATTTTGCACTCCAATCACTCCAATCGGGCCGAAAGCAAAATAACAGGCATTCCAATCGGGCCGAAAGCAAGATAAATTTTGCACTCCAGCCAAAAGCAAAATAAATTTTGCACTCCAATCACTCCAATCGAGCCGAAAGCAAAATAACAGGCATTCCAATCGGGCCGAAAGCAAAATAACATGCACTCCAATCGGGCCGAAAGCAAAATAAATTTTGAACGAAAATCAAATTTGTACTTCATTCAATCGGGAAACGCTATAGTCGTGCCCGCTTACCCACCCTACGAGAAACTGGAATATTATGATGATTCTTTGTTTTTCAAACATCGCGCAATAGGTTCGGACAAAATCCCTAAAATTTTGTTAATGTTATCAATATAATACTCATTGAGATCAATAGAAACTTCTTGATGTGTTAATGTCAAAAATTTCCAATTGCTGCCCGTCGTGACTGCGCCATAAATGACATCAATACCTCTTTTTTCCTCTGTATTGAATAACTGCGCGGCTACCATTTCTGCGAGACATTGCGCTAAACCGGATTTCACATTGTCATTTTTAGCTTCGACTATGGTGATCACGGGCGCGACAATGGAAAGTTGTTCTGGTGAAAGACTAATCAAAAAATCACAAGTGCCCTTTAAGCCTTTTTCAGAGTCTACATTAAATGAGGTGCCCGAAAATAAACTGATTTGATATTCAAAATGTTTTCTCAATTCAATGAGAATGGGGGCAACAATCATTTCTGAACGCGCTTTTTCGGTATCAATTGCCAGTGCTAAAGGAATGTTTTCTTTAAGCGTCATCGCTAAAAAATCACTGCACTTGATTTCAGGCACACTAGAAAACAAGTCCATTTCTTCATGAAGGGTTAAATTAAATCGCTTTTTCAGTTGATTTAAGCTGGTAAAATCACTATAAACCATTCGATATTCCTTTAGAGTTTAACGGAAAACGATAAAATTTATATTGCGTTCGTAGGGGCGAACCTGCGTGTTCGCCCTTTTGAATGTTAGTGAATAGGCAAATTGGGCTCATTAAGCGTTACCAATTCCTTTTTAAGGCGTAGAGGGCAACGCTTAATGCCTTTCAGTAAAAAGGTTGCTATGGCAATCGTACAAGAAATAAAAAATAAATCCCATCGTACCGGAAAAGAAAATCCGGCTGGCAGAATACCCAAAATACCCACTATGAAAGCGGTGATACTAAAAACGAAGTGAAGCTGTTTAACGCGCTTTTTTGAAGCCATAATTTTATGATTCCTATATGTGGCAACCTGTGGGTTGCACTTGGGTGGTGTCGTCAGGTGATTTTGTCCAAAAAACTGCTCCCATTGGAATGAAGCATTTAAAAAAATGATATAAAAAATAGTGACTTAAATCGCCCTATTTTCATTAACAATTAACACACACAATTCTATTCTGAGTATCAATAACAATGATGATCGAGATAACAACTTCTACCCGCTTTAAGATGTTTATACTTTAACTGACTCGCTGAGTATTGTGAATAAAGCCCTTTCCGACTGGTAGAAAATCTTCTCTTACTATATGTCGAAAAAATTAATGCTCTATACTCAACCTGAAAATGTTTAAAGTTTAATTGTCTTTCAGCCATCTTGAGAATAAATTCCGCTAATAATTTGGCCGCTTCTACTTGTTTACTTGAATGACTCACCTTTTTCGTTTTGAGTTCACATAAAAAGACAAACAAAACATTTTCATAAGGATAGAAAATAATGTAATCACACAGACTATTTAAGAAAGGCACTGCTTTATTGAAATAGGGAAAAATGTCCAATTCATCAGGTTCAAATTTATACAACAGTGCTTTGCCAACCTTGATTATTGGCGTTTTTGGATAATCTGGCGCTTTGGATTCTTCTAAAAGAGTCGGTTTTTGTTTAAAACGAGAAACGATAATAGCATCAATTGCGTTTAAGAGTTCTTTCATAATTAATCAAACAACGCAAAGTAAATACCTTCAGATGATTGATTCAGATTATCCACAACTTGATTAATGGTGGCAATTTCTAAACCTGTTTCAGTTATGGTTATTTCATGAGGTATTTCATCCTCTTCGGTAAAAAGCAAGGCCCCAACTCGCTCAGGTTTAAGCAATTGATTTTCAGCATAACCATATTGCTTGATCAACTCAGCAGTCTTTTCATGATCTGAGGCTAACATAATCAAATTGCTCAGTTCCATAATAATATAATCGCTATGCGTACTTGCGATCACCTTAAACCCCTCATTCACCAACCGCCCTAAAAATCGCGCCATCAAAATCTGATTATCGGGATGCAAATTCAATTCGGGCTCGTCAATGATAATGTAATCACCTCTTTCCGCTAAATGCCGCAGATAAAATACGATATTAGCCAGTGATTTAACCAGCGAGGCTGTCTGAGAGAGTTCTAAACTTTGCTCTGGTGCATTATTAGGCCTATATTGTATTTCACCTTCAGGGGAGATAATCATCTTACCCTTCAGAATATCTTGCTCTAATTCATTAGCCAAATAGTCAAATTTACTGTGATTTTTGCTCAGAAAAACTAAATCCTCTGCAATTTCTAGGTTATCCTTAATGGGTTGAGGATAACGATCCACTTGTTCGCGTAAAGCGTCGAGCATTTTATGAGCGTTTCCCTCGGACTTTAGCAACCCGGAAAGTAGTTTGTTTTTATTCAGGGCAAGTTCTTTGCTAAAAATATTAATGGCAGCCCTTTCGGCCGGCGCGATGTAAGCACGAAGTCCCTCCTTATGGCTTAAAAAATTGTAAATTTCATAAGCCAAATAAGATTTGCCGGTATTGTTATGTCCGCAGAATAAAATCAAATCCTTATCCAAATCAACTTCTACTCGTTTGATGAGGCCTAAGTTTTCTATTTTGAATATCATTTTGAACAGTTATCAGTTATAAATGTATCGATTGCCCACCATACTGCTTGCCCACCATATCGCTTGCCCACCATATCGCTTGCCCACCATCTATCAATTCACTGACATCTTAACCTGCCCACTTGACAAGGCTTGAATCACTTTTTCTTTTGGGCCCATTGCGACGATTTGTCCACCATCCATCACAATTAACTGATCAACCAGTGATAATAATGACATACGGTGTGTCACTAACAAGAGTGTTTTGTTTTCCAGATAACCCTGTAAACGCCCCTTTAATTGTTCTTCTGTCCGATTATCCATCGCATTAGTCGGTTCATCAAGTAACAAGATGGGCGGATTGAGTAATAAAGCTCTCGCTAACACAACGGCTTGCCGTTGCCCACCGGATAAACCCGTTCCGCGTTCGCCAATCGGCATGTCAAAACCTAAAGGATGGCGATTCACAAATTCATCTACTCCTGCCAGTTGGGCCGCTTTTAGCACCACACTGTCTTCTACTGAAGTCGCGCCTCTGACAATATTTTCTTTGAGGGTGCCATAAAATAATTCAATATCTTGTGGCACGTAGCCGATATTGCGCCGTAAATCGGCCGGATCAATTTGGCGGCTGTCAACGCCATCTAGCAAAATGCTACCACTGTGAGGCTGATAAAGGCCCAAAATCAATTTGGCCAGCGTGCTTTTACCTGAACCAATACGGCCAATAATACCCACTCGTTGCCCAGCCTTGATCTGAAATGAGACTTGACTGAGACTCGGTTGCGGTTGTTCTGGGTAACTGAAATCAACTTGTTTAAATTCAATCGTGCCTTGTAATTGCGGACGGTGTAGAAATTGATGGCCTAATGGACGTTCTAGCGGCATGGTCATAATCTGGTTCAATACATGTAATGCCGCTATAGCGTGATGGTAACGTGTTAATAGGCTCGCGATTTGTGCCAAAGGTGCCAACGCGCGTCCAGTTAATATGGTGCAAGCTATCAGTGCGCCCATGCTTAAATCACCTTCGACAATCAAATATACCCCATAAATGACAACAACAATGCTTGTCATCTGTTGGGCAAACAAAGCAAAATTAACGTAAAGTGATGATAATAAACGTGATTTCAAGCTGGATTGGGCGATTTGCCCAATCAATTGTTCCCAGCGTCGCTGCATTTCCCCTTCCGCGCAAGTGGTTTTAAGGGTTTCCATACCGCTGAGTGCTTCAACCAACAAAGCGTGTTTTTGGGTACTCGCACGAAAGGTTTGTTCAATCACTTTACGCAATGGCAATTGTATCAAGAGGCCGACGAAAATCACAATCGGCATTGTGTACAATGGAATCTGTGCTAGTTCAGGATGTAATGTCCAGATAACGGCTATAAATAATAGGGCAAAAGGTAAATCAATCAAGGTCGTTAAGGTTGCTGAAGTTAAAAATTCGCGAAAACTTTCAAATTCGTGCAAATGATTCGCAAATGCGCCGACTGAACGTGGGTGAGCCACGCGCTGTGTGCCTAACACCTGTTCAAAAATCATACTGGCTAACAGAATATCCGTTTTTTTACCAGCAATATCAATAAAATAACCGCGTAAGGTGCGAATGATTAAATCAAAACCAAATACGATAGCAACCCCAATCGCCAGTACCCACAATGTTTCTATCGCATGATTAGGCACCACGCGATCATATACATTCATTATAAACAGCGGCGATGCTAAGGCAAATATATTAATCAACAATGAAGCGATGACGACTTCACTGTAAATCGGCCAAGATTTGAGCAAAGTGCCCCAAAACCAATTGCGAGGGCGCGGCATAACACTGTCTTCGGTGCGCGCATCAAAGCTATAAGTCGGATGTGCAAATAAAGCGTAGCCGCTATAATTCGCTTTTAAATCTTTGACAGACAGCGTGGTAACCCCTTCACCCGTATTAGGTAAAATGATTTCAACCGACTTTTTCTTTTTATCAATATATTTGAGTAGTATGCAAGCTTGCCCATCTTTAAGCAATAGCACCGCTGGCAAAACTAATTCATTAAATTGAGACAAAGGCTGTTTAATTAAACGGGCAGATAAATCTGCTCGCGCAGCGGCGCGGATAAATAATTCAGGCGTAAAACGATTATTTTCTAGTGGTAAACCGGCCTTCAGTGCATCCGCAGAAAAGGGTTTACTCAGCAATTTGGTTAAAATGACGAGACACTGCAAAAGAGGATCATCAAAAGTCGCTATATTATGGCTTTCTTGCCAAGCGTTAGTTGAGAAAGTAGATTGAGTCATATTGAATTTTGTTTCTAAATAAATTTTATTTTCACGCAAAGCCGCTAAGACGCTAAGAAGCGAAGATCAGCTATACTTAGCATCGTCATCAATTGCACTTTTTTTTAAAAGACACAATCAACAGCAGTTGTCTTACTGATCAAGTCAGGTGGTGGTGACTAAATCAAAACTGACGAATCTTCAAACGAAAAGTATTTATATTTATTTGAGGGTTTGAATAAATATCAAAACTTGATAAAATGCTGATGTTTCATACAAAAAAATTGGGGCAAAAAATACTGATTATCATGATTTCAACTTCTATTGATTAATTATCTTCAACATCTTAACTTACAACCTATCAGTTTGGCCCGACACTTTTTTTCTTTACGGCGAACACAGAGTACCACTTCATCACACAGAGAATAAGTAATTCACGCTTTCATCGCTGTGTTTCGTTTCGCGAAACACAGCGATGAAAAGTTGCGCGCAACTTTTCACGCAAAAGTTTTGCGCGCAAAACTTTTGCGTGAAAGCGTGAATTTGATTTTTCAATTAATACTCTGATATTAAATACACTGTAAATGTGTGTATTTTTGAGCGACACAAACTGATAGGTTGTAAGACATCTTAGGAATGGTAATTAAATAATTTGTGCATTCGTAAAAGGATGGGCACGGCAATACTATTCTCTATCAGCGAAATGCACATGTTATTTAATTCTCGTTCCTAACGAACCACTACACAATTATTAGAAATATTGAGATAATGAATTCAAAAATGAAATCAACATTATGGCTAAGGATACTAACAACATGAATCTTTCACACTATAAATTTAAAGAAAATCCATTTCGGATTACGCCACCCATTAACCCTGAAGAAATTGTTTGGGCAGGTAGAACTCAATTAAAGCAAAAAATTGATCATAGAATCAAGATGGGTATTGAAACTTCTGTTTCCAGAATTGTTTTGAATTGGGGAAGATACGGAAGTGGAAAGACACATGCTGCTAATTATTATACAAAAACCTCTTATGTTCAAGATCGCTTTGGGGTAAACACAAAAAACATCAAAGTCAATTTGCCAAGAACCTCCAAAGATCCGGTACAAGCTTTTTTAAGGGCTTTAGTGGGGCAATTGAGTTTTGATAATATCGTGTCTGATTTTTCTCAATTAGACACGATTTTTACGGAACAATTGGCTGATATTATTGCGGTTAATTCAAATGATCATGTCATAAGTGAATTTATAAAACGCTTTATAGAGAAGGAGGATAAAACCGCATTATTTTCTAATGAAGAGAAAAAAATAAAACAATTGAATGCGTTAAAACATTACCTTTATGGAGACAGCACCGCAATAACACTTAACGCCTTAGGCTTACCTTTAGGTTTAGAAGATGATGAACAAGTGGTTAATTTAATCAGTACCTTGTTTAATTGCATTACTTATCAGAAGAAACTTTACCAAAGTGTATTCTTGTGGATTGATGAATTTGAAGATATTGATACACTCACTCGATCTAATCAAGACAGATTGACAACCTTTTTGAGGCAACTCATCGATAAAACGCCTAATAACTTGACTATTTTTCTCAACTTCACCCTAAAAGGGCGTGGTGATATTGAAGAATTATCTATTAGATTAGGGGAAGCACTGGCTTCACGGGCAAAACTGTTTATTGAGTTTGATTCCCCTACTGTTAGTGAAGCATTAGACTATCTGAAGGATTTAATCAACCATCCACTTTTTAGAGCAGAAAGTGATGAAAATGCGCCCTTTTATCCCATTACAGAGGTGGCTACAAATTATATTCTAGAACATCTGGGTAAACTGTCTATCAGGAAAATTAATGAAGTTTTTTCCTTAATTATTGAGTTGGCATTGATAGCTTCAGCCATTCCTAAAGAGATTGATATTGAGTTTGTGAATGCCATTAAAGAGGAAATCATTTTTTGGGAAGAATAAACAATGATTGCTATAGTGGATGCCTGTAGTATTTTAAACATTTTACAAGTCTTCTTTGATGAAAAATACATTGAAGACTTAAAACATGAATTTAAAGAAGTCTTTCTGACTCATAAAGTCTTTGAGGAAATTATAGACAATAAACACAAGAATTTTAAAAATGATCCTGAATCACAGAATAGATTAGATAATGTCATTAGAGAGAGTTATTTAGAAAGGTTGATTTACAATGAAAATTACGAAGAGTGTCATAACATTTTAGAAAAAAACATAAAAAGTAAACATACTTTGGATAAAAATGGAGAATATTACTCTGCGTCACTTGCTCTGTATCTGAGTAGAGAGGGAGCCGAAAAGTTCTATGAAAATATTTTAAGTATTGTCTTTGTTACGGATGATGCCCCAGCCGAACAAGACTTCAAAGAATTTTTCAAAATAAATCAAATTGGAACAATTATTAATTCAATTGATCTAATGACTCTTTTTTATCTTAAAGAGAGAATAACCAAAAACGAGCTGCTCAATTATTGTACAGCACTCAAAGAGTTATATGCAAAAGAACTTTCACTCATCAAAAATGAAGTTGAAAGTTTAAAGAAAAGTGAAAAAAATATTAAAAGTCAAATGGCACTAAGTCAAATATTGATTTTTTTAGAAGAGGGTAAATACGATGAATTGAAAGAATTGGATGGTAAAAAAGATTTTAATAAAATTTTGCAGTCAAATAAAAGGCTAAAACACTTAATAAATAATATTGATACAAACAAATTGCGTAGAAAAATTCGGACTATTGATGAGCGTATTCGGCAAATTAAAAATGAATATATTTGGAAAGTTTGAGTTTGGAGAATGTAGGGTGGGTAACGGGTTTTTGTTGCCCACCATTAATTAAAAAATCACCTATATAACCATACCCGCATTAATAAAATAAATTGTAGGGTGGGTAACGTGTTTTTGTTGCCCACCATTAATTAAAAAATCACCGATACAACCACACACGCATCAACGAAATAAGCTTCTCCGTATCGACTGGTTTAGATAAATAATCATTCGCGCCGGCATCAATACACTTGGCTTTATCCCCTTTCATCGCTTTTGCCGTCAAGGCAATAATCGGTAATTTGCGATACTGGGCTTGTTCTCTGATTTTCCGCATCGCTTCATAGCCATCCATTTCTGGCATCATAATATCCATTAACACAATACTGATATCCTGTTCTTCTTCTAATAAGGTTAAAGCTTCTAAGCCATTATTGCCAGCAACCACTTCCATGTTTTTTTCTTCCAACACGGTTGCCAACGCAAACACATTGCGTACATCATCATCGATGATTAAAACCTTTTTCTCATTTAAAATCAATTCTTTATCATGTATCATCCGCAACATTTGGCGTTTTTGGGCAGGCAAGTTGGCTTCCACTTGATGGAGAAATAAGGTGGCTTCATCTAATAAACGTTCTGACGAACAGACGGCTTTCACTGGCAAATGATCCGCACATTGCAGCAATAACGCTTCTTCTTCGGCTGTCAAGTCACGTTCAGCATAAACAATCACCGGCGTTTGGCATAAGCCTTCTTGTTCTTGCATATTTTCTAGCAATTGGCCGCCAGAACCTTGTTCTATATCCATATCCAGGATAATGCAATCAAAAAAGGTTTCGCGGAGATGCCCTAAAGCGGCCGCTCTTGTCACCACCAAGGTGGTTTCGATATTCTCACCTGCCACTAATTCCAAAATCTTTTGTTGATGCGGTTCGTTATCCACAATCACTAAGACTGTCTTAACCGACTTGCTAATAAACTGTTCTATTTTTTTGAAGACTTCTCCAAGTTGATCCATGTTGACCGGTTTTTGCAAAAAACCAATGGCCCCCATTTTGGTGGCATTCAGCGTATTTTGCTCAGCGCCTGAAATGAAATGTACAGGAATATGGCGCGTTTCGGGATTGTCTTTCAGTTTTTCTAGAACGCTCCAACCATCCAAGTTCGGCAAACCGATATCAAGGATAATGGCATTAGGTTGGTATTCTTCGGCTAATTGCAGCCCAGATCGCCCCTCTTGTGCCAGTAAACATTTAAAGTCTTTTTCTCTCCCTAATTCTAGGATAATACTGGAAAACTTAGGATCATCATCAATAATTAAAAGCGATTTGTCTTCAGGGTTTAGAGAAGCCCTATCATCCTCTATTTCTACCGGCGGCGGCGCTTCGACGCTTGAATGCTCTTCTAACTCTTCTGAGTTTGGAGGCGGTGAAGTTGAAGCGTTATCCGGTACACTCGAAGGCATGGAAACGGTGAGCGGTACGGACAATCTTTCTGGCAAATACAAGGCAAAAGTGCTGCCAGAACCTGCCTCACTGTGCAACGTGATTTCACCGCCAAGCAATCGAGCTAATTGGCGGGAAATAGATAAACCCAGCCCTGTACCACCATAGCTGCGACTGGTGGTGCCATCAACTTGTTGGAATGCTTCAAAGATCACTTGTTGTTTATCTTTGGGAATGCCAATCCCCGTATCAATCACATTGATTGCAATCAAATCTTCCCTTGCCTCCATTTTCCCAAGGTGAGCATTATCCTCTCCACTGTTCGTAACCCTTTGTATACTCAAAACAATTTTACCAAGGCTAGTGAATTTAAAAGCATTGGAGAGCAGATTATTCAGGATTTGTTTCAGGCGTTGCCCGTCAGTCTGTAAAAAAGCGGGTAACCCTTCAGCGATTTGGAGTTGAAAAGTCAGCCCTTTTTCTTGCGCTAATGGACGGAATTTTTGTTCAAGTGTTTCTAACAAATCGCTGATCGATAACGGTTCAACATTGACTTCCATTTTACCCGCTTCAACCTTGGATAAATCCAAGATGTCATTAATCAGTGTCAGCAAATCAGAACCGGCACTTTGAATGGTTTGAGCGTAGGAAACCTGTTTCTCAGTCAAATTGCCTGGCTTATTGTTGGCCAACAATTGCGCGAGAATCAATAAACTGTTTAACGGTG
>Ga0233403_10001447_pt1 | contig 11070 bp, 2 predicted proteins | sample Na_oxic_1_MG_FD_179866 | JGI IMG/M metagenome (GOLD analysis project Ga0233403, IMG submission 179866) | Seawater microbial communities from Saanich Inlet, British Columbia, Canada - Na_oxic_1_MG | ecosystem: Environmental > Aquatic > Marine > Inlet | place: Canada: British Columbia | collected...
CCATCAAAGTGCCTGAATTCACGTTAGACCGGGTAATATTGGGAACAAATACTTTGACGGAAGCGAATGCTGGTAATATGGACCTAGACGTGACTCGGTTTAATCTTTTCAATGGGGCTGGTATAACGCCTAGTGCGATAGGCGGTGGAAAGAGTGGGCAACTGACTATCAATGCCTCCGAATCGGTTTTTATTTCGGGTCGGAGTATTGGTCATCATCTCATCAATGGGATAAATTTCATTGATGTTCCCTCTTTTATTGAAAACTCCAACTATCCATCTGAGCATGAGAGAACAGAAACGGGAGAAATTAACCTCACTACCCAACAGTTTGACTTAGTAGGTGGTTACATTACTGGTTTAAGTCTTAATCAAAATAAAGCCGTTAACATTATTATCCAAGCCAATAATATCAATATTACGGAGGGTGGCATTGTTGCGTCAGGGAAACAGGGAAATACAGTCGGTTCAACTGGTCACATTCGGCTGATAGCGAAAGACACTTTATCTTTGTCAGGCCACCGGGAAGGTACTTTCACTGCACCTGTGACAGGAATAACGCTTGAGAACTTTCCAAGTTTAATTGTTAGTAATACGTTTGGTCAGGGTCATGGTGGAGAAATCAGTTTGATTGCACAACAACTTGATGTAGCAGGTGGTGTGATTGATGCTTCAAGTTTTGGGCAAGGTCAAGGTGGTAATATCATTATCCAAGCAGATAATGTCAATATTACTGAAGGCGGTTTTATTACGGCATCAGCACAGGCTATTGGTGCAGCGGGTAACATTCGCCTAACGGTGAAAGATACTTTATCTTTGACGGGTCACCGGAAGGAAGATTTCATTGTTCCATTGACTGGAATCCCACTTAAAAATTGGCCAAGTCACATTGCTGGTTCGACAGTCAATCAAGGTCAAGCCGGGGAAGTTAACTTGGCTGCCCAACAAATCGAGATAGCAGAGGGTTACATTGCCTCTTCAAGTTCTGCTCAAGGTGATGCCAGTAATATTATTATTAATGCAGATAATATTCAGATTACCGAGGGTGGCTTCATCTCGTCAGCGGCATACGCCACTGGTGCAGCGGGTAATATTCGGTTAACGGTGAAAGACAATTTATCTCTGTCCGGACGGAAGGATGGAACTCGTGTAATACTATTGATAGGAAAACAGATTGAAAATTCGCCAAGTGGTATTTTTAGTGACACCTATAACCAGAGCCAAGGTGGTCATATTGTTGTGCAAACGGATTCATTGAACATTGATGAAGGTGCTGTCATTACCTCTAATAGTTATAGTCTAGGTGATGCTGGTCTGATTACGCTACAAGCCAATCATTTGCATCTTCAACACGGTAGCATTAGCACGACAGCGACTCAGTCTGGTGGCGGAAATGTTTTTCTTACTGGCTCATTAGGTTTACTGTATCTTGATAATGGCGAAATCACGACGAGCGTTGCAGCAGGTCAAGGCAGTGGTGGCGATATCATCATTGAAAAACCGCAATTTGTGGTGTTAAATCGAGGCCAAATCAAAGCGCAAGCAGATGCTGGAAATGGTGGCAATATTCGCATTGTCGCTGATCAATTTATCGCTTCACCGGATAGTTTAGTCAGCGCTTCTTCTAAACTGGGCGTGGATGGCAACGTGGACATTGATTCGCCGGCGGTGGATATGGATAGCTTTTTGGTGGTGTTGCCGGGCGGTGATGATGAAGTACAACTTCAGTTGCCCAAAGGTTGCACGGCGGAAGATATCCTGAATCCAAGCACCACCTTTCATGTCAGAACGGTGCCCGAAGGACGGCTGAAATCGCCAGAGGGTTTTATGGAATAATCAGGGGCAACCATAAAGGATTGCCCCTACGGTGGTCATTGATGATGTAGGGGTAATCCCTTGTGGTTACCCCAATTCCACTTAAATGGACGACAACCCGGCCATTTCATATAATCACCAATTGAAAATTGAAAAAAAGACTTGGTTAAATTTAAGCATTTAAAATAAAAGTATATTTCGTAGGGTGGGTAGAGCGATAGCGAAACCCACCGATTTCTCTACGATCTAATTCGTCCCACAATCCCTTTTTAAAAACAATCCTGGTAGTTAAACATCGCTTTCCGTTCACTTTTGGATAAACTAAAAATGAAACCAAAAATCATACTGACAAGCGCTTTATTAACCTTCGCGTTACAAGCACCAGCCCAAATCTCAACCGACGGCACATTAGGTCCGTCGGTCAACTTAGAAGGCCCGAACTTTCAAATTGGGGCCAACTTAGGACAACAACATGGCCCCAATTTGTTCCACAGTTTTCGTGACTTTAACCTAAGCAGCCACGAAAGCGCGACCTTTTCTGGCCCGAATAGTGTCCAAAATGTCCTCAGCCGCGTCACCGGCGGCAATCCATCCAACATTGACGGACTCTTTCGCTCCACCATTTCAGGTGCGAATGTGTATTTCCTGAATCCGTATGGAATCCGGTTTGGACCCAATGCCCGGCTAGATGTCCAGGGAAGTTTTCATGCCAGCACCGCCGACTATCTCCGATTAGACGAAGGTGGACGCTTTGATGTCCGCAATCCGAGTGACAGTATTCTGACCGTTGCACCGATTGAAAGTTTTGGTTTTTTGAGCGATTCACCGGCTAGGATAACTATTCAAGATAGCATTTTATCGGTTCCTAAAAAAGAAACTTTATCACTCATTGGTGGTGATCTAGATATCAACAGCAATTCATCGGTTATGGTTGATCAAACCAGTTTGATCGCACTCCCCAATCAACCAAAATTGTCTAGTTTTTCTGGGCAAATTAATCTCATCAGCGCCGCTTCGAGGGGAGAAGTGGTAGAAAATGAATTGGGATTTGAATTACAAGCTAAAGGTGGACAAATCCGTATAGAAAATAACCTTATTGAAGTCAACGGTATAGCAAGTGGTCACATTAATATTCGAGGCGGGAAACTCGTTATGCGTAATTCTCTTCTACAAGCCAATACACTGGGGCCTAAAAATGGTCAAGGTATCACGTTAGACTTACAAGAGGCTATTGATATCAAAGCAGAAGGTGTCACTGTCATCTCATTCGATACTTTTGGTGAAGGTGATGCTGGCATCCTAACTATCACAACACCTCAACTGGAAATGACCAAAGCCGGAATATTAACCAAAAGTGTGGGAAAAGGACAAGCCGGTGAGATTGAGATTAAGACCAATCAAATGACGATTAAAGAGGGGGGAAATATTGTTAGTGCTGCTACAAACGAAGGACGCGCCGGTGACATGACCTTAAAAGTCACGGATACTATCAATTTAATTGGTTTCTACCCGGGTATGTTAAACACCAAATTTTATGGTCAATTTGTAAACTTGCCTACTGGTATTAGGACTCTTACCATAGGTAGTGGTCGAAGTGGTCGTATTATTATAGAAACCAGTCAATTGACACTAGATGTCGGTCAGATTTCTGCCAGTAGCGTAGGACAAGGAAATGCTGGAAATATTGTCATTACAGCTGATAACATACGTTTAATCAATGGTGGTACTATTAATAGCAATTCCACTAAAAAAGGGAATGGCGGTAAAATTGTACTTGATATAGCAGAAAGTCTGATTATAGCAGGAACACGGAATCAGGTGTATATACATGTAGATTTGGAACGCCAGTTTGAAAACACCCCAAGCACCATTTCTAGCTATTCAGAGTTTGGAAGTACGGGTGAGGTTGGGCAAATTGTGATAACTGTTCCAACGTTGATTATGGAAAATAGCGGGGTTATTTCGACGAGCACTGGTGGAACTCGTGATGGTGGTGAATTAATTCTTACCACAAACAGCCTCAACATAACCAGTGGGGCTCGTATAGAAAGTAGTAGTGGTTTTTCAAGTAGTGGCAATGTGCATACCAGTAGTGGGCAAGGAGGAGAGTTGCGTCTTAATGCGGCTTCCCATATTACCATCTCTGGTGATAACAGCGGCGTATTTAGTACCACTCAAGGCGTAGGAGAAGGCGGCAATATTTCTATTGAAACCAATCAGCTGACCATTACTGACAATGGTCTTCTCACGGTGAGTAGTCAAGGACAAGGAAATGCCGGCAATATAACGATGCAAGCGGATATCATTCATTTAACTGAGCAGGGCGGAATCCGTGCCGAAGCGAAAAATGCGGCGGGTGGCAATCTTGTCGTCAATACGCCTAATTTACTGTATTTACGCGAAGGTGAAATGACCACCAGCGTTGGTGCCGGCAAAGGTCAAGGGGGTGATATATTGATTGAAAATCCCTCTTTTGTGATTTTAAACCAGGGCAAAATCAAAGCTCAAGCTGATGCCGGACATGGCGGTAATATTAGGATTGTGGCTGACCAATTTATCGCTTCACCGGATAGTTTAGTCAGTGCCTCATCAAGATTCGGTTTAGATGGCGACGTGCTGATTGAATCACCGGCGGTGGATATGGATAGCTTTTTGGTGGCGCTGCCAGGCACTCCGTTGCCGAGCGAAATGCCGAATCCTTGCCAGGGCATTACCGATCCCGATCAACTCAGTACCTTCAGCGTCAACATCGAAGGCGAAGGGATGCCGACGACACCGAGCAGTTTGATGGAATAATCAATTATAACTACCAGGATTTTTTGCTTATAACTATAGTTTGTCAGATAAATCGGTTGGCCTTGATATAGAATTCTTTTCAAAAAGAGTTTTGCAAGAGCCTCTAAAGTATTGGAGTCCAAAATTTATTTTGGAAAACTGCCAAACTAAAGTTTGGACTCCAGTCAATAAATATTATGGCTACAGTTACCGATTAATCATGATTTGGTCACTTCGGCTTGGTTGGAGTTGAGTTCTTCAAAAAGAGTTTTGCAAGAGCCTCTAAAGTATTGGAGTCCAAAATTTATTGGAGTCCAAAATTTATTTTGGAAAACTGCCAAACTAAAGTTTGGACTCCAAAATAATTATCTGGACGACCGCCCGGCCAATTTTTGGATGGACTACAACACGACTATACTGAACAATATCATCATGAGGCTGAAAACCCAGTTTTTTAAAAACGAGTTTTTCAAAGTTTACCGAAAAATATTGGGTTCCGGAGTCCAAGATTTATCTTGGACATCCAATAGTTATCGCCGCTTCAGTACCAGCAACGTAATGTCATCAAACACCTTTTGCTCCCCAATAAATTGCCGCACGTCGTCAATCACGGCTTGTTTGATATCGGCGGCGGATCGTTGCCAATTTTGTTCAACCACTTGACACAAGCGCTCTAACCGATATTCTTCTTTTTCGCTATTAAGGGCTTCCGTGATACCATCGGTATAAAGCACCACCACGTCGTCCACATTCAACACCACCGGTTGTTGGGCGACAAAATCAGTAATGTCTTCTTCCAAGCCAATCATAAAACCCAACTCATCCGTATCGATAAGTTCAACCACACCGTTTCGCACCACAATCATCTCTTCATGTTGGCCGCTTAAATACAACATATTGTCCCGGTACTCTAACAGAGCCAAAGTCAGATTTTTCTCCGAATTCATCCGTAGCACATTGCTATAAACGGTTTGGTTAATGGTTGATAAAAATTTGACCGGATCCGTTTCATTATTACAAAGCAGCGCACGTATCACGGCTTGTACCATAATCGCGAGTACCCCACTTTCTAAACCATGCCCAGTCACATCACCAATCCCAAACAAAATCCGTCCATTGTGTTGGAGAACATCGTAGTAATCGCCACCGACTTCGTCGGCCGGTTCCATAAAACCAGCAATGTCTAAATCCTTGATTTGACTCAGTTCCTCAGGCCGCGGTAACAACATTTGTTGCAGTTGCCGTGAGACATCCAACTCGGCACTCATACGAAGGTTTTCCGATTTCAGTTGCTCATTCAAGGCGGTAATTTCTTGGTTCGCGTCGGCCAATTGGGCGGTACGTTCCTCGACTTTTTGTTCCAACGTCCGATACAACAGCGCATTTTCAAGAGAAATGGCGACTTGGGAAGACAACAGTTGAAGCATTTGAAACCGGTCTTCTGTAAAAGCCCCCGTCGTCAGATTATTTTCTAAATATAATATCCCCGTGAGTTGGCCTTGATTAAGAATCGGCGCACATAACACCGATTTAGGACGTTGCTTGACCAGGTAGGGATCGCGAGTAAATTGGCCTTCTTCAGCGGCATTATTTAACACCACATTATCTTTGGTGCGAGCAACATAATGGACAAGGGTTGTGGCAATCGATTGATATTCCTCAATAGGAATAGACTGCAACACGTTCACGGAAGGATTATCGACATAACCTTCCGCCTCGATAAACCAATTCTCGTTAACCGGCAATAACAACAAGCCCTTGCCAGCCCCCGCATTCTCAATGAGAATCTGCATCATTTTTTGGAGCAGCTTCCTTAAAACAATTTCCCCTGACAGCGTCTGAGACGCTTTCATCACACTGCTTAAATCCAACCAATTGGACGTATTTTGGGTGGATGTCGAAGCCATTCTCGTTGCTAATGTGGTGACCTCGGTTTGAATAGGGTGTGAGGTTTGTTGGACTAAGAACTGCGGATATTTTTGCTCCATATCCGCCACTTTAGCCACCGCCCCCCATTGTTGATAAAGATATCGGGCTTCTAACAGATGGACTTTCGCATACTTGTCTTTACCTTTTTTGAGCCAAAACTTGGCCAACAATTCCTCACCCAACGCGGCTTCTTGGATATACTCATGTTCTTTGGCCAACTCGACTGCCTGCTCATAATGCTCAAGTACCGTATCGGTATCGTGTCCGAGAACACGATGGTACTCTGCTTCCACCATAAGCCATTTGTGCAAGTGATTCATCGGGGCATGATCCGCCCAGTTTTTCATTTCTTTCTGGTTGGCAACCACTTTATCCAAAAAACGATGTTGTTCATCCTTGGCAACCGAATCATGTAGCGCAAGCCGAGTCAGAGAATCATAAAAAAACCAAACCGGAACCGCATACATCGCGGCCACCCCCCCTTTATTTTCTTCCACCAACTTGGCATTTTCAAGTGCCGATTCGTATTCCTCAAACAGATAACCCAGCATCAACATGTTGACATACAAAACGCCCATGGTAGATTGGTTATTCGTTTGTTGAAGAATGGGTAACATCTTTTCCAGATCATACCCTTTGCCAGTTAACAAACACGGGTTTTCAGATTGTCCTAATAGATTCAAGACGGCTTGCCAAAATACCTGTAAGGGAAGAATTGAGTCGACCTTCATTTGTATGATCTCTTTATCATAGGCAGCCAGTTGTTGTTCCAGTTCACCCAGTTCTATACCCGCAAAGTAGGCATGGGAAGCATAAAAGAAGGCATTATAAGCTGCAAATTCCAAATCCCCCATTTCTCGTCCACTCTGATAGCCGGCCTCCAAATGGAACAGTGTTTCTCGGAGATGTCTTTTAAAATGCCACACATGACCATTCACCGCATCAAGTACCCTGGACTTCATTCTATCGGCATGAAGCTTTTCCAACACATCCACAGCCAGTTTACCGAACCGATTACCGTATTCCACATCTCCCACTCCCCCGCAGAGAAAAACCGCATAACAGGAATATAAAAATGTGGATTCCGGTGCATTACCATATTGGATTGATAAATTGACCCCTTTAAATATAATTAATGGAAATAGTTCTGGTCTGCTTAAATAAGCCGCTGGGGTTGTCTGCATCAGAATACAGAGGATTGCAATTCGGTGGGGATCAGTCATTTCTGGCAATTCAACCAAATGTTCAACTTGCTTGTCAGCATACTGTGCTCTGGTTTCTTCCAATCCGCGTTGAATATCCGAAGGCGTTGGATAGTGCAGCAGTTTTTCCCCTAATAATTCAAGAATTTCCAAAGCCGTGTTGAGTGCATCTTGAGGTTTGCCACTGACTATCTGGCTTCGAATTTTACTTTGATAGACCGCCGTTTTATCTATCACGGTTTGAGCTCGTTGCATAACGACCTGAAACCATCTTTCTAGGTTTTCAACATCGCCGATGAGCGAGGCAGTTTCCACCGCACTGACATGCAATTCCAGCATCAAATCATACCACCTCTCCCAAGCATCTGTTTGCCGTTCTAGCAATCCGATAGCAATATGACAGTAATCGAATGCCAAGTTGTAGGCGGCAGACTCCTGAGCCTTTTTGCCAGCAATCCGATTTAATTCCGCTATTCGGATTTTTTCGTCCATCTCGGTAATCAATTCGATACTCTGATTGAATTGATTGACAATATCAAAAATCTGTTCCCCCAACTGTTGTTCGGAGGTGTTTGCCAGTAACAGTCGTCCGATGGAAAGATGAATGGGACGCTTACTCTCTTCCGGAATCAACGAATAAGCCGCTTGCTGGACACGATCATGCAAAAACTTGAAATGGGCCTTATTATCAACATCAAGGTGTTTGTAGTTATCATCTAAGGGCACAATCAACCCTTCTACAATGGCCTCCCATAATGCCGATAAGGTCTCATTTTGGTCCTGTTCAGAAGTCAACGCGAGTATGGACAAGTCAAATTGATTACCAATACAAGCGGCCAACTGCAATACCGCCACCGTTTTCTCTGACAGCCGATTAATCTTACTGGCCATCAATTCGACGACGTTACCGGTGATGTTTTGGGATTGTATTTGTGCAACATCCCATATCCATTGGTGTTGTTCCAAATCAAAACGCAACAGCTTTTCTTCGTACAAGTTCTGTAAAAATTGACGAGTAAAAAAAGCATTGCCTAATGTCTTTTGATAAACCAGGTTGGTAAAAGCTTGACTGTCCGCTGCTTCACACAATAGGGTATCTTGCAGTAACTGATTGACATCGGCGGCTTGCAGATTGGTTAACTGAATCGTGTTAATGATGGCATCGGCCTGTTGGATGTCCCGCAGCATCTTAATAAATGGGTGAAGACTGTCCACTTCATTGTCACGATAAGCCCCAATGATGAACAGGTGTTGGATTTCGCTGTCTAGCATCAGAGTTTTCAGCAGTGCTAATGAAGCCGAATCCACCCATTGCAAGTCATCAATAAATAACACGAACGGGTGTTCCTTATCGCAGATGACTTTGACAAAGTTCAAGAAAAACCGGTTGAAACGATTTTGAGCTTCCTGAGTCCCCACTTCTGCTACTTGCGGCTGTTGACCAATGATTAATTCTAAATCCGGGACAACCTCAATGATGATTTGCCCGTTATGACCCACCGCGGTTAATATTTGGGTTTTCCAGTTTGCCAAGGTTTCGGCATTTTCCATCAACAGATAACGACAAAATTCGTTAAAAGCTTGGGTGATGGCATAATAGGGAATATTCTTTTGAAATTGGTCAAATTTACCGGCCGCAAAATAGCCATGCTTTTCGGTGATGGGTTTATGGACTTCAAACACCAAGGCTGATTTACCAACACCGGAATAACCGGCCACTAACATGATTTCAGTTGTCCCTAAACCCACTCGCTCAAAGGCTTGTAATAACATGTTAACTTCATTGTCACGCCCATAGAGTTTTTGCGGGATCTGAAAATGGCCGGAAATATCAAAACGAGCTAACGGAAAAGTCTCAATGGCTTTATGCGTTTGCCATTGCGTTTGGCACTGCTCAAAATCGGTTTTGATGCCCCAAGCACTTTGATAGCGATTTTCGGCTGTTTTTTCTAACAATTTGAGTATCAGGTTAGAAACAACCGACGGTATGTCAGGATTCACCTCACTAGGCGGTTGCGGTTGTTTCGCGATATGACAATGGACTAATTCCATCGCGTCTTTGATTTGAAAAGGGACTGCCCCGGCGAATAATTCATAAAAAGTGGCCCCTAATGAATAAAAATCGGTGCGATAATCTAGGGCGCGATTCATACGTCCGGTTTGTTCAGGAGATATATAGGCCAACGTCCCCTCTAACACATTGGGGTTTTTCAGCGTGAGATGTTGCCGCGACAATTGAGTGGAAATTCCAAAGTCAATGAGTTTGAGTGCCCCGGTTGTTGGATTCCAAATGAGATTGGCCGGGTTGATGTCCTTATGAATCAGGTTTTGTTGATGAATTTGAGCCAAAATATCAGCGGCACGAATAGCTAATGTCAGTAATTCATCCAGGCTAAACGGACGTTCTGCCAACCCGTGTTTTAAGGACTCGCCGCCAAAATCTTCCAAGCACATCACCGGCCGGTTTTGGTGTTTTTCAAGGCCATAGGCGTTGACAACCCCTTCAAGATTGGCCAAACGGCGAATTATGTCATATTCTTGCCGATAGCGAGTCAACTCCTCTGGCGTAGGATATTCCGATTTCAGGACTTTGAGGATAACCGGTTGATTATCCTCATTTCTAATCGCGCGATAGACGAGTGAGTTAACACTTTGGTAAATTTCATTAACAATCTGGTAGTTGCCTATAGTTTGCATAGTATATTTGACATTATTGTTGTTGGAGTCCAAAGCTTTTAGCTTTGAGTTTATACGTCAAAAATTAGAATCAATTTGGCGCAAATTTCAATATATAATATATAGTTGGCGCGGTCAAGTTTTCTGATTTTGGTCCAGCTATCGCCGATCATACTTTATTTAAGTGTTTTATTATAAAAGAATTGTCAAAAACTTGACTAAAGCTATTTTTATAAGTTATTAAGGTAACTCGCAAAAAATAAAATACCCATCCGGGGCGCGTGGGATTGGGGTAACCACAAGGGATTACCCCTACATCATCAATGACCGTAGGGGCAATCCTTTATGGTTGCCCTGGTAGATTATTTTTTGCGAGTTGCCTAATTTATTTTTTGTGCTTGCCCAAAGCTAAAGCTTTGGACTCCAACAAAAAATATCTCTTATAAATCAGTTTTCCTGATTTTAGCGAGTACACGACTCCCTATAGAGATATTCGCCGCAATACCCAATCCATTGCCCTATCAGGAAGCAGTCGTTTCAAAGCCGCTAGAAAGTATGCCATAGTTCTTACGTAATAACGAGGGCAAGGATGTTTTGATTCTAGGGCAAGGATTAATTTTTGAAAGACGATTTCGGGTGACGGGTCTACGGTTTCTTCTTTCAAAAATTAATCC
>Ga0233403_10001448_pt1 | contig 11069 bp, 5 predicted proteins | sample Na_oxic_1_MG_FD_179866 | JGI IMG/M metagenome (GOLD analysis project Ga0233403, IMG submission 179866) | Seawater microbial communities from Saanich Inlet, British Columbia, Canada - Na_oxic_1_MG | ecosystem: Environmental > Aquatic > Marine > Inlet | place: Canada: British Columbia | collected...
CTTCCGCTTTCCTGCACTAGTACTCTGTCAATATTCTTTTGACGGGTGCAGGAGTCCAAGATTTATCTTGGAAAAGGCCCAAACTAAAGTTTGGACTCCAACAGGTACCCGTTAAAACAAAGTTGACAGAGTACTAGGATATAGAATGGTTCATTAAATTCACTTGACAATTAACTTTGATAATTAGAAAATCATGATGCGAATTTCAAAAAGAGCCTCTCTATTGTTAGTCAGTTCCGCCCTGCATTTGGGGGTGACATCCGTCACGCAAGCTGCCACTGATTGCAATACGATGATTGACATTTCTCCCGCCGAGTGCAAATCGTTGCTAGAACTTTACCATAGCACGGATGGTGCTCACTGGAAAGACAATGAGGAGTGGAATGTCACCGATACACCTTGTAGTTGGAAGGGCATTACTTGTGAGAATGATGGCGTCACTCGGATTGATCTCAGCGCTAATCAACTGAGGGGTACGATTCCCAATTTCAATGCCTTGCCTAATTTGGAGAAGCTTTCTCTCTATTCTAATCAACTGACAGGCACGATTCCCAATTTCAGTTTGCCTGAATTGGAGGAGCTTAATCTCTCTTCTAATCAACTGACTGGGAATATTCCCAATTTCAGTGCCTTGCCTCAGTTGGAGAAACTTAATCTCTCCTCGAATCGCCTGACTAGCACAATTCCCGATCTCAGTGCTTTATCTGATTTAGAGACGCTTAATCTATATAATAATCAACTGACAGGCACAATTCCCAATTTCATTTTGCCTGAATTGGAGACACTTTCTCTCAATTCTAATCAACTGACAGGCACGATTCCCAATTTCAATGCCTTGCCTGAATTGGAGAAGCTTTATCTTGATTCTAATCAACTGACGGGCGCGATTCCCAATTTCAGTGCCTTGTCTGATTTAGAGGAGCTTTATCTCCATGATAATCAACTGACAGGCACGGTGCCTAATTTAAAGAAATCGAAGAAAAACTAAAAAAGTAATTGGGGGGGGGGGTGAACAAGTTTGCTCACCTTCCTTGATAGGTAAAAAAATGCTGTACGGAATCTGACGGGGAACTTATTGATTAAGTTCTGATAGAGGGGGCTGTTAGGCAATACTATTGACTATTAGTCAATTTTTTTTGATAGCAACATAGTGAAGGGAACAAGACAGAAACTTCAATCGCTTTCTATTCATCAACAATAGCGACAGCGCGTGTCCAACCAGCAGAAGCCCCTTTTATCTTGACTGGAAAGCAACAAACTGTAAATCCTGTGGCAGGTAATACTTCCAAATGATGTAGCTTTTCTAAATGACAGTATTCCATGTCTTTGCCAACTTTATGGCCTTCCCAAATTAAACCAGTATCACCCGTTTCCTCAAATTTTTTCTGAGTATGAATAAAAGGGGCATCCCAACTCCAAGCATCAGTTCCGGTTAATTTAATGCCATGTTGAAGTAAATAAAGTGTTGCTTCCCGCCCCATCCCACAACCAGATGCCACATAATCATCATGTCCATAGCACTCGCCTGCGCGTGTATTCACTAAGACTATTTCAAGTGGTTTTAAGGTGTGCTGTATACGATTGAGTTCTGTTTTGACATCCTCGGCAGTGACAACATATCCATCAGGGAAATGTCTGAAATCTAACTTGACACCACTTTGAAAACACCATTCAAGAGGAACTTCATCAATAGCAATCGCTCGTTCACCTTGGTTGGTGGTTGAGTGAAAATGATAAGGGGCATCAAGGTGTGTGCCGTTATGAGTTGTCAAGCTGACTTTTTCAAACGCCCACGCTTGACCATCTGGAAGATCATCCTTAGTCAGCCCCGGAAAAAAAGCACGAAGGCTGTCAACAGATTGATGATGATTGATATACTCAATCTGAGGTTTCATTACTGGGGGATCAGAAAGAATATCATTTTCTAATGTGATTGAAATATCTATAAATTTTTTACTCATCAAAATTGCCCTTAGAAATGTAGGGTGGATAAAGCGATAGCGTATCCACCACTATTGTCTGAATCAGAATTTCAGAATTTCCAGAATTTTCAAAGAGGGTTAATTAAAGTCGCACCATTCTGTTAATTCTAAAATGATCTCGCTTCGCTCGGAACGAAGTTTCTGTTAATTCTGATTCAGACAGGCTAAGACTAAAAAATAACAAAAGCACCCAATAACACCGCAAGTCCAATAATCATCGCAAACGCATAGTGATATAAAAGACCCGTTTGGACGTTCCGAACCACGCCAGAAAACCAACCTATCGTATTAGCAGTACCATTGATCAAACCATCAATGGTTTTGACATCACCCATTTGCCAGAACCCACCACCAATGCGACGCGAACCACCCGCAAAAAACCAGTCATTAAATCTGTCGAAGCCATACTTATCAACCAGTATTTTGTAAGGCACCTGAAGATTTTTTGCAATGACAGCAGGTAGATCAGGACGCATCATATAGAAATAATAGGCGGTACCCAAACCAAAGAATGCTAAATAGACAGGCAGTTGTGTAAAAGCATGTCCGAAGAAGCTGGCAACCATCCAAGCAAAAGAACTATGCGCGTCATGTCCAGCAAAAGCATTATGTCCCTCTGCCACAAAAATCGCGCCATCGAAATAATGACCAAATAATAGGGGAACAATGGTGAACATCCCTATAAATATTGAGGGGATTGCCAATAGAATTAATGGCATTGTCACCATCCACGGCGTTTCATGCAGATGTTCGCGGGTGTGCTCATCCATGCGCTCTTTGCCGTGAAAGGTTAAGAAGAACATGCGGAAAGTATATAGGGCTGTGACAAAAACACCCAATAAAACAGCATAATAGGCGAAAGCCGCGCCTGCCCTTTCTGCAGTATAGGCATGATGCACTGCTTCGATAATGGCATCTTTGGAGAAAAAGCCGGCAAAGCCCGGAAAACCAATCAATGCCAATGAACCAATTAAAACAGTCCAATAGGTAATGGGCATATATTTTTTCAGCCCACCCATTTTACGCATATCTTGTTCATGGTGCATGGCGATAATAACAGAACCTGCGCCCAAGAAAAGGAGCGCCTTAAAAAAGGCGTGAGTCATCAAATGGAAAATACCTGTGGCATAAGCAGACGCGCCCAAGGCAACAGTCATATACCCCAATTGTGATAGCGTTGAATAGGCAACGACCCGCTTGATGTCGTTTTGTACGATAGCCAAAAGTCCCATGAAAAAGGCAGTAATTGCTCCAATCACTAAAACAAAGCTAAGTGCCGTTTCACTCAATTCAAATAGCGGCGACATACGCGCTACCATAAAGATACCTGCTGTCACCATCGTCGCGGCATGAATTAAGGCGGAGATGGGTGTCGGACCCTCCATTGAATCGGGCAGCCAAACATGTAGGGGAAATTGTGCCGATTTACCCATGGCACCAATAAAGAGTAAGATACAAATCACAGTCATCATAGACCATTCGATGCCAGAGAAAATACTAATGGTTTCTTGATATTCGCCCTTATGCGCCAATTCAAAGACTTCAGAATAACTGAGACTATTAAAAGCCATTAACACGGCTGCAATGCCTAACACAAAACCAAAATCGCCAACGCGATTAACTAAAAAGGCTTTGAGGTTAGCATAAATAGCCGTTTCCCTCTTATACCAAAAACCAATCAGCAAGTAAGAAACTACACCCACCGCTTCCCAACCAAAAAATAGCTGGACAAAGTTATTAGACATCACCAACATCAGCATGGCGAAGGTGAACAAATTAATATAACTAAAAAAACGATTATAGCCGGGATCATCGCGCATATAACCGATAGTATAAATATGCACCATCCAAGAGACAAACGTCACCACTACCATCATCAAGGTGGTGAGCGAGTCGATCATAAACCCAATTTCAAGATGAACATTGCCCGCCACTAGCCATGTGTATAATGTTTCGTTGAAAGGAGCATGCCCCCCAAAAACGATTTGATAAAATATATAGAGCGAAAGGAAAAAGGACAATCCGACTGCCCCGATAGTCACTCGATGGGCAGTCTGCCGACTGACAGGAAATAATCCCGCTATAATAGCGCCAAACAGAGGGGCTAATACAATAGCAATAGCAACATTTTGCATATAATTATTTATCCTCGGGTGAAGTGCTTAACAAAAAATAATGAGTTTTAGATAGACCTGACAGGTTTTTGAAATCTGTCAGGTCTGTCGTATCGTATATAAAAAATATACTTAATATTCAATGAGTTATAATGTTATGCTGGGGATTCAAAGCTTTATTAATACTATCCCAGAGTAACGAAACCTTCAAGGTTTTGGCAACTTCGTGCTGGAACGCTCAACCTTGAAGGTTTTTTCTGAGGTTAGTAAATAAGGGACGACGCAGGAAATAATATACGCGTGAGAACCCTAAGACCTGTCAGGTTTTAAAAACCTGACAGGTCTGCTGCTACGTCAGTTATTTGTTGCGGTGTCCCTAATGACTTTTTGCTAATCTTAGCATAATTGAGTCATAAATACCTTCGCCAATTTTTGTGGTTCACTTGTTTAGTTGAATTGATTATTTGCTAAGTACTTGTTTTAATTAGTTTCATTAAAAATAGGATCAGGATTTTATAATACCTTCGCCAATTCACGGACATATAAGAAGGTTTTTAATTGATGCTTTAAATAATTCCATAGGTTTCACCTATGGCTATTTACGTTTAACCCCGTTGGGGTTAGGAATTGACGTTGATGTGTCACCCCGAAGGGGTTAAAAATAGCCACCGATGAAATCGGTGGAACATGAATCGGGGAAAACAAAATGATCCATTTCACCCCTTTTCGGTATTTCAGATTAATAAACACAATTTTAGTGCGTGAATTGGCGAAGGTATTATTTTATTAAGTGTTATTTTTACTATTTTTAATAAAAACAATAAGTTAGCATATAAATCCCGTCTTTAAAAATCCTTTCTTATATGCAATCCCTGTAGTTATGTTTTTTTTAAAACTTGATTATCAAGTCAAAACAGCACTTGGGCAAAAATCTGACAACGCAATCTATAGGTATCCGCCCAACTACGAATACTCGGTTTACAATCAAGAAAAAGCGTTTCCCGATTAGGTGAAGTACAAAAATAATATTCAACTCATTGATAAAATTGATAAAATAAGTATATATCTGTTTCTCGTTCCCAAACTCCGTTTGGGAATGCCTTTATGCAACGCGGAGCAAAGCGAGAAGACGAAAACATTAAGAGGCAATCTCAATTGATTCATCAATCTATCCGTATTTTATAGACTATTCGACGCGGAGCGTCGAGGAAGGCATTCCCAAACGGAGTTTGGGAACGAGAAAAACGACGTTTTTTAAATGGATGAATTCGGTGTATGACGCGCAGCGATACACCCTACGAGCTACGAGCTTTTTTTGTCTGAATCAGAATTTTCAGAATTTTAGAATTATTCAGAATAAATCAAAATGATTTTAGGTTTTATAATGATTTATAGGTTTTTTTATTCTGTTAATTCTAAAATTCTGAAAATTCTGATTCAGACAAGAAAAGAAAAAAAGAGTAAAAGTATAAAGTAAAAAGGGCTACAAGAGCCTGGCGGGCCGGAACCCGTAGCTCCCGGCGCGGACCGTCCGCGTCCCCCAGCTGCGGAGCGTCGAGCGCGTCCCCCTCGTGCCGCTGATCCAGGAGCCGCCACGCAGGACAAAAAGGTCTTCATAACCAGACAGATTCCAGTTGACACTACCATCAGTAGGCGCACCCTGATAATTCTTATGCCAAGGATCAGCACACCATTCCCAAACATTGCCATGCATATCATATAAACCAAAGGCATTCGGCGGAAAGCTGCCGACATCAGTAGTCTCTTTACGATAAACACCCTTTGGAGCAGAACCGTAGGGATAATCACCACAATAGTTAACTATATCTGTCGTTATCGTCTCCCCAAAGTAAAAAGGCGTCGTTGTTCCTGCACGACAGGCATATTCCCATTTTGCTTCACTGGGTAAACAATATGTTTTGCCGGTTTTTTTGGATAGCCGTTGACAGAATTCTACGGCTTCCTCCCATGAAACTTTTTCTACTGGGCGATTTTCACCTTTAAAATAGGAGGGATTATTGTTGTTGCCCATTATTGCTTGCCATTTATTGCCCATTATCGCTTGCCATTGGCTCTGGGTGACAGGATATTTAGCCATGAAGAAGGCTGGCACTGTCACTTGGTGTTGAGGGCTTTCATAACTTTGTCTCTCTTTTTCCGTTTCAGGTGAACCCATCGTAAACGTTCCGCTTGGGATATAAACCATTTCTAGCGTGATACCTTTGCCTAAATCTTCAGTTTGACAACGCGCTTGTTTTTCTTCACGATGAATGATTTTGCCTTTGGCATTGACGGTGATCATTTCAAAGCGAAATGCTTCGCCAGTTTTAGGTTTCATTTCAACCGGTTTAGAAACGGGTTTTCTTGAAAAGCCAATTTTTTCCAAAAAACTTGATTTGACTTTCTCTTTAAAACTCGGTTTGACTTCCTCTTTTTTCTGGTTCCCACGCGCCGGCGTGGTAACCCATTCAGGACGCGCCAGCGTCCCGTTTTTCGTATCAGATGCCGCTTCAATCGCCTTTAAACGACTTATCAACATCTCTACAGATGAAAGTCTTTTTGCTGGATTAGCGCGTGTACAACTATAAAGCAATTGATACCAATTCGGCGCATGTTCTAAAGTTTCTGGTTCCACTTCAAACGGCATTTTACCCGTGAGCAGACGATAGAGCGTTTTTCCAAATGCAAAAATATCGCTTTTCGCACTTGGTTCACCAAATAGAGTATAACCCTGTTGCTCTGGTGGGGCATAATCTAATGTACCAAATATCGCTTGCCCAAAAGTCGTCAAACCTGTACGGGTTTTTTGCCCTGCCACTTCATCTCGCAAAGAAGTCGCGACTTGTGATAAACCAAAGTCGATGATTTTAACTGCGATGCCTTTTTCCGTCTGTTTCAATAACAGGTTAGCAGGCTTTAAATCCAAATGATAAATTCCCGCTTTATGGGCTATTTGCAAGCCTTGAGCAATTTGTAGGGCGACGGGTAAAGCCGTATTGACTTGTAGCTGCCCCTCTTTTTCTAACCACGCTTCACCATCTATCGCTCCCTCAATATATTCAGTGACAAAAAAAGCGCGCGCTTGCTGCGCATTATCAAAATAACCATAATCTAGCGGTTCAGGCACCCACTCGCCAGCAATTTCAGCCATTAACAGCGGTTCGCTAAAAATCTCATCGCGTGAACCTTTGCGATTTTCCCAAAAACATTTCACCGCCACCCGCACATTTTTTTTCAGGCGATGCCCACACAAAAAAACGCAGCCCATACCGCCAGCCCCTAAAATCCGTTTTATGGGATATTTATGGGCATCATGTAGAGCATATTGTTGAGGCTCGATTTGGATCGCCGCTTCTAAATTGATCAGGGCATCGCCATACGCCTTATCCCGCAATTGCACCTGAAATAAATTAAAATGCGCCAACGCCCTTTCCGCAGAATTCTGAGTATTATCAATGGTTTGCTGAAATAACCGTGCCGCACGCTCCAAATCTCCAGTAGAAGATAACGCACTACCTACCAAAATAGAGGCACGATAATATTGCGGCGTTTTTGGAGGAAGCCGTTTTAATTGATTAAACACATCCAGAAGAAATTGCTGGCTGCTATTACTATAATGTGTAAATTCATCACGGGGCTTAATTTGGGCGGAAACCTCTTGACGCGCCAAGAGTGCCGTGACTTTTTCCAAAAGCTCTTCGACTAAGCCTTTGGTTTCTTTCACATTTTCGTTAGTTTCCTCAACCTGAACCTGAAGATTTTCAAGCGCGAAAAAAACCGCTTCTGCCCAAGTAAGCAGTTCGCTTAATTGGTTTTCAAAACGCTGATTAAACTGAATTAATTGAGCATGGCGCGTTTGCCAAGCCGTTTCAACTTGTATTAACTGATCCTGACGTTGTGCCAATTCCAAAATCGGTGATTTCTTTTTAACCGCTTCGATAATACGCCCTTCAACAGCTTCAAGTTCACTTTGAATATCCTGCACCGCGACACATAAACCCTCACGTTGCAACATTTCTTGAGTGGTTTTCAGCCGATCATCTCGACGAATACACTCCCGAAAGAAAAAAACGAGCGCATTGCCCAATAACCCGTCATAACAAAGAAAATCTCCAACGGTGTCATCTACGGGCGCGATCTGCTCTATCACTAAATCAGTGATCGCAATCGTGCCTTGATAATTAATCAGGGCAGCTAAATCTTCTTCAGTGACTTTTTCAAATTGGAATGGTTCGGCGCGTTGGGATAAATCCTTAATGTTTTCAACGAGTTGCTTGCGCAGAGGGGAAAAAGCATCGTTTTTTACGCCCCGTTTTTCAGCGAAAGGTTGAAAGTAATGCTTTTCGATTTGCACCGAAAATTCGCGGGTGATTTTAGACTGAAAAATTTTATCCGTAAAGGCAAAAGTTTTATCGGGTGCCGCAAGCCCAACGCGAATGGAACCCAAGGCATAACTATAACTGTCTTGATAAGCTTTGGTGATTTCATAAGCACTGTGAGTAAAATGTTCCCGAATCAGAGATAAAGCTTTTCCACCCGCTTGGGTAGCGATTTCTACGACAGCCGGGCTGTCAAGTAGTGAACCAAGTAAGGATTGTAAGAGGGTTGATGGTGACATGGTGTTGATAGAATTTTGGCATTTTTAATTGTTTGAATCAGGATTCACAGGAACGTCAATTCCTAAACCCCAACGGGGTGAAACGTGAATAGCCATAGGTGAAACCTATGGCACTTTGTAAAGATTGTAAAAGGGTTGATGGTGACATGGTGCTGATAGAATTTTGGCATTTTTAATTGTTTGAATCAGGATTCACAGGAACGTCAATTCCTAAACCCCAACGGGGTGAAACGTGAATAGCCAGAGTTCCATAGGTTTCACCTATGGCTATTCACATTTAACCCCTTCGGGGTTGGCACATCAACACCAATTCCTAAACCCCAACGGGGTGAAACGTGAATAGCCATAGGTGAAAACTATGGCACTTTATTAAGCTGGAGCAGGTTTGCAACCTGCTCCATAACGTTTGCAATTTGCAACAACAACATGACGGGGTTGCAAACTGGGGTGGTGAAAATTGTGAATTGTGAATTGTGAATGAAAAATACGTCGAATTTGGGGGAATTAATTCGTTTATCCACGTCATTCGTTGTACTTTTGACTTGATCGCTAAAAAGATTAGCTTTTGATAATATTATTGTATACAATATTATTATTCGGTTTTGCTACTTTCAAAACATTCACCTATTTTTTCAATTCCCTAAACATTATAAACATTAAATTAAAGCACCCTTAACAACTATGTTTTTATATCCTTCAACAATAATTCCACACCGTCAACCCCAAACAGTGTGGCAAAAATTTAAAGCGTTACCAAATATTTTTGTTGTAACAACATTAGCACCAGCAATTGGTATTGGCGCCGGTATTGGCGCTATTGCCATAACATGGATAGTTGGTATATTACACAAAGTGCTTTTTGAAGATAAATTATGGGGATTATTAGAATTTTTTGGTCCATTTTACTTAATTATAATACCCGCAATGGGCGGACTGGCTGTTGGGTTTATTATTCTTCACTTTGCATACAAAACCAAAGGACGTAGTGTACCAGAAGCGTTGAAAGCGGTGGCAATACATGATGAAGATATTCCGCCCCAATCCTTGGCTGTTAAGTCATTAACTTCAGCACTTTGCGTGGGTACGGGCGGTTCAGTGGGGCTTGGTGGTCCGACGGGTCAACTGGGTGCGGCTTTTGGTGCGGCAGTCGGACAAATGTTAACTTTGTCCAAGGGTCAAACGCGCTTATTATTCACTTGTGGGATTGGTGCGGGCGTTGCAGCGGCTTTTCACGCACCCATCATGGGCACCATTTTTGCGATAGAAGTTATTTTAGGTCGTTTCACGATATCTTCTTTCAGCGCTGTTATCATTTCTGCTATGACTGCGGATGGAATGACACGGCTTTACACGGGAGGAAATTTTCTCGTTTTAGAACAATATACAATGGTTAGCTATTGGGAATTATTGCTATATGCCGTTTTAGGAGTCGTTGTTGCGATTGGCGCGAAGGGGTTCACAACAACCATGTCATCAATGAAAACGTTTTGGAAAATGATGCCTGTGTCTGATTATGTGAAACCCATGCTAGGTGGAATCGTATTAGGCTTAGTGGGCTTAATCACATTTCAAGTGGATGGCATTCCCCGTATTTTTGGATTGGGCAGTTCAAGTCTTTCTGAGGCACTTAATGGTTCACTGGCTTTAAACGTTATTTTCACATTATTTTTGTTAAAACTGTTTACCTCCAGTTTAACACTGGGTTCGGGCGGAGTGGGTGGCACATTTACGCCCTCATTTTTTATGGGCGCGACATTGGGAGGGGCTTTTGGATACTTTGCCAGTATGCTGTTTCCTACCATTACTTCTCCCAGTGCGGCTTATGCGATGGCTGGAATGGCAGCTTTTGTCGGTGGAACATTTAATGCACCGCTCACTGCGCTTTTGGTTGGCTTTGAAATCATTGGCCATTATCAAATTATTTGGCCTATTATGTTGACAGTCTTAGTTAGCACCTTGGTGAGTAAGATTATGGTTCCTCAATGTCGGGCTGGCATTTATAGTCGTTTAATGAATGGTAAAAGGACTTATATTTGGCTTCAATTGCTTAGGTTTCCCAAATCGACTATTAAAGGTGAAATCTCATTTATATTACAACAGATCAGGTTTAGGGGTTCATATTTTTAGTATAGAAGTTCATTTAATTTTAATAAAATCAATGAGTTACATTAGTTTTGCAAGAGCCTACATTGATTTAACTCGATGTTCAAGTTTTTTTAAAACCTCTTTATAACGACAGTTAAACTCAGCCCCCTATGTCGCCATAAGGGACTGGTCTACAGAACCGTACTTGAGACTTTTACCTCATACGGCTCCCCAATAGGTAGTCCCCGTAGGGAATCTTATGACTTTCTC
>Ga0233403_10001450_pt1 | contig 11065 bp, 4 predicted proteins | sample Na_oxic_1_MG_FD_179866 | JGI IMG/M metagenome (GOLD analysis project Ga0233403, IMG submission 179866) | Seawater microbial communities from Saanich Inlet, British Columbia, Canada - Na_oxic_1_MG | ecosystem: Environmental > Aquatic > Marine > Inlet | place: Canada: British Columbia | collected...
GTGGCACGAGTTGGGAGATTAGCATATCGACAAACCCTGGGCATACCGATGGGCGGACTACCCGGGGCTGCTTTGGCCAATATACAACTTTTGATGTTTGAGCTACAACACAAGGCCATGCATGTAACACGGAATTTCTTCTTCTTCCGATATCTTGATAACCTCCCCGGCGTACTGGATATTCGACTAACAGACTTAAGCACAGTTGAGAAACTTTTTCTACAAATTTATAAAATGCCGCTCAAACTTGAGCAGGCTGGGAAAACAATTGACACATTGGAAATGAGAGTTTCACTCCTTGACGGTAATTTTGGCTATGCCTCCAAGCCACTCTTGATGGACACTATTGGGCATACAATTGATGGTTCAATTCAACGAGTACCACCATTATTTTTTTTTTTCTTTTTTTCGGTCATACTATTTCAAGAGGCCTCATCCGGTGAGGAACCTCTTGTACTGAGTCTGCCCTGACCAGGCGAACAACCTTAGGGTGTCAAGGATCGTTATAAATCCCTTGACTGCCCGTGGCCCATTACTTTGCCACCTCTGTTCCATTGGGACGACGACCCCAATGTGGTGGTGTTTCATGAGTACCGGCAGGGGTTGCTACCCAACTGTTACAGGTTCTTTCCATGGATCCTGTACTAGTTGTCGCGCGTTTAGTAGGCCCCTATGGCACTAAACCCATTAGGCAGATTCAGGGCGGGTGGCTCGCCATTGTTTTTATTACCACTCTTTTCATGCAGGTTTATTTCTAAACTAGGTGTTGTGTGTTTCCCTTTTTGACCGAAAGTCTCCCTCCTGGTTAAGAAAAATTGCTCCCCCCGAGGTCTTTCGCCTCTTGTGGGTGGAGTTTTCTGTTGTGTGCTGCTTTTTCCCAAGACTGGGTTTGGGTTTGGGTTGTGTCTTGAGTGGTGTGGGGCTTGGGTTGTGGTGGGTTTGGTTATAGCTGTTGTTAGCTGATTCACCACTGTTTTGCCCTTAGCAGCCTTCTGGTTTGATGAGCTTTGATGGGGGATTCTCACCTGCTTGGTGCACGTGGCTCCCAGCTGTGGATTTGTTGTTTTCCTGGTTTGGGTCCCCTTGTGTGGGGTGTGGGTTTGTGTTGCTGGTGCTTGTGGCTCTTCTCTGTCCTGGTTCAGGGTTAGGGGGCTTGTTTGGTGAGAAAGGGGTGCCTGTTCTCTGGGGCTTGGTCCCCCAAAGTGTACCAGAAATGGTGTTTTGGGGTCCCTATTTGTACCCTCCCCCTGGGGTTGGGGGCTGGGCTTGCTTGCGGAGGGCTGCCATGTTCCTGTTTGTGTATTGATGTTTTTGGAACTACATGATGACCCTCCTTGTTTATGTTGCTTTGCCTTCAGCCAGAGTAGGTAGTCCCAGTCTTCTGGGGAGGTTCCTGAGTGGCATGCTGCTAGTACCTGTTGGATGTGATGGTATTTGTGGTCTTCCAGTTCTTGGTTCTTTTGCAGTTGGTCCTTGAATGTTGCTGCTGCTATTTCTTGTGCCTCCAGCTGCAATTTTTCTTGTGCTTGGAGCCTGAGTAGTTTGTGCTCCTGGCATTCCTGCAGCATTGTGGCTATCCTGATGCCATTGTCAGGCCCTTTATAGAGGCCTGCCAACTGTGCATAGGTAGTTAGGATCTTTCCATTTTCAATGGCCAGCCTTCTTTGGGTGCATAGGATGTCTTCTTGGGCATGCTGGCCTTTAGCTAAAGCTATGATCATGTGTTGCTTTGTTGATATGTCCCCTAGCTCCTGGATCCAACCTCCCCACTTGTCTCCTCGTTCTGTATGTCCCCTTAGTGGTTTCTGTCTCCCTGCCTGCAGGATGAGCTCCAACTCTTGAGGATTGACCTGCTGGACAAGGTTTTGCCATTGTTCTTCTGCTTTGGTTGCCCAGTCCTGATACATTTTCTGGATTGTTGGGTGCTTGCAGCTGAGTAGTGCATGCCAGGTCATATTATGTGAGATTGGTTCATGACATAGGGGGCATGACTGGCCTTCATCTGCCAAGCAGCGTTTACCTTGGAAGTTTATACTCCCTGATCTCATAGCCCAGAGGTGTCTGGTCCATGATGTGGTTGCATATTTGGATCTCAGGTAAGCATTGGTAATTTCTGCGTCCATGCACCGACCTTTCAATTTGTTTTGCTCCTTTGTTATCTCTCTATTGTATATTGCATGTGTTTTTTGCTTCAGGTATTCCAGGATTGCTTGGTTTTCCCAGATTGGTTCCAGAAGTGCTTTGTTGGGGGAGATCCCTATTTTCGAGATTTGGTCTGGCAGGTTTTTGTCCCTGGTGATGACAAAAGTAATGCCATATATACATGCTGCATATCTTAGGATTTCCAGCTCTGGCCATTTGGGCTTTTCTGGGTCTTGTGTGATGGCCAGGGTGTAAATTGGCTGGTTTCCTTTGCTTCTGCCTGGTTCCCATTTTGCACCTAGTGCAAATAGTGTAGCTTGGGTTGCTGCTATTGGGGCTGGGGGGGTTTTCAATAGTTTGAGCTGTGTTATAATGGTCCTGAGCAGTGTCCATTGTTCTAGCTGTATGGTTCCCAGACCCCCATGCTCTGTGTCTGCATAGAACCAGCAGTCCTTTGTGTCCCTTTGCAATTCTGCTTCAATACGGTATTTCTGTGATACCATAGTTTTCAGGTCTTGGAGCCTGCTATGTTGCCCAAACTGCGTCCATTGGATGGATGTGAGGTGGTTTACCAATGTGTTGCAGTATACTTTGATTCCTCGTTCCCACATCTCCATACACCTGCCTTGTAGGTGCATGCGACCTAGTTTGCCTGCTAGCTTGTGGGCAATCTGGTTATGTTGCTCATTACTGTTCATGTTATTGTCTACATACCACCCCAGGTATCTGATGGATTTCTTGTCCTTGACAATACCTGCTGAGTATTGGGTTGTGTCGAGTTCCCATTCCATCTTGTCTTGCTTTTCCATGTCTTTTCTGTGTGGGTGGTCTTTGTGCACCAAGATGTCAGTTTTGTCCATGTTCATCTGTAGGCCCATCCATTTTAGTATTTTGTGGCATTCCTGGATAAATTGCTTAGCTTGTTCTGGGGTTTCCACCACTCCCCAGATATCATCCACATACCCTTGGGCACTGTGTTTCAGAATGGAAGAGTTTAGGCCTTTGGAATTCAGGATCCTTAGGATGGCATCCATGAAGATTACAAAGATAATGGGAGATAGGGAGTCTCCTTGTGGAACTCCTCTTTGCAGGGGGAAGGGTTTTGAGTCTCCCCACACTGTGCTTGTAATTGCTTGCATATTTGTCATCAGCCCCATTATCAGGTTGATTTCCTGCTCTTGGAATCCTTTCAGCATCAGGATCTCTGCCAGTTTGGTCCATTCCACACTGTCATAAGCAGCTGCTACATCCACAAATATTTGTATTGGGGGTTTGTGGGAGTTGAGCATCTGTTGCAGTGTAAGTTTGGCGGTGTAGATTGCCTGTGGTACACCTGTGCATTTTTTGAATCCAAATTGCAGATCTGTGAGCATTTGGAATGCTGTGGTGTCCACCATTCTATATACCCGGTTGCTGATGATGGTGGATATGAGTTTTCTGATGGTATTCAGGCACATGATGGGCCTCCAGGCTGCCATGGTAGCTGGGTCTTTGTCATTATTTTTTGTCAGGGGGACGATGTCTCCCATATGGACTCGGTCATGCAGCCTTTGGAGCCCTTTTAGGCGGATTATCTGGGCTAGGAGGTCTTTGTTGTCCCAGGTGGTGGAGGCCAGGGCCTCTATATATTGGTTGATGTCTTGAAGGATGTGTGATACCACTTGTTGTCTTTGGGGTTCTAGCTGTGCTATTCTTTGCTGGTAGGTCCTTTCCAGTGCAGACCATCCTTCTGGGTTCCCTGGGGGTTTTATCCCAAAGATTAATTTGTAGATTTGGATCACCTCTTCGTCTGGGCCTGCTCTCTTTTTGTTCTGCATATTGCTCGCCGCTGTTTGCAGTTCCTCTTCAGTTACTGAAGCTGTGAGGTCTATTGGGTTTGCCTCTCTTTCAGCTTCAGTCAGGCCTGAGTTCTGGATTATCGTTTTCCATTCCATGAATTCCTGCGTGTTAAGACCTTGCCCAAGAGGGCCTGGGGATTCTGATGTGAACTTTTTTGCCAATTGATCAGCAGTTGCTTGTGTTGCTGCATTTCCTTTTTGTACCTTCCCCTTCAGGTCTACCATTTTTACTATTTGCTGTTTTTGTTTCCCTTGGTCCATGATGAAGTTCTCGTATTGATGGCCTGCTTTTGAGGCGTTGATGGTTTGCTGTTTGTGGGTGTGCAATTCTTCCATTTGCTCATTGATTTGCTGGCCGTATTGGTTTCTTGTGGCCCAAGGTTTGCTTTGCATGATTTCCAGAAGTTGCTGTGCTTCTGCTGATGTCATCCTGTCTGGGGATGCTATCTGTGGTGTGCTTTGATCTAGCAGTTGCCATTTTCTGATGATCATTTTTGTGGTGTGTCTGGTTCCTGTGAGGTTTTTGTCTGTTACCCCCTTGGCCAGATATTGTAGTCCTGTTTTCAGCTTATCCAGAGTTGCTCTGGATTTTTGCAGTTTACCAATTGCTTGGAAGGCTTGCTCCTGGATACCATTTTTTGCTTTGCCTTTGCCCATGAATTTCTGACCTGCTGCCGCTATTATGGTTTCCCAATCCAGTGGGTCTTCTGGGTTCTTCGCTTGCACTTGTTCCAGCATGTCTATGAGTGTTCTGTGCCAGGTTTGCTGGTCAGTGGATCTATATTTTTTTTTGCTGCGAATCTGCGTATTGCGTGTGCAGCATTTTTTAGGCCCAGTGGTGCAGTTCGTGTTCCTGAAGGATGCAATGATCAGTTTGTGATCTGTTTTCAGTTCTTGCACCTTCTTCACCTCAATTTCCATCAGCTGTTCGGTTGCTACTTTGTTGCCTGCAATGTAATCAATCAGTGAGCGGTATTCCCCACTGTAGTATGTAGTTCCATGCTCAAATGTGTTCAAATTTCGCAGCCCTGTTGTTTGTAGGGTTGTGCGGAATTGCTTATCTTTTGTCTGTTCCCCATATAGGTTTGCGTTGTAGTCTCCCATGAGAATTTGTATATCTGTTGCCGCCTGATAGTCGATTTGCTTGTTGTTCCATTTATGGATGTCCAACAGCAATTCTGCACGGGGCTTGTTGGTGTCTGGTTTTACGCCTGATGGGGCATAGATTACCATGATGCGTTTGCTCGGTTTCCCTTCTTTCTCAATTCGTGCTGAGAGCCAGCGTCCATTTTCTGCCCTTTCGATGTGTGTGAGCTCCATTGGAATTGTTGGGTCTTTTTTGAGGATTAGGGCCACTCCTGTTACTGCCCCTGGTCTGTCTGATTCCTGCCCCGAGGCACCAATGCCCATGAAGTCTGCTGGCAGGCGGTTCATGAAGTCTTGGATTTCTGTTTCCGACTTCCAGTTTAGCCCTGTAAGCCCTAGGTAGTCGATTGCTTCTGCTCGCATTAGGGAGGCTATCGCCTGGGCTTTGGGGATCCATAGGTCACCCTTATTTTTGTTCATCCAGTTTTGGGGGTTCAGCGTTGCTATTTTTTCTCTGTGCTTGGTTGCGTGTTTCTGGGGTCTTGTGGTTTTCTTGGTTTTTTGTGTTGTCCCCTTTACTGTTTGTGCTTGTTGCCATATTTTCCTATTTCTTGCATGTGCAATGCTGTTTTTGTGCGTTGGGTTCAGCCCGTCTGCTTTGATTATTTGCTTGACAGAGGGTGTGGGGTTTCGGCACACTGGTGGCTTATTTGGGTTTACCCAGCTATACCCCTGGTTCCCTTGTTTATATCTGGGCTCTATGTCCAGAGGTTGTGGGCTGAGCGGGTCAGTGTCTTCCATTGCATTTATTAGTAGCTGCAGCTTACAATAGCGGTTTTCCCATAGCCAGGGCTTGTCCTGGGTAATCTCCTCAAACGTTTTGGGTGGCTCTGGCTTGTGTTGGGGCCTAGGGTATTCTACTTGCCACCAGTGCCTGGAATGTGGGGTGCCCAGTGCCGTTGTTGCCGTGGGGCACAGGTTTTTCGCATATGTATAGATTTCTTCTTTCAGTTTTGCATACATCTCCTCATCCTGCTGCTGATATTTCTTGTTTTGCTTGTGTATTAGCAGCACCGCTATGTCCTTCGTGCATCCTTTCCTGTTGGGGTGACCTGCCATGTTCAGGAAGGCATCTTTTATGTGTGTGAAGTTGTAATTCTTCCTTGGTAGGGTTAGAATTGTGGTTACTGTTGCTTTCTGCTTGATATTCGGCAGCTCCTTTGATTGGATTATCATTTTCCATGGGGCGACCAGGAGGAACGCTGCTTCTGTGCTGTGCTTGATACTTTGGTCAATTTTTTGTAGTACTGCCGATACCATTTCTTGTTGGTATGGTGGATTTACCAGCGCCCTCATGTTTGCCCAAGTGGGCTCTTTCATGGAGTCATATAGGCCACCCCAGAAGGTGTCTGCAATCCTTCCTGAATACCATGTTTGTATTTCTGGGTGGTGGTTCAGAGCTCCACTAAAGAGCTCTATGTTCAGGTGGAGCCTTCTTATGGCAATACTGTAAAGCCTGTGGTCCACCGCTGCCATGTCCCCCAGGGGGAAGGGCGTCTCTGAGCAGTCCATCTTCACCAATGGTTGCGAGTAGGCCTGTGCCGTTTCCGTGATCTGGTGTGTGATCTCCGTTAGGGATGGGATATGTTCACCCAGCTGTTTGTGGATTTTGGTCATGCCTTCCAGGAGCAGGATTATTACATTTTTTTTAAGTAGGTCTTTTGCAGGGCACCCTGTGTAAAAGTTCAGAGACTTCACAATTCTATTGGTATTCAGTGCCATGGTCAACCATTTTTGTTCCACTGGGTGTTCCCAGATGACTGTTTTCCATTGTTGTTGCAGACAGGTAATCCTGGATGTCAGGGCTAACATGTGTTTAGGTGCCTGTGTTGCAATCCAGGTTGTCCTGTGGTTGTGGTACGGTCTGGTTACACCTCTACAGTTCCCTGCTTGGTCCACCACTTGTCTGACTGGTGGTCTTTGCTGGGTCTGATACTTACGGATTTTGGCCTCCGTGAATGGCCCCATTGTGTTTGCTGTTCTTGGGGCGTGGGAGGTTAGTGGGACGAAACTCATGTGCTGGTTTAAGTGCTGGTTTGTGTTTATACCTGATTCCTTACTGGGTTGTACCTTCTGTCCTATCTGTGCAAGAGGGGCCCCTGAGGGCATTGCTGTTCTGCTGGGGTCCTTGGTATTAGGCTTCCAAGGCAGCCGTACACTTGTATTAGCAGGTATACTTTGCAGGTCCTTATCACAGAAGTTTCTCCTGCTATCCCTAGTTACCCACTAGGGAAGGTCCTGGTGTCCAGGGTTGAGCTCTTTTGGGGTTTATCGGCCCCCGAAGTAGGCTGCTACAACCATCAGGGTAGTAGACTCTGTCTTGCTACCCCTCCCACTATTCCAGATGCTTCTAGGCCGGGTTTCCTCTGCTGGACTGTGCGGCGTACCCTTTTGTCAGCTTAAAAGGAAGCATCTGGTTTGTTCTTCACCAACAGGACTGGTTTCTCCACTGCTGGTTGCTTTTACATGGTATTGCATTCAAGCTGGTGGCACTGACAGGTTATCCCGTCGGTTTCCGTCCAGTTGATTACAATGTGCCCACCTTGATGTGTGCCTCACTTACCCTTGTGTGACTGCTTTCTGCCCTCTTGCTTGCTGCTACCTGCTGTTCCTGCCTGCCTTAATTACTGCCTGTCCTGTCCATCTCGCCCCCTGCCACTAGGGGGAGATCAACAGGCCTCTAAGCACACTGCTGCCACCAGCGTGCGCCCCTGCCCTTCCTGGGTCTTTGTCTGCGTGCCTTGTGCAGGATAGGCTCTGGTTTTTACCTGGGAGGTGCCTTATTATTTTGTCCCTGGTTTCCCGTTTGCCACGACTCATGCCCATTATCTCTCTCTTGCAGGGGCATTGCCCTGCCCACTTGTTTGAGCTGGTTCTTACCAGATAGTATCCTGATGGTAAGGAGGTTTTCTGGTTATTCGGCAGTGGGGTTCCTGTTATACTGCCAACAGGATACCATGTGAGTAGCTTACTGGGGGTGGTGGGGCTGCTCTTGGGCTGGGTGTCCCCTTCCCCCCTCAACTTCTACGCAGATATGCAGTGCATATTTGTTTACCAATGCAATCAGATCCTAATAATTCTTTTTCTTTGGTTTTCAGGCCTGCTAAGCTATCCTTGATTGCCATGTTACCCATCCTTTGAGCCTGGGCATATTTTCCCACTGCTCTTCCACAGCTAGGCTGCTTCTGTTTACCCTGATACCTACAGCTTACCTCGCTGCTAAGTTTACCTCAACAATAGAATAAAAGAAAAGAAAGGTTGGGGGGTAGGAGGTTAGGAATGGGTGGGAGATTGCCTGGGAGAGGGTTCTTCTGCTTCCATGGATAACTGGTTGAAGGCAGCTACAGGGGTGCCAGTGGCTCAACCCTTGTTAGTGTACTGGATGCCTATGGTTGGACCCTACTTGTTTGTTTGTCCTCGATTTCCTGTGTCCAGTGCCCCTCAAGCTGGTGGAGTTCCAGATGACTCTGAATCCCGTGGTTACATGCTGCCACTTGTAAGGCTCGGTTATCATGCCTTGTTGCCAGCGTTTCCAGCTTGTGTGGGTTGCTCTCTCCAAGGTTTCCTGTGGGTGGGCACTTTGGGTTCCATTGTATTTTCCCAGTGGATGGTTTGCCCCTCACATGCTTGTTGGGTGAGATGGACAGTGGTGGTTGTCTTGCCTGGGCTACCCTGCCCTTATTAGACTCTCCTCTGTTATCAATGCAACACCCTCCCTTTTTCACCTTCTCAGCCACCTGGGTGCCTGGGACTATAGGACACAGTTATTTCAGGGGGGGGGGAGATTGCATGCCAGGGGCTGTGACACAGGTATTGCATGCTTACATGAATCAGTTGGTTTCCCCTGTTTTCTTCTCCTGGCTTGCTCCCTGTGTGCCTTCTTGATGGCTCTGACATCCTCAGCACTGATTGCTCCAGTCTTCCCTCTTGGGTGCCTGCATCTGGCTATCTGTTTGTCCCCTAGGTTTGGGCAGGGTGCTGGTGTAGGGTTGTGTGCTGGGGTTGTGGGTGCAGTAAGCTGAGGGTGGCTCTGCTGCATGAGTGTGGTGGATAGGGGTTTCCCTTTGTGTGCTGCATGGGGTAGATGTGGCCAAGGTGATTCAGCACTGGGACAGGTGGGGATGAGTTCCATGGGGTTCTGGGGGCTTGGTTGGAAGTGCTCCCTGGTTGTGGAAGGGATGTGCTGTTGCCCTGTTATCCTTTGGGCTGCCTGACTCTGGATGAGGCGGGAGAAGTGGGTTAGGATTGCTGGGGGTGGGAAACCCTGTTGGCTGTCCCTGGATGATTGCTGCAGGGTGTTTACCAGCATATGGCTTAGGTGTTCTGGTTGCATTGATGCCAGGGTCTCTGCAACGTGGAGGCTCTCCTTCTGGAGGGATCTGGCTATACTGTTTAGCCAGTTTACCTGCTGCTCATTGGGGCTGTGTGTTGCTGATGTCATCAGCTTGGATTCCTCCTCCAGCTGGGTTACCATTCTCTGGATCCAGTCTACCTCTGCTTGCACTGCTGGTATGGCTGGATGAAACAACCCTGGTGGGACTGGTGGCTCATGGTTTGCCTGTGCATATTCCCAGACGGTTGCCTGTGATGGTTCAGTGGGAGGGGCCCCTTTGAGCAGGTCATGGGGGAGGGGGTTGCCAGGTTGGTGCAGGGCTTGCCTCCAGTGCAGGACTGTTTCCCAGGCTGGGAGGGGTAAGCAGGGTTCTCCCCTGTCGAATTGGTGTACCCTCTTGTTGGTTGCCATTGTATACATGGTGCCAATGGTGAGGAGCTCGCCTGAGCAACCTGAACGAACTTGGTCTGCCCAGAGTACCTGGTCTGCCCAGAGATCCGTCTCTTGCTTGGTGGCCTGCAGCTCAGCGTGTTGCTTCCTGATAGATCTAACCAGTGTCACCAGGTTTTCCTTCAGATAGCAGAAATATACTTGCTCCTTGAGCTTGTTTGCCTGACACACCTGTGTCTGCCAGTGCTGGGTTCTAACTTCCTCCAGTTGAACCAGCTGCTCTATTGTGATTCCCATGTATTTGAACTGCATGTATGCTGCCAGGTCTTCCAGCTTGTCTTCCTCATCATTAGATGCTGGTGGGTCATAGATTCCCCGCTCATATTGCTGCCTGAGTTGGGCTGCCAGCTGTTCCCAGCGCCTGTCAAAGCTCATGGGTTCCTCTGCGTCTTCAAGGTTTAATGATGCCTCGAATTGGGCTTCCAGGTCGCTGGCAGTGGTGGACCTTGGTGTATTCCCACGTGTTGAGTCCCATCTGATGCACTGGATCATGGTTCTGTCTGCCATGGCTGCCATGGTGATGTCAACCCTTCCCCTTTCTTCCTGGTATGTGAGCCATTTGGTAGAGCTTAGCTCAGTATCAGTCCTCAGGTCTGCCAGTCTGCCTGATGCCAGCCACTCTTTGGCTTGTTCCACCAGTTGGATTTCTGCCCTTCCCTCGTCTTCCTGATCCTGGATCCAGTGTTCCCATCTGAGCTGCTGATGGTTTTCCTGTGCTCTGGTCATTTCTTGCACCATCACGCTTACCCAGGCTTCCACCTCAATGCTATCCAGCCCCAGTAGGATGCCTATTCCTCTGGCTACCCATTTTCTCTTGATTATCCATGCTGTTAGCCATCCCTGCTCTTCCAGGATTCGCTGGGGAGAGGTGGCTTGGGTGTGCCAGATTTGCTTTGGGACTGGGTCTTCCTGCAGAGGGGAGGCAGGTGTTAATCCCTGCCTTCTGCCCTAATCATATTTGGCAAGGTTTTGCATCCTCACTGAGTGGGAGATTCTCGTGTGTATTTGAGGATTATTCTCCCAGTATGCCATGAATCCCTTATTTCCCTGGTGGTAGGGTGGGGCTACCTGGTGTACTTGCCCGGGGTCTGGTTTTTGCAGGTGCTGCTGTGTCCCTGCAGGTAGGTGCAGCCCAGCCCCCCCCCCCACAGCCCCC
>Ga0233403_10001451_pt1 | contig 11062 bp, 15 predicted proteins | sample Na_oxic_1_MG_FD_179866 | JGI IMG/M metagenome (GOLD analysis project Ga0233403, IMG submission 179866) | Seawater microbial communities from Saanich Inlet, British Columbia, Canada - Na_oxic_1_MG | ecosystem: Environmental > Aquatic > Marine > Inlet | place: Canada: British Columbia | collected...
TCCTAGTCCTAACTCTTCTGGCTCATAACTCACTAGACTATTAAAAACATCACATTTATCAGCAAGACAATGACCTAAATTACTAAAACAAACATTGCCCGCTTTATTCAGGTTTTCAATATCCTGTTCCAAAGCAGATTGTAAATACTCCATTCTTTGCTGACGTTCAGAAGATAAGCTAATTTGTAATAAATTCCTCACCTTATCCAAATCTACAAGCCGTTGTTCATACTCAGCCGCTAAATCCAAACGAGCTTGTTTAATTTCAGGAGTCACATCAGATATTAAGCTAGGAACTCCTAAAATATTTTCATAAGAAAAAAGCGTATAACCATATACGGCGGGCAATTTTCTAACTGAAGGAGCGAACTCATTTTGTACATAAGTGACGACATCATCCAAAACCTTTTTACATTTTTGGATGTCATTTAATGAACAACTTAAAGTGTTAGAACCAATCGCATTAATCAGATTTTCAGCATAACCACCCGTTTGAGAAGCAGTAATAATTAAAGAACCATTATCACGAGTTGCTTTTGACAATTTATTGATTGATAGTTCAAAATCCATTGAAAATGGAAGTGCTTCGCCACATTGACTACAAATGGTTTTATCAAGTTTGGCTTTAAAAGAAGCATTAAATTCTTTTTTCTGGAATCTTTCAGCAAATTGAAAATCCATTTCTACCCAAACCGTACCACCATGTTCAACTTGGTGTACATACTGATCTCCGCAGATTTGCCTAAAATAACAACTCCCTCCATCTACAGCACTAAGACCCGTATGATTCAATGGATTTACAGTATCTAATCTATAAGATTGTGTACCTAATTTTACATCATATTCCAATATAAAAGCCTGAGCATAATCACGCTTTTTAACGATTTTTTCATACTTTGCATCAGCATGAATTTCAAAAATACCTTTAATTGAAACATTTCCATCAGCTTCTATTTTCATGCTTTTCAACAAAGAGGTGTAATCGTAAATCAAATGTGTAGAAAAACTCGCCTCTGAGGCTGTAATTTGTTCACGTGTGCCATTAATACAAACACTTTGCTTAAACCAATCTCTGTCACTGTCAATACCCATCCCTAAAAATTTATCCGCATTTTCAGATGAATAAGGAATATCATCTAGGTGAGGACAATTACTTGGTTTAGATGTTGAGCAACACTGTTTAGCACCCTGTATAAATCCTTCTGTGGTAAATACTTCACCAGTATCAGAATGAAACAGCGAATTATAGACTTTTTTACCAAATGGTAAATTTTCCTCTATATAAGGTACATCCAAAAACCAACCATCTGCACCAATAGATAACTTGGTTAATTTGCATTTGTCAACAGTTATATCTAAAGGCAATTGCCTAACTGTAGAATAATCCACACTACAATGAGTACCATCTGTCGATGTCAAAACCGCAGTATATGCCTCATTTGGCATAACCAATTCAAGATAAGGCAATTCCAACCTGTAATTACCATTATCAATAGACAACTTAGCTACCTCTGAGGCATAGCTTGTTGCACTAAACATTAATAAGCCAATTATCCAACTGGCTCTCCAACTTAAAAACTTCATATAAATTCCTATTTTAATGAAAGAAAAAGTGCCTTGGAAAAACAACAATATCACTCGCATTACCACTTAACAAACTTGGCAGCTCCAAATCCGCCTCAGATATTTTCCCTTTTTTATCAAGCTCAAAAGGAATATCACTACTCACAATAAACGTATGCGGAGTCTCACCCAAATACGTCACCACTCGAATCACTTTTTTATCAAACCTCTTAGCAAGCGTAGGTAGGAGCTTCGCTGCAACCCACCATTCTCAATCAAATAATATTAAATGGTTGCGGTGGGTGCAATGAAACTCTACGTACCCTACGTTCGCTAATTCCTAATCAAAAATGACTTTCATGATTTGGGCATTTATACTACCACGTCTTGAAAAAAAGGTCAAGCATTTTTTGAAAATTTTTTAAGGTCAAAAAAAATATTCCTTTAAATGCTACAATTTTAAAGATTTCAGCCAATAATATTTTTTACGCCTTTTAATTTGGAATGGCTAATTACTAATTCAATTAGTAATTAGCCTGCCCTACTGATGTTATTTGTACCGGTTATAATAATAGGCGACAGATCACATTTGTTTTCAAGGTAATCTTGATTATCAAAATGTAAATTTTCTTTGGAAAAGGGGGGGGCAGCAAGCGTAGGGTGGGTAGAGGTACGAAACCCACCACAAAGTCATTATCTCATTCAACAATGATGGTGGGTTTCACTGTCGTTCTACCCACCCTACGCGACTACGCGACACTGCCATTAAGCAAGCGTAGGGTGCGTCCCACGCACCTGACTTTTTTTGAACAACGGGTGCCTTCAGTTTATCGTTTTCAAACGGCAATAACCGCAATTAATGGTGCTAAGGTAAGCACCCTACGCTTGCTCTATTTAACCCAATAAACCGTGGTGGTATTGGGTTGCCCATGTCAGCGACATTGTAATATTTTCGTAATGCCTCGCTCATAACTTTGTAATAATCACTTATTTCTTCAAGCGTCTGCGAGGCAGAAGAGAAAGATACTTTACTAGACATTTAGCACTTCCAAGAGAGCATCAGAAAAACTTTCTTCGTTTCGCTCAAGAAATTTGATTGAAGGTGGTGAAGTACTTATCTTCCATTGTAACGAGAGTGAGTTCGCCGACTTTTTACTCGCGTCCATGTTTAGCGTTAAGGGACTTTTTGAGTCTTTTTCGACTAGAACGAATTTGACTTCCCCAGCACTGGAACTCATATCAATACGGCCTTTCGAGCCTATCAACACTGCCAATGGGTGTCAAAGAAACTTCTTTGTTAGCCAGTTTCAGAATAAGCTTTTCCGTACAATAACTACCAATGTTATCTTCAGTTAGGGTGATATTTTGACGAATTACTTGGATTTTTCCGCGTTCAATATAGCGAAAAAGCCATTTGATAACCATATCATAGAACTGCTCTATGTAGCAAAGCCACTCATTTCGTTGATATAACCAGTCAACATTAGCTTGGGTATTTTCTATATTTTGGTTCAGAAAATTTTCTAAATCTTTTTTACTCATAATCCAGTCCTAATATTTAATTTTTGACCGATCTGAAAAGGGCCATTTTTGAAAAATTTTGGGTATCCGACTATATTGATGAGCCATAGGTGTTCGGGATAATCATGAAAGCCCCTCTATAAGGCGCATTACACGAGCATCAGATGATACTTGATGTCGAAAATTAGGATCAAAAATATCATTAGCAAACAGCATAATTTTATCGACTAAAATTTGGACATATTTATTTGAATCACCCACAAGAAAATGAAAAAAATAGGTACTTATTAAAACAGTAACTTTAGCGATCCTTTGAACAGAGGTAGCTAATTGTTTTACCGATGTTAATTGTGGTATTACTCGTTCCAAAATTGTGTGTGATGCCAAATGTGCAACAATCGAACTTAGCAAAAGATTTTCAATTATTATACTGTTATTTGAGGTAAGACATTCTGCGTTTAAAGATTGTTTACATGCCTTAAAGATAAGTTCATCTTCCATCTAAGACGATATAATGGATAAATTAATTGAGCGGCTTAAGTTAAGTTTGTTATATACCAATGATAACATTTGTCACAAGGATTCCAAAAGCCAACTGCTCGACAACATAAAGTTCCTTTGTCACACAACTTTTCAACCATAACTTCAAGAATATTAGAGCGGTTATGTTTAAATGGTATGGAGAATAATGGTTTACCCCAATATTTTTGGGAAATTTTACCTTGAATAACTTTAGTAACAGTAATCACTGTTTTAGATTTAATACGAGAAAGGAAATATCCTCCAATCTCTTTTATTTGCCATAATAAATTGATATCCCAATATCCTAAATCGGCAATTATTAATTTACCAACAAGAGATTTTAAATTTGGAAAACATTTCCGTTCAGCAGTTGAACCCAGAGTTATTTCAAACCCGTGAAATTTTCCAGTCAAAATGTCAAAACAGATATGAAGTTTTACACCAGCAACTTCTTCCCCACCGGGAAAATCATCTGATGAAACCATCCCACAGTGTAAAATAACTTGAATCTATTACTAAAATCCCAGTTACATTCAATCTTTTTAATAAATTTCTACCGAAAATAATGGAAGTTCCAAACTGTTTTAATAGTTCAGTAATTGCTAGTCTTAAAAACTTTGTCAATCGTTTTCTAGTCAACCTTTCCCAAAAACTACTACGACTTATATTTTGTTCCGTTAGATTTTTTTAGATTCCTACGTATGGCATCTAAAGAATTTTTTTTGTATCTCCTAAATAACTGAATACTAAACCAATTACAAATTCAAATAGGGATATCTTTGTTCTAATATCTTTTTTTGGAATAATATTATTAAAATGTTGTTTCAGTTTTTCTAATATGTTAATTTCGTTCAGGGTAATTTTCTGAGTGATTTTCTGATTCATTTATTTTTGACAAGAATTTATTTTATCAGAATTTCACTTTCTTTTTCAACCTGTTATTAATTATCCAGAACACATATCGCTGTTTGCTAATGATATTTTTGATCCTAATTTTCGACATCAAGAATCATCTGATGCTCGTGTAATGCGCCTTATAGAGGGGCTTTCATGATTATCCCGAACACCTATGATTTAGGACTATGTTTTAAAGAACAAGGGCAATCGGGGCAGGCAGCAGAATGCTTTCGTCAGGGTTTAGCTATGGCAGAACAGTTGGAACAGGATAAAAGTGTGAAGCAAAAGAGGGGAGCTTTGCAGGGGAATTAGCTATTTTGTTGATGAACATAGGAGGGATGAGTTTTGAGCAATCAGTATGAAGTGCAGTTTACAGATATTGCACTCAAGAATTTAAAGAAATATCCTAAAAAGGATCAACAATTGATTATGATTAATATTGACAAGTTAGCCGAAGATCCGTTTTCCAAAACGAATGTCAAAAAATTAGTCAACTTTGGTATTTCGTATCGTTTGAGAGTAGGATATTATCGTGTGTTTTTTGAACGGGAAGATGTCCTTAAAATCATAGATATTATAGACATCTTACCACGAAAAAACGCTTATTAAAGGGGGGAGCAATGTTAGAAAATGTCCAAATTATCAGTGACAATGGTGAGGCTAAGTTTGCCGTTATTAACTTTCAAGAATATTTGAATGTTAAGGACTTGTTATCTGACAAGTCAAAATTGCAAGACTACTTAGATTATCTTCATGTTCAGAAGATCAAACAGCAAGCAAAAAAAATGTTTAGCTTAGATGAAGTTAAACATCAATTGTCCCTTTAAACGATCATCAGCGTAGGTCAACGCCATTAACTTAAGGGCAGACACTTATGTCTGCCCCTACAAAATGTCGCGTATTCATTGGCTGTAGGGGCGAACCTATCTGTTCGCCATGGCTTAAGTTAATGGCGTTGCAGCGTAGGGTGGGTAGAGGTACTGCACCTGCCCATTTTGTATAGAAAAAGGGGCAGGTTGAGCTATCGCTCTGGGTGGCTACAATTCTAAAGCTGAAGTTTTGAACTCCAACGTAAGTTATTGAAATATAAAGATAATGAAATCTATCATTGAAGTTAAAAATCAAATCAGGCAAGCACCTGAATATTGGCAAATTCCGTTTATGGATTTTGTAGATGATTTTCGTCGTTATAAAGATATTTCCACAATTGATACCTTCGCCAATTTTAAATTTTAGCGATTTTCAAAAAAATACTGATTTTTATTTCTAATAAAATCAATAAGTTCAAAATTTACATTGGTTCAAAATTGACGATTTTTACAATTTGGCGAAGGTATTAAAACTCAACAAAGTATTAAATGAAGGAAAACTTACCAAGCTTGTTGTAGAGCATAAAGACCTGATAGCTAGGTTTGGTGTCAAATATATAGAACTTATTTGTCATCATATTGATTGTGAACTGATTATTCTCAACAAACCAGAAAATGATAAAGAAGATTTAATACAAGATTTTGTATCTGTCATTACGAGTTTTTGTGCCAGAATCTATGGACAGCGTCGCAACAAACGTAAGACAGAAAAACTGATTAAGGAATTAACTCATGAGCAAAAAGAAAAAAAGTCAAAAAAACCTAAGGGGTTGCACAAATCGATCAATAATATCAAACTGGAGTTAGCAAACACCGGCAAACTAAATTTGCTTAATGAACTTGGTGATGCTTATCTGACTCTTTGCCAAAATGACATAGACTACATTTTTGATAATGAAGTAAAAAATGTCAGTCGTTATGGTAATTTACCTGATATCCATTCAGAATTATCTGAAAGATATAAAAGATGTGCTTGGCAACAAGCAGCAGGCATTATGAAGTCATTTTATGCCAATAACAGGGAAAATAAACCAATCTTAAAAAATATTAAAATACAAGGTTTGAACATTTCCTTGTCTGATTCAGGCAATTAGAAGATAGTCAGGATTAAAAAGCAAATTAGAATCCTGTTTATCTTGAAAATCCGTGTCATCCTGTTCAAAGTAAATAATTTTAATTAAGGAAAACAATATGTTACAAACAATTGAAGCCGTTTTAAAGCTTGATGGAAAAATACATTTACTTGAAATCCTCAAACTGATGTCACCTAAAAAAGTGTTGGTGACAATTTTATCAGAACAAACCGTATTACCAAATACTTCCGTTGATTTCAAAACCGCATTATTGGCTATGCCATACGTCGGTGAAGATACCGATTTTGAAAGAGAGCAAGATTATGGTCGAAATATTGAAATACTTACCAACACATCGGCTTCTAGCCCATTATCAATTTTTACATGTTGACGAACAGAAAAACCTTTACGGCTGGGATATTTTTTTCTAATATCCGCCATTTGCGTCATGTAAAGCACTTAGAAAGTAAGTGTTAAATTGTGTGTTCATTATTTTCACTTCATTCAGAAATCCGATTTTTGAAAAAAATTGGATTTCGATACTGGCTTGGGCATTCCAGAAATACTATTTTTCAAAAATAGTATTTCTATACTGTTCAACATTTTCACAGATTTAATTGTAGTGAACTAGATAACATTTTTATTGACAATTGTTGACATGTCAACAAATGAGTCAACATTATTAACAAAGTGAATAGGGGAGTATCAGCCCTTTATCTCCTCGCTTAATGGAAGCTTAGAGTTGCTTCTCTTAAAACAAGCTAAGTTGTTGGTCTAAGACGCTATTTTTTTCCTTTACTTTCACTTTCTTTCTTCGTTTAAAATTGCTTTTTTGATGGGTTTTCTTATTCAGAAAAAGAAATCGTTTGGTCGGATGTAACCATTCTTTGACTTTTGAACCCACCTTTTTAGCCAGTGTAGAAAACGAAAAATCAGAATCAGTCTTTCTTAAAATATTGTATGCCCCATTGGCATCAGCATTTAGGAACATCCCATTGCTATATTTATATAAGCCTCGTTTGATTCTTTTACCGCTGAAAATAGGCTTCTTTTTGGCATTAGGGTTGTATCGTTTGGGCATTTTATCATCATCAACAAAACTCGCTTTGCTTGTGTAACTCTCGTTTGTCACTACTAATTCGATTCCATGTGACCCAAGTTTGTACCCCAATTTGTCTACAAACTTCTCTTCCGACAAGTTCACGAAGTTCTGATTCGTTTTTTTGCCCAAATTAATACGGTCAAGTGATTTAGCGACATCACCAACAACAACCTTTGAAATACCATTATCAACACAGGCTTTTACCACAACATGACTGGCTCGATGCATGTAATCATTTACAACAGCATTACGCCAATTAGTCACACTTTGAAGCTTCTTTGACCATTTTTTACCCCGCTGTTTTTCAAGTTTGGCTTGCATTGATGCCTTACGCTTATTGTAATAAGCATTAACCGACTTAAGCCGTTTGCCATCAATAATGAAAGGTTTGACAACACCATTGGTTACGCAGGTTGCCAAGTTATTAAGACCCAAATCAATTGACATTACCTTATCATTTTGAGGTACTTGTTTAAAATGATTTGGATCTTTTTCATAAATAAAAACCGCATGAAAAGCCCGTGGCTTGGGAATAATTTCTATTTGTTTAATAGTTTGTCCCACCAATTGTTTAGGCAATTTGATTTCCAAGCCCTTTTCCAAGATAACAATGTCATCCTTTATTGAAAAAGCTTGATAATCATACACGAGGTTAGAGTAAAGTTTTTGTTTAAACTTGGGCGGTTTTGGTCGCCCTTTATACTTGCTAGGATTTTTCTTAAAGTCCTGAATTGCCCGAAAAAAACCTTTAAAATTCTTGTCCAGTTGTCGCAAGGTTTGTTGAGCAACCTTAGCTTTCAAAAGCTTGTAATTGATCTCACCCTCAAGATTCTCAACTTGCTTCATGGCCTTATCCATTACCGGATAAGAAAAGTATTTACCGGTCGCTTCAAAGGCTTCTCGTAAAGTCCACAATGATTGATTGTAAAGATTTTTAGCACGACTGGTAAGGTCTTTCAATCGTTTAAATTGTGGTTTTGTAAGTCCTCTAATTTTCACCTTCTGCGCTCGCATTCAACACCTCAATAGCATGTTTTACACGCCTTTTGGAATAGTGCAACATTTCCAAACAATGAATCAGTGTGATGATCTCGTTCATTATTTCCTCACTATCTAATTTCTCATCTTCATTCCCATTAGCCACAATTATTTCTGTTCCAAATTTAAGAAACAAATGCTTAAACAGTCCAAAACCTTTACAGTTTCGTTACTCTTGCATAAATAACATTTAGGTCACGACGCTTTTTACCAACATAATTGTAAACATCAAAGGTATTATAGACGTAGTGACCATTAGGTTGTTCAGTTACACCTATTTTACCTTGTTTTACCAATTAACGATGGTGGGATCGTGTGATCCCCATAATTCTTAGAACGTCCTTAGTTTTCATGCGGACACATTATACACATTTAATATTGATATGTCAATAATTATCAATATTTTTTTGCACTATACAAAAGCTGAGTAATTTGCTCAGACACCAAACCAATCAAAAAAATAAGTAAAGAAGTGATAAATAATAATACCCCCATATTGGTAAAACGCCCACCGATGCTATAAGTATAGCTGTAATAGCCCAACCCCAAGGAAAAAAATCCAACACTGAGCGATCCAAATAACTTTAAGGGCGCATACAAAGTACCTACTTTGAAAATAATCAGTAAAAATCGTATCGCATCTCTGATTTTAATATGGCTTTTACCAATACGTGTATGCGCGACAATGGGAATATAACCCACATTATAGCCAGCGCGGAAAAAAGCCATCGTAATGGTAGTCGGATAAGAAAATCCATTGGGTAATAAATAAAGAAATTCTTTAAATTTATCCGCTTTGACGGCACGAAAGCCAGAGGTTAAATCCGCGATGGAATGCCCCACCATCCAACCGGAAAACCAATTATAAAAACTATTCGCGCACAAACGCCAAAAACTCGCTTGTGATTTAGCACTACGTGCCCCAACAACCATATCATAGCCCTGTACCAAGTCTGCTAACAACCTTTCAATATCTTGAGGATCATGCTGCCCATCGGCATCCATAAAAACTAAAATATCCCCACTAGCCGCACGGACTCCGCTTTTGATCGCCGCACCATTGCCCTTACGATAGGGGTGCCGGATAACTTTTGCCCCCACTTGCGCAGCAATTTCAGCCGAGTTATCAGTTGAGCCATCATCGACGACGATAATTTCAGCATGAGGATATAAATTAATGAGTTGTGGCAAAAGTTTTTGCAAACTTTGGGCTTCATTTAAACAGGGCAAAATAATGCTTAAATTTGCTGAATTAATTTGAGGTGTCATTGTTATTATTTCCGCTTTGATTTTCGCTTTGCAAAGAAATATCATTTTTTGAAAAAATGGTATTTCTGTTCTGTTTCACTCTACTTATTCGACGCTTACTTCGTTTTCTAATAAATCTTTTTCAATAAATTTTCAATGTCACTCAATGTTCAAGTTTTTTTCTTCAAGGCAATAACTAACTACAAGGATTGCATGTAACCAAGGATAAAACCTATATCAGTTATAGACGTTGGGAAAAATAATTTTATGTGACTGTGTTTTACATTATAAACCTGGAAAAAATTGGATACCTGATAGGTTCAGGTAAGTTATTTACCTGAACATTTATAATTGATAAGACACTGTCAGAATATCGTTGAAAGATTTTGCCCTGCCTTATCAAACAGTTATTCATGCCATCAAGGTTGTTTTATCACTATTCATAAACCATTGCTGGTTTTATCCTTGGTTACATGCAATCCTTGTAGTTGTTATTAGTATTGAAAAACTTGAAGATCGAGTATCAACCTTTTTAAGATAGGCTAAGTCAGCCGTGACAAGTGTCGCATTATCTTGAGAAATAGCTACCGCATGATAAAGTGTATCAAATAAGTGACAGTTATAAGTTTTAGCAAGACGACAAGCTACGTTTAAGATAATAGAATCATTGCAAGTGGGTAGTTCCATTGCATAAGGTAAACTGATAACGTTTTCTGCATGTTCGGGTCGCAAACGTGTGATGACTGCTGCTACTTCCGCAAGCCAGTGGATAGGTTGCAAAACACTTATTTGATCGTTTTGTAAAGCTTTTAATATTTCCAATGCGATAGGTATATCTGCCTCATTTTCAGCATTAGTTAAAAACCACTTAACAACAACGCTCGCATCAATGACCCATATTTTCATGGTCTACCCCCACAACGTGCCGTTATAATTTCCTGTGTTGTCACCGGGGAAATAGATTGTCGCAATGCCAATAACGTATTAATGGCTTGTAGTCGCTTACGTTTCATTCTTTCTTCTTCTATTGCCTGCATCATCAAATGACTTATAATTGCATTTTGGTTTTTACCTCGAAACATCTCATTAAAGGTATTTTTAAGCTGCTCCTAAAAACTTGGACAAAGTTGGACATTTTTAGGTAATTCGCTCTCTGTTGATAGTTCACAAGAACTGCAACTAGAGTCCGGGTTGAGCAGTCCCAACCGGTGTCGCTCAGTCCGTTCAAG
>Ga0233403_10001452_pt1 | contig 11061 bp, 8 predicted proteins | sample Na_oxic_1_MG_FD_179866 | JGI IMG/M metagenome (GOLD analysis project Ga0233403, IMG submission 179866) | Seawater microbial communities from Saanich Inlet, British Columbia, Canada - Na_oxic_1_MG | ecosystem: Environmental > Aquatic > Marine > Inlet | place: Canada: British Columbia | collected...
AGCGCAACTCGGATCGATAAAACCGAATCCGGAGCATTTCGATTGGGAACAAGTCAATCGCAACCCGTTTTTTTGCCCGGATGCCACGAAAGTGCCGGAATTAGAAGTCTATATGGACGAGCGGCGTAAAGAAGGCAATTCTATCGGAGCGCGAGTGACAGTGGTAGCGACTGGAATGCCGGTCGGCTTAGGAGAACCCGTTTTTGATAGGTTAGACGCTGACATTGCCCACGCGATGATGAGCATTAACGCCGTCAAAGGCATAGAAATCGGCGACGGATTTGCCAGTATTGAACAAAAAGGGACAGAACATCGGGACGAAATGAGTATCCAAGGCTTTTTGAGTAACCATGCCGGTGGCATTTTAGGCGGGATTTCAACTGGACAAGATATCATTGTCAGTATCGCGCTCAAACCGACTTCCAGTTTGCGCTTACCGGGGCACTCCATTGATATCAATGGACAGCCCACCGAAGTCATCACCACCGGGCGCCACGACCCTTGTGTCGGAATTCGCGCCACCCCAATCGCTGAAGCCATGTTAGCCCTAGTCTTAATGGATCATGCGTTACGGCACCGCGCCCAAAATTTGAATGTGCAACCCAAAGATTTTGAGCAAACCAATTAGCTTCAAGCAACCACAACGGATTGTCACGACACGACAACTCAACCGGCAATCCGTTATGGTTGCCCTCACCGATACTGACAAGCATGAACAGTGTACCTTATTACTGGCGTTTTTCGGCTTTTTATTTGTTCTATTTTGGCAGCTTAGGGGCACTTATCCCGTATTGGGGCTTATATTTGCAAACATTAGGTTATGATGCAAAAGCCATTGGTGAATTGATAGCCATTATTCTAGCCACTAAAATCATTGCGCCCAATATTTGGGGCTGGCTGGCCGATCACACCGGCCGACATATCGCCTTAGTGCGCGTCACCTCATTGTTAACCGTCTTATGTTTTTTAGGCGTGCTGATCGGAGACAGTTATCTTTGGTTGGCTTTCGTGATGGCGATGTTTAGCTTTTTTTGGAATGCCGCCCTGCCTCAGTTTGAAGCCACCACGATGGCGCATTTAGGAACGCAAGCACATCGCTATAGCCAAATTCGATTATGGGGATCCGTCGGTTTTATTGCCGCGGTCGTGTTATTAGGCTGGTTATTTGAATATGTCAGTATCACGTTATTACCAATCATATTAGCCAGCTTATTAGCCGGAATTGCTCTAACCAGTTGGTTAGTACCGGAAAAAATCACCACGCCACGCCAGAGCAATAATACCGAATCGTTTTATCAAGTGATCAAACAGCCCGCTGTGATAGCCCTGTTTTTAGTTTGTTTTTTAATGCAAGCCAGTCATGGACCCTACTACACCTTTTATTCCATTTATTTGCAAGACTATGGCTATTCCCGCGACCTAATTGGGCAACTCTGGGCATTAGGAGTCTTAGCAGAAATAGGAATATTTTTAGTAATGCACCATTGGCTGAAGCACTATCGTTTAAACAGTTTACTGACCATCAGTTTAGCCATAACTGGTGGACGCTGGCTGCTGATTGGCTACTCAGTCGAATCGTTGCCCATTTTGCTGTTTGCACAACTGTTACACGGAGCAAGCTTTGGGGTATTTCATGGCGTAGCAATGCAGTTCATTCGGCAATATTTTGGCGATCATCAGATGGGACGCGCACAAGCCTTATATGGCAGTTTCAGCTTTGGAGCCGGTGGCGCGGTGGGCAGTTTAATCAGCGCCTATACGTGGGACAGTGGCTCAGCACACCTCAGTTATTTATGGGCAGCGGCGACTTGCGCCGTTGCGGTATGGATTAGTTGGCAATGGGTAGGGCGTATTCAGGAAAATCGCACCAATGAAACTAGCCGCGAAAAATAAAATCAGCGCCATTGTTGGAGTCCAAAGCTTTAGTATTGAAATTAACGTTATGCAAAATACGTGCCTTAATAAATGTTTCTATATTTTGCAAACTACAACATAAGGCAACTCACAAAAAATAATATACCCTTATGGTGCAACCATAAAGGGGCAACCATAAAGGATTGCCCCTACGGTCATTGTAGGGGTAATCCCTTGTGGTTACCCCAATTAAAATCCTTAATTCAATGGCAGTGAGGTGAAACCTGGGGTTTTGCAAGAAGCTCATATTATAATAACCCATTCTGTTAAGAGGAATAATTACCATGACTTTATGTACATATTGTTATGCTTGGCGTTGCCACCCGGAAGATCGTTTTTGTGGCCATTGTGGCGAAAATTTGTTACAAGCACAAGTCACTATTGAACCGGTATTAACGATTTATCAAGGCGGCAAAGTGCCCAATCAAATTGACATCATTATCCGTAATGTTCGGGGAGGATTAGGAAACACCCGCTTTTTTTGGCGCGATAAAGCCGGCAGCCTTCCAGACCTCGTTATCGCTGACTTGGCACCAGATGAACTGAATCAGTCTAATGAACAACAAAGTTATCCCATTCTAACGGCCGATTTGGAACTGTCAGCCGCGATACCAAGTCAGTGGGAATTGGTACACCGAATTGCGCCCAATAAGGAATATGTCCGAGCCACTCTATCTTGTGGCTTACCGATTCCACGTTTAGCGATAGAACCGTCTGATTTCAAAATCGACGAATCGGACGGGTTGTTGCAACCATTGTCGTTGAAATTGATTCATCAAAGCGGCGGGCCGGCGGAAATCGAACAGATTGGCGTGAGGGCCGATGAAGCGGCCACCCTGACATTGCCCGGAGTGACAGACATCGTTTTGCCGTTATCGTTATCTGACGGCAAATCACAATCGTTGAGTTTACCCGTGACAACCGACTTATTGCGTGTCCTACAAGGGCGGCCCCAAGGACTGGAATTGTTGCTAGAAGTCAAGATAAAATATGCCCCAAACACGATTGATTTGCCATTGCACGTCCGTGTTCCAATTCCAGCACGTCCGGTGCTGAGGTTGCCAGAACAAGTTCGGGCTTTGCAGGGTCACCGCTTACGGTTACCGGTCACGGTCGAAAATCAAGGCGGCGAGGAGTGTCGCCTGAAACAACTGCATATCGATATTAGATCAGGGACTCAGGTGGTTTACTCAGACGATTTAAAGACCACAGATCAGGTGCTAGAAGCCGGGAAAATAGATACCAACACTATCGAAGTGCCGCTGCTGGATGAACAAAACCAGCCGCTGGCACCGAAACGTTATTGGTGCGATATTGAACAAGTGTTGGACGATAAACAATTAGAGAATCCAAAGTTAACCATTGAGTTAGAAATACGCACCGCCCAAGAATATACCGGTCTGATTGCGATTGACTTTGGCACCACCGCTTCAGCGGTGGCTTACCAACCATTGAAAGGCCCTCTGGGACAAAGCCCCAGTTCGTTGCCGCTGTCGGCTCAAGACAAGTTTATCCCAACCGCGATAGCCTATTACCTTGATAACAACGACCATCTCCAATATTGTATTGGACATCAGGCAGTGGCGCGGTTAGATACTCATTCGGGTTCTAACATGATTTATTTGGACAATCTCAAATGGCAACTGGATAACCAAGAACCGGTATTATTGCCCGATGGCAGTGAGCGAACTTGGGAAAATATCGCGGTGGATTATCTGAAACGGATTAAAGAAATTATTGAGGAATACACCGACATCGTTGCCGTTGTCACGCAAGTGGCGATGACTCAACCTTCCCGCTTTCATCCGTTACTGATGCGGGCCTTAAATAGAGCCTATCAGGAAGCCGGATTGACACCATTGTCGGTTGCGATGGGCGACAAAGTTCATCACGCGCTGGCCGAAAGTTGGCCTTCTATTATTACCTGTCTGCCGTTACCGGCCCTAAAAAAGTTTCAAGATGAGACCGTCGGTTATTCCATCTTAGGCAAAACAGTCGTTGGAAAACATGCGGTACTGACCTATGATGTTGGTGGCGGAAGTACCGATATGTCGTTGTTTTTGATAGATATTCAGAACATGGCCACGATGCAGATTAGCGAGTTAGGCACCGATGGAACCGGCAAAGAGGAATACTTTTTTGGTAACGGTTTTTCAACCTTACTGTTTAGACATTTATGGCCTTCGTGTGAAGTATGGCTACAAAGGCAGGGCTATCAACCCGAACAATTTCCGGTCACCTTACCTTGGCAACGGCTGCGCCCCGGTAATGAACAAGTGATAGCGCGTGAAAATGGACGACGGTGTGCCGCCTTTGTGCTTGAACATCTGCAAGGCGATGGGGGTCCGTTCAATAAGATCAGTCTACGATTGAGAAATATTGGGGTTTGGGATACCATTACCAATAGCGAACTGAATGAAGAACTGGCTAACTTGATCAATGAAATTCAAGAAGAATTTGATGCCCGTCTTGCCGAAGCAACGCTGACATTGCAAAGTGTTCATGGTACCGAAGTCACTCTCCCGGCTGGCCGATTTGAACAAGGTAATGGTATTTATCTGGATTTTTCCGCATTTATAACCGACTTCATTCAGACTTGCTCATGGCCAATGTTTGAACGTTTGCAGCGATTGTTGAATCATCCAGAGGTGACTGACTTAACCATTTATTTGATAACGACTGGACGAGGTCAGTTTTTTCCGCTGGTAGGCACCATGCTGGGGGCACATAGTGATCGTTTTCGTCGTGATAATAGAAAAGAGAATCAGAAAATAGAACAAGTGCGCGTTGATCCGAATTATGCCAAAACCATTGTTGCCCAAGGCGCTTGCGTTCTCGCTCAACTACCTCAAATGGCCAGAGGCATTCAGTTTGTGCCACGCAGCTTGCCCTCATTAGGGATACAAGGTGATCTCGATCCGGAGACGGGTCACCCTCAGTTTCTGTCACTTTGTGCCGGCCTCCCGACCCCAGCAGATGGCTGGCAGCATACCCGATACCCGTTGCCCGACGGTCATCAACAAGTCACGGTGACCCTATACCTAAGTATCCATAACAAGAAGCTGTTGTCAGAAGACGACAAACGATTGGGAGAAATTAGCGACTTCATTGATGTACCAGCTGGAAAAGGAGAACAAGCTCATATTATGGTCAAAGCCAATGCGGAGGATTGTCTGGAAGTATCTATTGGTTTTCCGGAGACGAACGGAGATATCAGTCCCGAAACTTATGATTTTTTGGAATATTACCCAATTGGTTGCTATGAAATCACCCCTGGGGCTTGTGCTAAGGAAAATGACAACGGCTAGTCTTTAATTTTTCGTGCAAGGTACGCCTTGCACTCCAGAGCATTAACCATTTACTAAAAGGATTACAAATATGTATCAAGGTATTTTTATCGATATTAAAGAGGCTGATAAACGATTTGCTGAATTGATGTCAAGCTCTGGGCGGCATGGACTGAAAGTCAAATTTCAAAAGCCTACCGAATTTATGACTCAGGTTCAACAAATATTGGACAGTAAGCCCGACTTAGTGGCGTTAGACTACCGTTTGAACGATGCCAAACGGCCGCCAAGCTATACTGCCGGGGCATTAGCACAACAATTGCGCGACGAGGTTATGGGAACCGTCGCCAAAGATTTTCCAATTATTCTGGTTTCCAAGCAAGGCGAGATGAACGCGTTCTTTGATAATATCACCGCCCATTCATTGTTTGACCATTATTTTACGAAAGAAGAAATCGGAAATGATCGTATGTCTAGCCAGAAAATTTTATCGCTGGTAAAGGGCTATAAGCACCTGATTAAAAACTGGAATCGGTCCGAACGGTGGGCAACTTTGTTAGGACTGACCGGAACGGAAAAAATTCGAGTGGGCTATCAAGCGATACGGGAACTCGATAAACTCAAAGCCCCACATCAAGTCGTCCGCGATATTTTGCGCTATGTGATAGAGATGCCGGGCATTTTGCTGAATAACGACAATTTGTTGGCTTATCTGGGAGTCGCTAAAGCCGGCAAGGATGTCGATAAATTGCTTGACATTTTGCGGGCGGAGAAAGTGGTGTACAGCGGAGTTTTTAGTGAAGGTTGGACACGATGGTGGCGGCATCGTTTAGAACGATGGGAAGAAAATTTATGTGATGAGCCATTGGGCAATATGAGGGCTAAACAACGTGTATCGTGTTTGAATCAGAAATTGGCTCTGACATTATCGCCGGCTCAGTCACGTTGGAAAGGTCATACGGCGGGCTTATTTGCATTTGCCTGTGCGTCCTGTCATCAGCCGACCGAAGAAGATTTTTCGGTTGCTGTTTACGATTTGCTGCCCTTGCCCTATACTTTTGCACATAGCAAGTCGATTTGCTGGAAATGTGTCGAAACGGGTGAATTTGCTGCAAAAGGCTTGGAAATTGCTGAAGAAGACGAATTTATTGTCGAGAAAATCCGCAATGGTGAGATAAAGGTATGAACCGGGGCGAAATTCCAACGGGTAGGAAGATGGAGTACAAAGCTTCAGCTTTGTCATTAACCATTAACCTTTTTCGTGCAAGGTACGCCTTGCACTCCAGAGCATTAACCATTTATTAATTATATGAATTATAAACCTGATTTTTATCACCAACTCGTTATCTTGATCTTCATTTGTTCACCGAGTTTTGCTCTGGCAAGCAGTGAAGAGAGCTTGAATGTCGCCATATTTGGGCCAGTGTTCCTGATACTCGCTGTCGTTGGCATCGGGTTATGGTTTTTAATGACGCTACGGAGAACAAAACGTCCAACCTTTGAAAATCTCCCGGCTGACCGAGAACACATTCATGTTCCGCCAGATGATGAATCCATCTCATCAAACTCTTATGAACCGATTACTTCGGCAGTGACGACCGACCAATTGGAGTTAGTCAGAAAAGGTTTTTTGTTGTTAGAATCTCATTTAGAGCAACTGAAAATGAATGTGAATGACTTAAAACCGTTGAAGGACAAAGTCTATCAACTCGAACTCCGAAATAGCGATGTGTTCTTAGAAAATCGGATTAACGAACTGCTGGACAAAAAGGTGGCCGATATCGTGAAGGCGGAAGTCAGTCGCTCTTTTCAAGCTGAAATCATTCGCACGGTGAATAAAACCATCAAAGACACAACTCAAGCTAAAATCACTCGTGCGGTCAATTTGACCATTAAGGAATTAAAAAACACCCTTGAAGCAGAAATCAGTCGCGCTGTCAATGACCGATTAGAAGATATTAAAGCCGAAATCACGAACGCCGCCGAAACCTTGCTATCTGAACCGGTTCGCGCGGTGAGTACCGACACTGAGATCGATGAAGTTCCGACCGTGCCACTCTATTCCGCCGATAATGAGTCGATTCGTCAAATCAAAGCGGCACTGTTAGAAATCTCCGTAGTTGACGAAACCGAACTCAATAGAATTGAAACAACGGTTGACGCTTGCACTTTTGTGATCAAAGTGATACAAAATGCGCTCAAACAACCGATAACAGATTATCAACGTCTTAATGAAGCCCTGACCAACGTGACGGACGACAAACTGTCCCTGATTATTCCGACGATTGGCGAAGATATTCGTCCCACCGAACACCAAGTCGTCCACCAACAAGCTGTCACCAAGGGCAAAATCAATGCCGTTGTCGCACTGGTACGTCCAGGCGTAAAATGTGATAATATTATTCAACATAAAGCGGAAGTCATTCAGTCTATTTAAATTTATGAAAATTTATCAAGTAGGTGGAGCAGTACGTGACAAATTGTTACGGCAACCCAGTAAAGACAAAGATTGGGTCGTCGTTGGAGCAACGCCAGAGCAAATGTTAGATTTAGGCTATACCCAAGTTGGGCGAGATTTTCCGGTGTTTTTACATCCGACCACCGGTGAAGAATATGCGCTGGCTCGCACCGAGCGTAAAACCCAACCGGGTTATACCGGCTTTAGCGTTTATGCCGCGCCAGAAGTCACTGTGGCGGAAGATTTACAGCGGCGCGATTTAACGATTAATGCGATGGCTTTTGACAGTGATCAGCAATTGATTGATCCGTTCAATGGCTCTGCCGATTTACAAGCCGGAATATTGCGGCATGTTTCTTCGGCCTTTATAGAAGACCCAGTACGGATTTTGCGGGTCGCGCGATTTGCCGCTCGCTTAGGCTTTCGCATCGCCGATGAGACCTTGGCTTTGATGATTGAAATGGTTAACAATGGCGAAGTAGATGCGCTCGTCGCGGAACGGGTTTGGCAGGAAACGGAGCGAGCCTTGGACGAATCCTCGCCTCAGCGTTTTTTTGAAGTGTTACGAAGTTGCGGCGCATTGGCGCGGATTTTTCCAGAAATTGATCGTCTTTTTGGGGTACCACAATCGGCTAAGTTTCATTCTGAAATTGACACCAGAGTGCATCTGATGCTCTGTTTACAACAAGCACGGCGGCTGACGAGTGAGACAGCCGTCGTATTTGCGGTACTGACCCATGATTTAGGCAAAGGCACAACCCCATCGGAACAATGCCTCCAACAGACCACCGGCGATGAAGAACGCAGTATTGAATTGGTCGAAAATCTCTGTGAACGCTATCGGGTGCCGAATCAGTTTAGTGAATTGGCTTTATTAGTGGCCCGTTATCACACCGATTGCCACCGGGTCGCCGAATTATCACCCGAAAAACTGCTAGAAACTTTACAACAGTTGGATGCGTTCCGCCGTCCCCAACGATTTGAACAATTTTTATTGGCTTGCGAAGCCTGCTTTGCCGATCAACCTTATCCCCAAGCCGAACAATTCCGCCGAGCATTTGAAACGGCTCGCCAAATAGACGTTGCGAAGGTAATAGCGGATGGCTTCAAAGGTGCCGCTATCAGAGACGAATTACAACAACGCCGTCTCCAAGCGTTGGAGTACAAAGCTTCAGCTTTGTCAGACTCGTAGGGGGCAGGTAAGCGGGCGGAACGATCTTGATATGATTTTGGAAACTGGCCGCCCGCTTGTCGGCCTTTTAGATAAAATCATCCAAATAATCAAATGACAAAACAACAACTCACAGAAAAACTTTACAATGCAATCAGTTGGCTGCAAACACAAATCAGCCTTTTTGCCACCTACTTTTGGCCTAAAATGGCACAATGGAGCGACAAACTGGCCGACTTTTCGCGGCGACAAGCGGCGGCCGAATTTAATCATCATCATCTGCCAGAGCCACCGTCCAGCAGCCAAAATGCCACACTGCCCAATTCGGTACTGAAAGTATTAACCGGTTTGCACGGACAAGCCCGTCAATCACATACCCTATTGGAAAATATCGCACAACAGAGTACAATTCAACCACAAATACAAGAACAAGTCCATCAATCACATACCCTATTAGAGCAACTCGTGCAGCGACAAGCTGAAATCAATGACCAACTTAATCGCATCAACAGCGCGTCGCCCCAAACCGAACCGACTGAAGTACCAACCCCACCCCCCTCATCATCCAACCCGAATGGGCGGATAACAGTCGCATTGGCTAACGAGTTGCGCGTTTATTTAGAAAAAAATAATTTATTTGATGAAACACACTGGCTCCAACTCTGGTTAGAGGAACCGGCACCTTGCGAACTTGCCAAACGGTTACTGAACCAATATCCGCAGCTACAAAACTGTGAACCAGAAATTTATCAAGGAATAGCCACTTGGCTCAGCAAAGTCGCAGCCGACGTACAATTAATGATACCCGAACTCAATCAACCCACTGAAACCGAACGACACGAAGTCGTAGAAGAACGCGCACAAGAAAAAGGACGAGTAGGCAGAGTATTAGAAATCAAACGACCCGGCTTACAGTGCGGAGACACTCTATTATTAAAAGCACAAGTCATCTCTAGCTAAATCCTGGAGTGCAAGGCGCACCTTGCACGAGTACTATTCAATTGAACCCAGGAAAAAGAAAGTATTATGATAAAAACATTCAAAACAGCCGTTATTTTACTGGCGTATTTGGAGTCCTCTCAGTTTGCGAAAGGGTTTTTCTCATTTCCTTGAACCGAAGCCGGGTTCCCATTCTGGACGCCGGAGCGTCCATCATTAAATTTTAACAACAGCGCGTGGAAACCAAAACACAGTGTTGCACGTTGTTTGGTACCAAATAGGTGTTATTATGCGTGAATTAGCCATCACTCAAGATATTAGCCCCCTGTCTGAGTTCATAGCCGGGGTGGGTTCCTTTTTGAAAACAGTTCATAACACAAAAAGGCCGCTTGTCATTACTCAGCATGGCAAAGGTGTTGCCGTTTTATTGGAAGTTGGTGAATACGAAACCATGCAAGCCAAAATCGAATTGCTTGAGGATATCCAAAATGCTGAATTGCAATTAGAAAAGGGTTTCGGCATTGAACATGAAACCGCAAAAGCTCAAATTATTGAGCGAATTTCCAAATGAAAATAATCTGGTCCCCCTTTGCAATAGAACGTGTGTCTGAGATCGCCCAATATATAGCTCGTAACGAATAACTCATTTGCTCAAAGTAGTACAACGGATACTCGAAAAAAACGGATAAAAAACCTTTTAAAAATGAGAGCTTTACCAACATTATTCGTTCCTAAAATCCGAGACTGAAGGGTATCCGTTGTACTTGGCGGCGACACGATATGGCATTGTCTTGTAGGGTGGGTAAGCGGGCGCCGAGATTTTCGTTAATGAATCGATCCCGATTCGCCCGCTTGCCCACCTTTTTTTACCCGGCAGTGCGGAGACACTCTATTATTAAAAGCACAAGCCATCTCTAGCTGAATCCTGGAGTGCAAGGCGCACCTTGCACGAGTACTTAATTCTTCAATTCAACCCAGGAAAAAGAAAGTATTCTGATAAAAACATTCAAAACAGTAGTGGATGGTGGGCAAGTGGGCTTAAAGATGGTGGCTTTTTTTGAGTGACTCGTGCTTAGCAATCCCACCCTACGAATTTTTGACGCGCTGAATCCTGGAGTGCAAGGCGCACCTTGCACGAGTACTTAATTCTTCAATTCAACCCCAAAAAAAGAAAGTATTATGATAAAAACATTCAACACAGCCGTTATTTTACCAGCCTATTTGGTTGCCGCCCTGTGGGCTGTCGGAGGCGTTGTTGCGCCTAGCTATGCGGACGTGCCGGAGATGACGTA
>Ga0233403_10001453_pt1 | contig 11055 bp, 11 predicted proteins | sample Na_oxic_1_MG_FD_179866 | JGI IMG/M metagenome (GOLD analysis project Ga0233403, IMG submission 179866) | Seawater microbial communities from Saanich Inlet, British Columbia, Canada - Na_oxic_1_MG | ecosystem: Environmental > Aquatic > Marine > Inlet | place: Canada: British Columbia | collected...
GTACTTTGTGTTCATACATGGTACCAAAAGCCACAGGACCTATCATAGACAAATTAATCTTCATAACTTCGGATATTGTAGGATCCATCGGGATGTCTGCGTTTAAAATATTTGTACTAGGGTATTCTGGCGTTGTCACTTCCATTGGTACACGCCAACTTGGCGCGTCTGGCTCACAGGGATATAGGAGCCAAGCCCGATCACAATTGAACACTGATAAAGTTACTTGCAAGGCATTCTCCATCATTTGCTTCATATCTTGTGTTTCATTGCTGGCTTTTCCCAAGGTCGTTAAACTTTCCAGATGGTAAACATGTTGTTGAAGTTTGCGTTCCGCCTGTTTACGCTCAGTAATGTTCACCACTGAAGCAACTCTTAGCATTTTGCCATTATAGTGATACTCTTCACCTTGCAATTCTATTGGAAAACTGCTGCCGTCTTTTTGACATCCCATAGCCTCATAAGGTTGATTAAAACGATTGGCAATATTTTTACGGATTAGCGTGTGGTATTCTGGCGGTGCAAGTAACTCAACGGCATCTTTGCCAATTAGCTCGTCGAACTCATAGCCAAACATTTGCAGCAAACTGGGATTGACATCAACAATCACGCCTTTATCATGAAAAATAATACCTTCATTGGTAACTTCTACTAGACGTTTATAGCGTTCCTCACTTTCTTGTAAAGCTTGTTCTGCCAATTTGCGTTCCGAAATGTCGAAGGTGTGTATAATGGCAGTTGTCGTTTTTCCATTTTGCTTGATTAACCTAATACGACTTTCGTACCATGAATGAGACGTACTACCAAGATATTCAACCCAAGTAACTTTTCCAGTTTCAAACACATAGTCAAGCGCGTCTTTAAAAATTTCTTGGCTATTGTGTAAGTAATCGTAAAAGCTATTGCCAACCACTTCTTTTGGCGAAAGTTCGGAAATGGTTCTATTGACAAATTGGATAATGCCATCTCGATCCACAATGGAAATATAATTGGGTGAATTTTCGGCAAGAGAACGGAATTTGGCTTCTGACATTCGTAACGCATCTAACATCTGTTTGCGTTCTGTGATATCACGGCAAGCGTAAAGCCATGTACCGTTTTTGATAGAAACACGCTTGATATTAGCTAATAAAACATGTTTTTGACCGAATTTATCGGTTATTTCATGTTCAATGTTAGTCAATTGTTCTTCAGGACCATCAAGATTAATGGGTAAATCTCCCAATAATTTTTTTACGTTACCAAAAGCCTGAACTTCTTCAAAACAATAACCAAAAATAACATGGATATTGGGACAGATATAGATAAATGCACCATTATCATCAGTCACAAATACCGCATCGGAAATATTTTCCAACAAGAGGCGATGAAATTTTTCACTTTCGCGTAGTGCCTCCTTTGCTTGCATTTGCTCTGTAATATCCGCAGCAATGCCGCCCATTTGGTTCGGGTTACCTTTTGGATCGTAAACCACACTTTTGTGATCACGTAGCCAACGAATTTCACCGTCTGGGCGAACAATGCGATATCTTTGCTCAACTATCCCTTTCTGTAATAATTCTTGGGATTTCTTTTCCACTTCTGCCCTATCGTCTGGATGGACGACTTCAAGCCATAGATTAGGATTATTGATAAAATCGGCAGCAGGACGACCATAAACCCGATCCGCATCGGAATTTATATACAATATTTTGTTCCCCACTGTTACTGCCCAAATGACATCGTTTATCGATTCATGGAGACTTTGAAAATCGGGGCTGTTTTTTTGCTGAAGTTGAGCCTCGTTGATAATTTCTTCTAAATCCGCAAGTTGGCTGTCCCTATTAGTACTGCGGAGTGTTTGGATAATGGTTTTAGCTTGCTCCAAACTGGCAATCATTTTTTGATGGAGTGTTAGTTTAGTCTTCATTGTGATATTTATCGTTTATTAAGAGCAAAGACGCATTCATACGTGATTCATGTAGGGTTGTGTGTTCGTTCGCCTTGTGAAATTACCATTCTGAAAGTCTGAAAGTCCCTTATGAATGCAGATTTAATAAAACCCGAAACTAAACCTGACAGGTTTTCAAAACCTGTCAGGTTTGATAGATCAAGTTTTGGATTTATTAAATCCTGAATTTTTATTCAGTGGGTGAAAATAAATAACCTTCGTTGAAAATAGTGCGAATATAACACAGTTTAGGAATAAAACTTTAATAACTTGCCAATTTTTCAACCCAAACCTGACAGGTTTTCAAAACCTGTCAGGTTTAATTTTTGATCTTATTAAATTTTTATTCCTTAGTATGATTAATTTCATTTTTTTTAGCTGGATTTGCAATTCCGTCTGCAACTTATGCCAACAATGCCTCTATCTCCTCCACCATTCGCTTAACATTCACCGGCTTACTTAAATAAACATTCGCATCCGCGTCAAGACAGCGTTGTTTATCACCGGGCATGGCAAGGGCGGTTAGGGCAATAATAGGCGTTTTAGCCAATTGCTCATCAGTATCGGCGCGAATTGCTTTGGTGGTTTCATAACCATCCATGCAAGGCATTTGAATATCCATTAAAATCATGTCTGGCTTAATTTCTTGAGCGCGTTCAAGAGCCTCGCTACCATTGCGGGTAATGATAATCTTATAACCATAAGCGGTTAAGCCTTCTTGAACACTAAGGAAGGGAAACCGTAAATATACTGCCCTTGCCAACTTTGCTTTTGACATTGTCACCGTGTAATTCTGTGAGTTTATAAACGAGGGCAAGCCCTAATCCAGTGCCTTCATGTTGACGATTAAGACTAGCGTCTATTTGCGTAAATGGTTTAAATAAATTATCCATTTCATGCTTTGGAATGCCGATACCGGTGTCTATAGATGTTCAGATAAATAAGTTCACACTCTAAACCTGACAGGTCTCGAATACCTGTCAGGTTTTTGGAAGTAATTTTTATGAACATCTATATTATACTGAGCGTACTTGAAATCTGTGAAAATTCATTCATTCAGAAATCCGATTTTTGAAAAAAATCTGATTTCTATACAGATCAACATTTTCACAAATTTGATTTCAGTTCAGTATATTCCATATTTAAAAAAGATTGTGGTGCATTTTTTGCGCTTGTATTGCTCATACGCAATAGACATTATACCGATTTAAATGTATGATAAAATTCCCATAATCACTAAGGAATGAAGCTTAATAACATCCGAAACTTTCAAGCCAAACCTGACAGGTTTAGTTTCGTATATTATTCAATTTTCATTCCTAAGGAAGTGTTATATGACAAACTTTGAAGCTTTATCTAAAAAACCGAGTAGATTTTTGTCATTTACTGGTTTTAAGTAGGTACACAAAAGTTTATTAACATTTTGTAGCCACCTTTACTGCGGCTGGTGGGCAGCAAAAACACGCAGGGAGCCCTACTGAAAATGTTAAAATATTTATGCGTACCTACTTATATTATACTCGGTATGGGGATAAATTGAACTTTTTAGAAACCAAATTTTTTCAAAAAAACTTGGTTTTTGGCATCACTTAGTGAAATTTTTATTCGTTCTAATTCAACCCGGAGATATGCTATGAAATGGGGAAATAGTTCTAAAAAAGAAGAAAAGGAAGACGTTGGGAAAAAAGCCTATAAAATGGCGTTTGATTATGAACTGAAGTATGGTTGTTGTTCTCAATGTGTCTTGACTGCGGTTAAAGAAACTGTTGGTTTGGTGACAGATGAAACGATTAAAGCCAGTCATGGGCTTTCCGGTGGTGGCGGATTATCTGGAACGGGTGCTTGCGGGGCGTTAACAGGTGGGTTAATGGCTCTTAGTTGTAAGCATGGGCGGGCTAGGAACCGATTTGGGTGGGGAAGATTTACCCAGAATTTTAAAGCCGGAAATGAACTCATTGAGCGTTTCCGGAAAGAGTATGGTGATATTACTTGCCAGCACCTTCAGCAGCAGTTTACGGGAAAAACTTATGATTTATGGATCGCGAAGGAAAGTGCTGAATTTAATAAAGCTAGGAAAGATCAATGCGCCCGTGCGACTGCACTTGTTACCCAATGGGTGATTGAACTTCTTTAGTTGTATAAACCTGACAGGTTTTAAAAACCTGTCAGGTTTTTTAGCAAATTTAAAAAACTATTTTCTAATGACTATGATTAAAAAAACACGCGTTTCAGTTAAATGGGTAACAGTAGCCATTATTGTATTTGTAACGACGGGATTTGGTTATGTCTTTTATAGCGAAAAACGTTTGGCAAAGTTAGAAGAACAACTGGCATTTACGAGACATATACTTAACGTGGGAACAAACTGAACTTTTCTAATGAGGAAGGTGGGCAATAAAAAGACATTGCCCACCCTACTTAAAAGTTTAAGTTATGCCCGCGTGCAGTATACCTATCTTGAACCAGAAAAAAATGGCTCAAGGAACACTATTTAGCCTTATTACAAGCGCCCTCACGTCAAGTATCTCCGATGCTAACAAAAATGGGACAAAAAGTGCCCTTACCAAGCAAGGAGATATTTTCATTATTAGGACATTAAGGGGGAGTGTGCGTTGATGGTTGTTTGGCTTTTAGTCCAGCTGGACAATACCTCGCATCAGGTAGCTTGGATAATACCATTAAATTATGGAATGTCAAGACAGGTGATCTATTACGAACCTTAACAGGGCATAAAGATTTAGTGTTGTCTATTGCTTTTAGTGCTAATGGATTATTACTTGCTTCTGGAAGTGCCGATAGTACTATTAACTTGTGGGAAACCAGTACCGGTCAACTCATAAAAACTTTAAGAGAAGAGGGAACTTGGGTGGGTAGCACTGCTTTTAGCCCTAGTGGACAGAGGTTAGAGCGGAAGGTGCTCATCATACGATTAAATTATGGGAATTAAGTACCGGTGTTCCCTTACAAACTCTGATGGGACATGAAAATATTGTCAATTCAGTCGCTTTCAGTCCAGACGATCATATTCTCGCCTCTGGAAGCGCAGATAGTACCATCAAACTTTGGGAAGTCAATACTGGCAAGCTCTTGCACACGTTAACAGGGCATCAAAAAGAAGTATTGTCTGTCGCTTTTAGCCCCGATGGGCGCACTTTGGCATCAGGCGGCGCGGCAAGTGTTATTAAGCTTTGGAAGATTAACGGTGCTCAATTACAAAAAACGTTAACCGGACACCAAGATTGGGTTTTATCGGTGACTTTTCAGTCCTAACGGGCGCATTCTTGCTTCCGCAAGCCATGATCATACGATTAAATTTTGGGACCCCCAACGGGGTGAAATATTGCGAACTTTAAAAGGACATGAAAATGATGTGAATACGATAGCCTTTAGTCCTGATGGACGACTTTTTGCGTCAGGCAGTCGGGATAAAACGATCAAGTTATGGCGATAAGGGATAGTGCAGAAGCAAGGATGCTTGGGAACTATCGGTGATAATGCAATAAAATGTAGGGCGAACACACAGATTCGCCCCTACAATAAATCGTAAACGTAGGGGTAAACCTAGGATGATAAAAAGAATCTATATAGGCAGTAATAATTTTCCCCGTTTTTGTTCCTTTTTTTATAGCCTTTGGGGAACTTCTTTCTCTTATAACCTTTAAGAAATTTCTTCCTTTTGGACTGCACGCTTTCACCAATGTGTTCCTTACACCAATCCATAACCATTGAAACAGGGACAGATTCTAACGCTTTAGTCAATACATCCCGAGTCATTATTGACAGCATGGCTGCCAAAACTAATACCAGTCCGGTAAATCCACTATTGGATTGCTCTTTTTCCACCTCTTTAAATTTTCCAAAAAGAGACTCTATTACTTCAGAGCTTCCTAACAGTTTTTCTTTCAGAACAACTTTTAGATTTCCCAACTTAATAAAATCTAATAGTTCCTTTCTAACATTTTTTATTCGTTTTGAAGTGTTTGGAACCTTTAAAAGTTCTTTTTTTACCGATGAATGACTATTTTTACGTATTCCTTGTTTGCGAATTAACTGTTCTGTTATTGATACCATTGTTAAAATAGAACTCCATTCCTCTAGTGATTCTTTGTAATTGCGTATCCAGCCTAATTTCTCCTCAATAATTTTTTTATCAAACTCTTTGGAAGGAATTTTAGCTTGTTTTTCAACAAAATTCAGTACTTGAGACTGACAATAAATGCTAATAAATATTGAAAATACTGAGGATTTTTTATATAATAGACTTGTTCCTTAACAATGCTTTGTAAGTATTTGTAATATAAACAAATTTTATTTGCAGCCTTGGGTTTAATACTCTTTTTAGGTACGCTATTATTGGAATTATTTTTGCAATAATGCAAAATTTATTCGCTAGGTAATAAACTGAAATATATGCCTTTTTTTTTAAAAAAGTCAAAATAACTTATTGATTAACTAGAATATCTTGCCCACCGGAATCCACATTTACTCAATTAAAAACCTAATCTCAATAATTTTATAACTTATTGATTTTCAAGTATTTTAATTTTGTGGTCTATATAAATATATGAAATATATAAGATAATTATTTAGGAACAAGTCTAATAGTTAATAACAAGTTAATATAATTTTTCATAATTTTTCCAGTTTAATTTCCACTCACCGAGTTGTCAAAACCAGATAAGTATCAGCTACTTTTAAGCAATTTTCGTACCTTATTTAAAACATGGTAATGGTATGAACCTGACAGAGTTTTCCAGTTCAAGAAATCCGATTTTTGAAAAAAATCGGATTTCTACTGATTCTAACAATTACTTCGGAACGAAGTTTCACAATTCACAATTGGTTATACTTCAACGTCAAATTCACTTTAACCTTATCGGGTATCTGTTGACGTTCAACACTAATCGTACTGACTTGTACCTGATGTTGGTTATACAACTGCCCTAACCAACGCATTAACTCGGTAAAGCTAACAGCTTCAAAACGCACACGAACTTCCTTGGTTCCTTTAGGTTCAATGCGCTTTTTCGCTTTGCGAAGTTTCCCACTGCGAGTACTTTTATCAATCAGGCTTAATAAAGATTGCTTTTGGGGTGCGGTGCTGGATTGCTGGCGTAATTGCAGCACCTCAGCGGCAGCCTGGTTCATCCAGCGCCAGGTATTTTTTTGGGCAGCAACGACGTTTTCCAATTGGAGACGGGCTGTAACTAGGGGTTCCCAAAGCATGAAATATCCCACCATTATTCCCAAAGCGACAGTTCCAATGATTAAGGCACGATATTCACGAGGAGCCAATTGGCTAAACCAGTGTTTCATTAAAATTCTTTTGAATAATTAGAATATTTATCGGATTTTGCTTCTACAGCATCAACTGTATCAACCTTATCAACCTTATCAGCCTCATCTAGGAACTCAATTTTATTTTCAAGCCTCCTTTCTAATTTTTCCAAATACCTAACAAATTTATCCCGAAGCTTTTGGAAAAAAGTCGGATAAAGTTGACGCTTGATAATGGCTGTCAAATAGTGATTTGGCTCCAACTTTTGAACTATCTCGTAGTATTTTACAGCCGATTTACGATGAGCCATCGCATGGTGATATAAAGCCATTACGGTATTAAAAGAAATAAATTCAGTGATGTGAAAGGTATTTCTCCGTGGATAGAGCAACTTTAAATCGAATTGATGCTCAAAGATTTCGGGAATTTTATCAGCCGTCCGGGTGCGAAGGCAATAGAGGGCATAGTTAGTCTTAGCAAAAAGATAATCTGGATGTTTTTGATAAGCTTCTTTTATGAGAGTTTCGGCTTTTTTTCTTTGCCCAGTCGCTTCATAAGCGGCGGTAAGATAATTGTAAAAAATAGGAACTTCAGGATATTTCTGAATAAAGTCAAGTAAGGAGGCAATCACCCGTTGCGGATGCACTTGAGTTAAATCATGTAACTCTTCGATCCGATTCTTAATCGCACTTGGTAATTTTTTGAAGCTTTTATGGGGTAAAGCATCATAAGTAATTTGATAATCCAATTGGAGGAATTGTGAATTTTCAGATAATGCATTTAATGATTTATTGGACATTTTTATCAACCTCGTTAATGATGTGTTTGATAATATGTTATCATAACATGTTTTTTATTTTGATTCAAACTATTTTTAATACTATTTTTTAAAAATAGTATTTCTAACACATTCTATAGTTATCCAGATAAATATTGCGATTTAAAAATCGGATTTTTTGCTGGACAAAACTTTTTTGACTAACTATAAAACTAATTATTTGAGGAAAATTAAATATGGGTTGGCTAGAAATTGATGGATTCACTTTTACCTGGATTCTTATATCTCTACTTTTCATTGTGATAGTAGCCATCATATTAATTATAGGTTTTACTACCGTTCCGCAAGGTATGAAATATACGGTTGAGCGTTTTGGAAAATATACTAAAATTTTAGAACCAGGATGGCGTTTTTTACCTCCTTTTGACAAAATTAGTAATAAGGTAGATATACGTGAACAAGTCATGGATGTACCCCGTCAAGAGGTAATTACCAAAGACAATGCGATGGTTACGGTGGATGGTGTTATATTTTATAAAATTATTGATGCTGCGAAAGCGACTTATCAAGTGACTGATTTAAACGATGCTATCATGCAGTTAACAATTACTAATATTCGTAGCGTCATGGGTTCTATGGATTTGGATGATATATTGTCTAAACGCGATGAAATTAATGAAAAACTACTTAAGGTTGTTGATAAGGCAACGGACCCTTGGGGTGTTACAAATACGCGCATAGAAATCAAGGACATTACGCCTCCCCAAGATTTGGTTGAATCCATGGGCAGACAGATGAAAGCTGAACGTGATAAACGTGCAGTTATTTTGGAAGCGGAAGGGCAAAGAAGGGCGGTTATTGAAAAAGCGGAAGGTGAAAAACGGGCTAATATTCTCAAAGCGGAGGGGGAAAAAGAAGCTGCGATTTTAAATGCGCAAGCACACAAAGAAACGGAAATTTTAAGAGCAGAAGCACGCCAACAAGCCGATATATTAGATTCTGAAACACTCAAAGAATCGGCAAACTATCAAGCTTATGCCAGGGAAAAAATGGCAGAAGCTGAGGCAAAAGCGACTGAAATGGTTTCACAAGCGATTATGAACGGTGATATACAAGCGATTAATTATTTTATTGCCCAAAAATATGTTGAAGCTTTGCAAAATATTGCGAGTGCTGAAAATCAAAAACTGATTATGATGCCACTTGAAGCATCCAATATGATTGGTTCTATTAGTGGTATTAGTGAGATTGCTAAAGAAATATTTGCTAACAAACAGTGAATCAGTTATCAGTTATCAGCCAGGTAGGTCAGGTTAGATTTTTTTGCCTTGCAAAAAAACGTAACCCGACAAAGAACTATTTCGTCAGGTAAATGTCGGGTTCATCACGCTACGCTTGATAAGCTAACCTGACCTACCATACTTAAAAATCGGATTTTTGTTTATTCCCAACCATTAACCATTAACCATTAACCATTAATCAACTCTATAATTCGGTGCTTCCTTAGTAATAGAAACATCATGCACATGGCTTTCGCGCATCCCAGCCGGACTCACTCGTACCAATTCTGTTTGATTCCGCATTTCTTCTAGGGTGCGACAGCCCGTATAGCCCATACTAGAACGTAAACCACCTAACAATTGATGAATGACATCGACCAAAGGTCCCCTGTGCGGGACGCGACCTTCAATTCCTTCAGGGACTAATTTGCCTACCGTTTTAACATTTTCCTGAAAATAACGGTCTTTTGAGCCCTGTGTTTGTGACATAGCCGCTATTGATCCCATGCCACGATAAGATTTATAAGCACGACCTTGATAAAGTTCAACTTCACCAGGGGCCTCCTCCGTCCCCGCAAATAAACCGCCTATCATGAGCGAATATGCACCTGCCGCTATCGCTTTAGCAATATCGCCAGAATAGCGAATACCACCATCGGCGATGATGGGAACACCTGAGTCTTTAAGTGCTTGTGCTACATTATCAATAGCCGTTATTTGTGGGACACCGACACCAGCAACAATGCGGGTAGTGCAAATAGAACCGGGACCAATACCGACTTTAATACCATCAGCCCCCGCTTCAACTAAAGCTAAAGCCCCTTCACGGGTAGCAATATTACCCCCAATAATTTGTACTTCAGGATAATGTTGTTTTATCCAACGTACTTGTTCAAGTACGCTTTGTGCGTGTCCATGTGCAGTATCGACTACAATTACGTCAGTACCCGCCTCAACCAGGGCTGCTACCCTGGTTTTATTATCTTCTCCCGTCCCCACCGCTGCACCAACTCGTAAGCGTTCATGTTCATCTTTACAAGCATTCGGTTTTTCAGTGGCTTTTTGGATATCTTTAACGGTAATCATGCCACGCAATTGGAAATTATCATTGACAACCAGCACTTTTTCAATACGATGCTTATGTAATAAATGGACAATTTCAGAACGACTAGCCCCTTCAGATACGGTGACTAAGCGTTCTTTGGGAGTCATAATACTGGAAACAGCTTGATCATAATGCGTTTCAAAGCGTAAATCACGACTAGTCACAATGCCAACTAACATTTCTTTCTCAACGACAGGAACGCCTGAAATATGACGGGCGCGTGTCAAATTGAGTACCTCTTGAATACTGGTATCTGGCGAAACGGTAAAGGGATCATCAATGACTCCGCTTTCAAATTTTTTCACCCTTCGCACTCGACATGCTTGCTTTTCAATAGACATATTTTTATGGATAATGCCAATGCCACCCTCTTGGGCCATGGTAATAGCCAAACGTGCCTCAGTGACGGTATCCATTGCAGCTGAGATAAAGGGAATATTTAGGGTAATGTCCCGCGTTAATAAGGTATTCAGTTGTGCTTGTTTAGGCAAAACGGTGGAATAAGCGGGAAGGAGTAAAACATCATCAAAAGTAAGAGCTTCTTGAACAATACGCATGATCGATTATGGCACCCAGAAAAATATTTAACACTTAAATTCACAAAAACATTTATAATCTTAATTATAAATATAATATCTGTAACGACTCAGTTTTAGGAACGTGCGTAAAATAACTATAGTTTTT
>Ga0233403_10001454_pt1 | contig 11048 bp, 9 predicted proteins | sample Na_oxic_1_MG_FD_179866 | JGI IMG/M metagenome (GOLD analysis project Ga0233403, IMG submission 179866) | Seawater microbial communities from Saanich Inlet, British Columbia, Canada - Na_oxic_1_MG | ecosystem: Environmental > Aquatic > Marine > Inlet | place: Canada: British Columbia | collected...
AGAGAGCGCGTAGTCTGATGGAAGGCAGTCAGAAGCTTAGGCAGGTGAATAGCGCGTCAACTCGAAAAGATTGTAGGAAAAGCTAATGACTTATTGTAATGATAAGTATATGCCCATGCCTACACTGTAATTATTAGAACAATACTGTCGTCAAGTGCAACAAGTACGTTATGAAACACAATAACAATAGTAGCTTAGGCGCAAAATTGAACCCTGACCAAAAGTGGAATCAAATCAAATGGGCCAAGGTAGAAAGGTTTGTCCTAAGACTTGAAAGAAGTATTGCGAAAGCAGTTGAACATCACGACTTTGCTACGGTTGCAAAGTTGAGAAGGATATTTAGAACGTCAAATAATGTGAGATTATTGAGTGTGAGAAAAGTCACACAAGATAATCGTGGTAAAAGAACGGCCGGGGTGGATGGTAAAGTCATCACGTCAGAAAAGGATAGATGGCAATTAGCAAGCAATGTAAGTATTGATGGAAAGTCTAATCCATTATTAAGGGTTTGGATACCCAAGTCAAACTCCAAAGAACTCAGGCCGTTAGGGATACCAACCATCGAAGACCGTGTCAAACAAACGATGCTCAAGTTAGAAATAGAGCCAATATATGAAGTACAAGCCGAGCCAAACGTTTATGGATTTAGGCCCGCAAGGAGTGTGCATGATGCCATTGAGGCATGTTTCATTGCCATTGGGTGTAAGAAAGAAGGTGCTTGGGTTTTAGAAGGTGACTTTTCAAAGTTCTTTGATAATATCAATAAAGAACATATGCTTAAAATGATTAAATCGTTAGGCATAACAGACAAAGAAACTTTACAACAGGTTCAAGCATGGATAAAAAGTGGAGTAATTGACAAGGATGTTTTCACCAAGACTGACAAAGGAACTCCACAAGGCGGAGTTATTTCACCGCTACTGGCCAACATTGCACTACATGGCATGGAAAACATGTTACACGATTGGGTAGATACTTGGAAAGGAACAAAACGAAGTAATCACCAGAGCTTCAGTGTAATTAGATATGCAGATGACTTTGTCGTTATTCATAAAGACCAAGAGGTAATAGAAGAAGCCAAACAACGTATTGAAGAGTGGTTAGATAATGGAGTTGGTGTCAAGTTGAACCAAACTAAAACCAAAATCACACATACCACCAAAGGGTTTGACTTCTTAGGATTTAACGTAAGGCAATACCGTGTCAATAATGGGTCTAAATTAAAGTTTTTGACCAAACCCAGCAAGGACAAGGTTATAGCGCACATGGAAAGTATTCGACAAGTGACAAAAACAATGCGGGCTGTGAGTACGGAAACTCTTATTGATAAATTGAATCCGATAATAACCGGATGGTCTAATTATTATTCAAGTGCCGCATCCAAAAAGACACTTAACTGGTGTGACAATCAAATGTTTCTTAAATTATGGAAATGGGCAACCAGAAGACATAACGATGACCACAAAAGTAAACGGTGGATTAAGAATAGGTATTTCAAACGTATTGGTACCAGAAATTGGGTATTTGCAACAGTGGATGATAAAGGCAAGCCAATCAAATGGCTCAAGTCTCACGCAGACACCAAAATTGTACGACACGTCAAGGTCAAAGGCACTAAACACGTCTATGATGGTGACACGATATATTGGGCTAAAAGAAACGTAAGGAATCCGTTATTACCAACGCGGGTGAAGAAACTACTTTCTAAACAAAAAGGAATATGTCCCTATTGTAGTAGTCCTTTTAAAAATGACGATATTATGGAAATAGACCACATTATACCAAAAAGTGAAGGCGGCAAGGATATTTACCAGAACTTGCAACTTTTACACGGCCACTGCCACGATAGCAAAACTCTGGACGATAACCGTCGATTTGAAAAGGAATTACTCACAAAATCAGATTGGGATTTTGTTAAATAAATGATGTTCATAAGCTCCGAAAGGGATAATTAGAGAGGAGCCGTGTGAGGTGAAAGTCTCATGCACGGTTTTGAAGACGAGTATTGGTGGCGACACTGATGCTTAGTTTAATCAATAGATACTTTGCTTCTTTGGGTGCTTTGACGGGGTGCAGGGGTGTCCCCTGCTCGATTTTTTTTGGGGCTTTTTCAGGATGAAACTGTTTGAATCAGTCATACATTTTCAGGTCAATAGACAACTGATTCGCGTCATGAACGGATTAGTTTTTTGGGGTAAAATCCGTTTATACCGCTAATCCGCTGTACTCTGCGTGTGAAAAATCATGTAGTATCAAGTGATGAGTTATGGATTTCGTAGAACAACGGGCGCTAATAAAATCTTGATAGAACGCTGATTGCACTGATTGTCATGATTTACGCTGATATCGAATTAAGGAGATTTGGCTTAAAAACATAGGAGAATCGGATAATGGAAGTCGCCTTTAATGATGTTGAAGTGGCTTTACCACACTATTTACAAATGGCTGAAGAACAACCTGTTGTGATGACTCGTGAGGGTCGACATGTAGGCATACTCATTGGTTTTGAATCAGAAGAGGATTGGCAAGCGTTTCAATTGGAAAATGATCCTCGCTTTTTACAACGTATTCAATCGGCACGACAACATATCAAGTCTGGGCGAGGTGTCAGACTTGAAGACATCACTTTATAAAATCTTCTACAGTCATCAAAAAAGAAATCCATAATATTCTTGAAACCTTGCTGAGTGCTGACTCATGACAATCACCCAACGTTCAGACTACACTTTCAAATACAACCAAAAGCTGGGTAGACATGGCTGGTTACGCTTAACGCCCGCTTATTCTGTCAAGCTGGTTAAAGAGATAATGGATAGCCTTCCTAAAGATGCCTTTATTCTTGATCCCTTTTCAGGTACAGCCACAACCGGTTTAGTCGCGGCAGAACTTGGCTTGTCTGCACACTGTTTTGATATCAACCCCTTCTTGATTTGGCTCGGCAATGCAAAATGCCGGCACTATTCAAACGATGAACTGGAAAAATTGAAGCTAGGAATTGAACTCTCCTTGGCAGAATGCAAGAGCCTTATAAAAAAAGAGAATTGGTTGCCCAATATACACAACATTACAAGATGGTGGTGTGAACAAACCTTGAAAGTGCTTGCCGCACTTCGTCAGGCTTTGGTTAACCAGTTTGGAGGTCCAAAAGCGGATGAGGTGTCTGCCTTAGCATGGATTGCCTTTTGTCGGTTAATCATTGAAACGTCTTCTGCCGCATTCAATCATGTTTCCATGTCATTTCATGACGAAGTGACAAGCTATGATATTGAACAGATTGAATTTTTGTACCTAAAAATAGTCGATGCAATAGCCCAAAGTGCCCGTGAAAACATAGCCGGCAAGGCGACAGTGTATTTTGCGGATTGTCGGGAACCGGCTTCAATTAATGACATCAAGTATTCACATATCATCACATCGCCCCCATACCCTAACCGCATGAGCTACATCCGTGAACTTCGCCCTTATATGTATTGGACAAAGTTTCTTGATAACGCTCGTGAAGCAGGTGAATTAGATTGGAAAGCGATAGGGGGCACATGGGGTATCGCAACCAGTCGGCTTCAAGATTGGGAATCCAACGGGGTTGAACTACCTGACTCCATAAAACGGCTTGTTTCGCAAATCTTGGAAACGAAAGAAAAGCATGCCTTATTGATGGCAAACTATGTTTGGAAGTATTTCCATGACATGCACTTACACCTTCAAAACTTGCGAAACAACTTGAAGAAAGGTGCCGTGCTATCGTACATTGTAGGTAATGCCAGTTTCTACGGGGTGCCGGTTGACACTTCAAAGCGACTTGAAGAGGCTTTAAAGTCTCTTGGATTCACCAATATCGGTAGCAAAGTGATCAGAAAACGCAATAGCAAAAAGGCATTATTTGAATATTGCGTTTATGCCACATGGCAGGAAAGTAGAAAGTACGCGCCAAAGTTTTTTAATGCCAACCAAACAAAAGGAGAACAACTTGCTCTTTTGTAATGACAGGGGCAAGCTGGGATGGAGTGCAAAATTTATTTTGCATCGGAGTGTAAAGGGCATACTGTGGCAAAATAAATTTTGCACTCCATCGCAAAATAAATTTGGAACGAAAATTAAATCGCAAAATAAATTTGGAACGAAAATTCAACCGCAAAATAAATTTTAGGGGCGAACCTTTGTTATCGCCCTTTTGAAATGATTTACCTTAAAATCTATAGGTTAAATCGGATTTTACCGCATCCGTTCCAGAGCATCTTTAGTAAAATCTCGAACTGTAAAGTCTTTGCCGAATTGATAATTGCTCCAATCAAGTATGGTACGTTTACCCGTTTGATAATTCCGCATCCGCATCTTATCGGCACGCCAATATTTACCCAAGTATTGCCTGTAATTCTCAGAAGTTAATCTCTTGAGTTTGGCATCCTTGCGATCATAGAAGATGATCTTATGGAAATTGAAATGTGTTTTATCGATCCAAACCACTTGGCGAGTGTAGCCGGAGTGTTTATAAGTGGGGTAACGCTCAACCTTATAGCAATCCATTCCCTTGTAAAACACCTCCTCCATATATAGGTAGGTGTATTTATCCACCTCCTGCGAAGCGATGTCTTCATAAGCAAACTCGCTGCCCATAAACGGCCCTGATTTGTTTCGGGAAGAAATACGCTTCACCCGTTTTAGGGCGGGCAGGTAAATCCATTGGTGATCGGGTATGGTTGCATGGGACCAAGTCAGCACAATGGTACCTTTAACATCAGGTGGTGTCTCAAATATCGACATGCCTTTATCACCATCTCCCTCAACTTCCATTGTTTTAACGCGCAACTCGCGCTCAGTTTCATCTTTTCTGCGATTACGCAATGTCATCAGCAATTGAGCCTCTGAATCTATCCAGCCGGTATCCCGGTAATCAGCCATCTTGGCAATCGCGAGTCCCTTTTCCTCAGCATTTGAGGCATTGTCGATGGCCTGAGCCAATTCTGCTTCCGTTACCGCTGTGGTTGTTAAGGGTAATAAACCCAATAAAGTGAATAAAAACAATCGTTTCATACTTTTTTCCCTCGTAAGTTAGTTTAACAACAAATAAACGCTAAAAACGCTAAAGGCGCTAAAGACGCATGCGTCTCTTGCGTCTCTTGCGTCTCTTGCGTTATTTCTTTTATTTACCGCTTCTCTTCTAATTTCATCAGTAATGGCGGTAAAAACAAAAAATCAACGACTAAAGCAAAAGCAATGGTTATAGCAGTCATGATACCCATAGTCGAATTGACAGAAAAATGGGATAAGAACAAAATCGCAAAACCGGCAACCAGTGCCAGTGATGTCACCCATAAAGCCAAACCGACGCTGCGAAAAGCATAGCGCACTGCATCCGGTGCTGTAAATCCTTTTTCACGACGGGCACGTAGATATTTACTTAAATAGTGGATCGTGTCATCAACCACAATGCCGATAGTCAGGCCGGCCACAACTGACAACCCTAAACCTACTTCCCCAACCAATAATCCCCATAAACCAAAGGCCATTGCAGTGGGAACTAGGTTAGGTATTAAGCTGATAAGCCCAAATTTGAGCGAGCGCAACGCGGCGATCAGAATGATAGAAATCAAGAACAGTGCGATGGTGGCCCCAAATAACATACTGCGGATATTGCGAGAACCAATGTTAGCAAACATAATAGACGGACTCGCTCCCATCGCATTCTGCATAGCGGGTAAACCATTTTCCCTAAGCCATCGCTGGGCGCTTTCTTCCAAAGCCAGTAATTCATTAGTCGATAAGGTTTTCAGTGTGACTGCCACACGAGTCGCGGATTTGTCAATATTGATTTGGTTGTTGAGATCCAAACCATAAGGTAAAGACATTTCATACAACAATAAATACTGCGCGGCTAAATCACGCTGCTCAGGCAAACGATAATAGGCAGGATCATCGCCATGCATGTTTTTGTTCAAGCGTTTAAAGGTATCCGTAATCGTGTTGACATGTACCACATTCGGTTGTTGACGATACCATTGTGCAAAGTCTTCTACTTTACGCAGAAATTCAGGATCGCTGATACCATTAGATTCGCCAGCACTCAGCGAATAATGAATATCGTAAATACCGGTGAGATTTTCACTGGAAAAATCAGTCGCTACGCGAAAATCAAAACTCTTGTCAAAATAGTTGACAAAAACATCATTGAGTTCGTTGCGCGGCAAAAAGGCAATCAGGAATACCATAATTCCCCCGACGCTCCACATTAATCCTTGGCGTTTCGCTACTACAAATTCACCTAGCCGATCCATCGCATGAACGGTTTCAGTGGTTTGTTGCTTGAAATGCACAGGCAAGATTGCCATGATAGCCGGTAGAAAACTGACAGACAAGATAAAAGCAATGCTCACCCCTGTCGCTACGATATTACCTAAATCGTGAAAGGGCGGCACATCGCCAAAATTCAGGCTTAAAAACCCAATGGCCGTCGTTAAACTGGTTAAAAAAATGGGTTGGAAATTAACCCGCAAACTTTCTATAATCGCATCACGCTTTGCCAACCCATTAACGCGCATTTCGTGCCGAAGCGTGACTAAGAAATGTACACTATCGGCAACCGCTAAGGTGAGAATCATAGTAGGCGCGATGGACGAAGGGCCACTGAGAGATAAACCCACTAATCCCGCCAACCCCATAGCGGCAACCGTGGAAAAGCTGATCACCAGTAATGTCGCAAAAGTCCCTGAAAAACCGCGCAACAGCAACCACAACATCATCAGAATGACAATGTACATGATGGGGATTAAAGATTTCATATCCCCTTGAAAAGCCTCCGGAAAAGAGTTATTCATCATCACGATACCCGTAATGTAAACCTCAATATGAGGATAACGGGCGCGTACTTTGTCAGCCAAATCGCGAACAAAAACAACGACTTCAGGTATTTCCTTATCGGTTTGTACACCTGGCAATTGAACAATGACATTGACACCCGTCACATCGGCTTCAGGTGAAATCAGCTTGTTAACTAATAAGGGTTCAGAGATCGCAATTTCCTGAGCTTTCGCCATCGACGCCTCATCAAGGGTCTCCATGATTAAATCTTCAACGATGAGATCATCCTCTTCCGCATAAGTATATTGGAAATTGGAAATCGAATCGACGCGAATAGAATAAGGTATTTGCCAGGCCTCATGAGTCAACCATTCCACCGCATCTAACGTCTGGTTGGTAAAAACATGCCCATCTTTAGGGGCCAAAACAAACAACACATTATCATTTTTAGTGTAAGTATCTTGCAGATTTTCAAAAGCCATCAATTGGGGATTATCTTGGCTAAAAAAAACGCGATAATCACTATCAAATCGCAATGGAAAGCCAAGCGTTGTGAGTGCCAGCAGCCCCAGTGTGGCAAGAATAATCAAAAAACGCCAACGAATAACCCAGTCAGCATAGCGTTCAATCATTTTTCAGATTCCTTTTTAGATAATGGGAAGCAAATGTATTAATGGGGCAAGCACAAAGGATTACCCTTATTATATTAATATACCACCAATGGAGCAACCACAAGTTTCGCAAAGCGATTAAAAAAGAAATAAACGCGCTGCTTAAGACGCTAAAGACGCTATTGATGCTTTCTCTCAAGAGAATTTGAAATCTTTACGTCTCTTGCGTCTCTTGCGTCTCTTGCGCCTCTTGCGTTATTCTTTTCCTCTATAAATCAATCATATCCAAAAATATCCGCTATTTCAAAAAACATTAAATTTAGGTTTTGTAGGGGGCCGGTAACTTGTTTTTGTTGCCCACCATTCCCCTAAACCATCACATTTTAGCACCAGTTGCGGCAATGAGTTTAGTTTCCAGACGTTCAAGGGCCTTCTTCTCACGTTCAAGTGCGCCTTCTGCCTTAATCATGCGATTTCTAAGCGCCGCTGATTCACTCTTGGTAACTTCTAATTCGTTTTCCAATTTCAGTATCGTTTCCCTATACCCCCACTCTTGAGAATCGGCACGCGCTGTTAAAGCCGCGACTTTCTTTTCCATTTCCATGTGTGCTTTGCTTTCACCTTCCAAACTCTCCTTCAGTTCGTGTTTCTCTTGTTTTAACAGCTTGATATCCGCTTCATATTTTTTACCGGCCTCTCTCAATTCTTGAACCAAGGATTCAGCAACAGCCGCTTTCCGCTGTTCCATTTTGAGTTGTTCCCAAATATCTTTCGATTCCTGTATAGCGGTTTTGAGATCTTTATCTAAACGTTCACGAGTGCGTAAATTCACTATCGCTTCTTCACGGGTTTCCTTGAGCGTCAAACGATCTTGCTCCGCTTGATGATTGACTTCATACAAACGCTTCTTTAAGCCATCAGCTTGTTCACGGGCCCGCCCCACTTCCTGAATCAAGGATTTGATTTCGTGTTCTTGTTCTGCCAGTTTTTCGATTAGAAGAGATTTTTCATGTTGAGCATTTTTTAAATCGCCCCTATTGCGATTAAGATCAACCTGTAAGGATTTGTTTTCTCTGCTTAAAGTTTCAATATGAGCATTAGCGGCGGCAATTTTTAGATTAACCTGCTCTACTTTATTCAAGGCCTCTTGACGTTGCTTCAAAACGTCGGATTCAAATTGTTGATAGCGTTTTCTAATGGCCTCAATTTCTGTTTTAGCCAAGTCTTGTGAAGTTTGCCAAAGAATCTGGACGGCTTCCGTACCCATGCGCTGGATTTCTTCAGGCACTTCTGTAGGATTTTCTTCACTGACAGATAAGTTAATTTGTCGAAACATAGTCTGTTATGAGTTATAAAAGTTGATCGGTTTTCAGAAAAATCATATTAATTTGTAGGACATATTATCACGCAAAGACGCAAAGGCGTAAAGGGCGCATTATTATGACACGGTTGAGTACAACGAATTTTGTTGCTAAACGAATTAAAACCCAGCCTACACGGTTTTTTTCTCATCAATTGATAAGATAATCCCAAAGCTTAGTTTACCTTTCGTGCCTATTTGAGAAACATTTACCTCTGATAAATAGACTTGTCCGTAAATAAATTTTTAGATAATAAAAACAAATTTTCACGCAATAAGTTTTGCGCGCAAAACTTGGTTTCGTGAAAAGTTAAATTCACAATATCCTTATTGTCGGACAACTCTAATCATGTTCAACTGATTAATCTATGTACAGGACAAAAAAAGATAAATTATAATTAATCTTTAATATAAAAATCAAAGCATTATATTTTTTGTCCTGTAGAGCCTCTTGCAAAACTCCCTAAAAACGATTATTTTTTAGCCTATCAAATTAAAAATGTAGTATAATAAAAAAATATAACTCAAGTCAAGAAAATAACTGAAGGAAGTTTTGAGATGAACCAACTTAAAGAAACTCTCTCCCAATATTGGTTGACGATTCAAGGAACCTTATTTCCTTGGTTGAAAGAAGAATTGGGGGAACTGACAACCAAAAAAAAATTACTGATAACGGTTTTAGAAGTTCTTCGGATAGAAGAACATATTCCAAGTCATTTACGTCTCCCGGGACGCCCTGTTAGTGATCGTGTCGCTATAGCCAGAGCATTTTACGCCCTAGCCGTCTATGATATGTCCACCACCCGAATTTTATTGGACCGTCTGGCATGTGATATTGTTCTTAGGCGAATTTGCTAATGGGAAAAAATCAGTGAAATTCCAAGTGAATCAACATTTTCTCGTGCCTTTGCCGAATTTTCGCATGCTGAATTAGCTAACGCGTATACATGAAACGTTAATAAAAACAACTTACCAAGAGCAACTCGTCGGGCATATTTCAAGAGATGCTTGAGCAGATAGAAGCCCGTGAAAAACCAGTCAAAAAGGATAAAAACTTTGATGTTGAAGCGCTTCACAAAACGAAACGAACCCGTGGACGTCCTAAAAAGGGTGAAAAAGTCGTCAAAGAACCTACTCGGGAACGAAGCTCCGGCGACATGAATCTTGAACAAATGCTGGAAGAGTTACCCAAAGACTGTGATGTGGGAAGTAAGAAAAACAGTAAGGGTTATATAGAAACTTGGGTAGGTTACAAGCTTCATATCGACACAGCTGATGGGAAAGGCACGATCAGTTGTGTGTTAACTTCTGCTTCAACACATGACAGTCAAGTAGCAATTCCTTTGGCAGAAATCACGAAAAAGCGAGTAACCAATCTTTATGATTTAATGGATTGCTGCTTATGATGCTACCGAAATTAGGAATAAGAGTTTTGAACTTGGTCATGTTCCTATTATAGATGTCAATCCTCGCAGTGATAAAGTTTTGAAAGAAGAGCTTGAATCAGAAAAAAGACGTCTTAAATTTATTAATATTGAGTTACCTTCACCTATTCGTTATCGTGAAAGAAGTGCATCTTCACTATTCAATGGAAGGCTGAAAGATGAATTTGGGGGTCGCCATGGTAGTAAACGAGGTCACGCCAAAGTTTTTAGCCATCTCATGTTTTGTATATTAGTAATTACAGTAGAGCAACTAATGAGGTTTGTTACTTAATGTATATAACAATATATAAACATTACAGATACATTGTAAACAATGTAGGGACTGTTACGTCCAAAAATCGCCAATTTGACTTGTTTTCAGCTTTATTGTACTCATTTTTTATTTTTGGGTAGGCAAAAACTGATAATCAAGTATTTTTGGCTCTCTTGGCTATTTCGGGGTACTGAAATTTAATTAAAACAGTTAGTTATTGATTAATGCTAATTTAACCTGAACCTGTTTTTTTTAATATTGTTAAAAATCATTAACTTAAATTACATATAAGACGCATGGTTATTTAAATAATTATAATCAAACTCAAATTGAAATATATTTATTTTTATTTTTTTGTGAACTTCCAGAAAGTATTCTGTTATTGTTATAATTAAGAATTAAAACGTAATTTAACCTAATTTAATTAAGGAGAAATGTAATAATGAAAAACACAATAGAAGGCACTGAAGATATTGAAAACGTTGATATTCTCAACAGTGAAAATAATGAAGCTGGCCAACTTATTTTAACGGCCAGAAACACAGATGAGAGCGTTTGCTGTCATAGCTGTGGCAAAGTCGCTG
>Ga0233403_10001456_pt1 | contig 11039 bp, 20 predicted proteins | sample Na_oxic_1_MG_FD_179866 | JGI IMG/M metagenome (GOLD analysis project Ga0233403, IMG submission 179866) | Seawater microbial communities from Saanich Inlet, British Columbia, Canada - Na_oxic_1_MG | ecosystem: Environmental > Aquatic > Marine > Inlet | place: Canada: British Columbia | collected...
CACGGAAAATATGGTCGGACATAAATTAGGTGAGTTTGCGGCTACACGGACTTTTAAAGGCCATCAGGCGACCGGTGATAAGAAATCTAAAAAGTGAATTTTCATTTTTCACTAAAGCCAAAGGATCTATGATGGAAGTCTCAAGTAAGCATAAGTATGTGCGTATTTCCGCACAAAAGTGCCGGCAGGTTGCTGATATTGTCCGTGGGCTACCGGTTGAACAAGCACTTAACATTTTAAAGTTTAGTAGACGACGTGCCGCCGGGTTGGTGAAAAAAGCTTTGGATTCTGCGATTGCTAATGCGGAAAATAATGAGGGGGCTGATATTGATGAACTGCGCGTGTCAGCGATTTGTGTTAATGAGGGGCCAACTATGAAACGTATGCGTGCCCGTGCGAAAGGGCGGGGCAGTAGAATCTTTAAACGTACCAGTCATATTGCGGTGACGGTTTCTGACGCTTAAGAGAATAGATATAAAATATGGGTCAAAAAGTACATCCTACGGGTTTTCGCTTGGGTATCATTAAGGATTGGTCGTCTAAGTGGTATGCCAACAGCAAGGATTATGCGAGTTACCTTAACACCGATTTGAAGGTGCGAGAATTTATAAAAAAGAAGTTGGTACATGCTTCTGTTAGTGAGGTGCGTATTGAAAGGCCAGCACGTAATGCCCGAATTATCATTCGGACGGCCCGGCCGGGTATTGTTATTGGTAAAAAGGGTGAAGATATTGATAAATTGCGAGCCACTGTGTCTTCAATGATGGGCATTCCGGTACATATTAGTGTTGAGGAAATTCGCAAACCCGAAATTGATGCTTATTTGGTGGCACTCAATGTTGCAGGGCAATTGGAACGTCGTATTATGTTTAGGCGTGCAATGAAACGGGCTGTGGGTAATGCTATGCGCTTGGGTGCCCAAGGTATTCGTATCAATGTCAGTGGCCGCTTAAGTGGTGCTGAAATTGCGCGTTCCGAGTGGTACCGTGAGGGACGTGTGCCGTTACATACCTTACGTGCTGATATTGATTATGGGCTGGCTGTTGCCAAAACTACTTATGGTGTGATTGGTGTTAAGGTTTGGATTTTTAAGGGCGAGATAATTGGTAAACAGAATTAAATCAGTGAACAGTTATCAATTGTTAAACATTTAATTATCGGCTTCTGTGCCTAAAAAGATTGTTAATTTTTGTCAACTTAAGATAATTAACTCATTTTGAATAGGTGATTGATAACTTGTTTATTGAAACGGAAAATTTATTTTAGTAATGTTACAACCTAAACGTACCAAATTCAGAAAGCAACAAAAAGGCCGAAATCGTGGTTGTGCGGGGCGAGGCAATAAAGTCAGTTTTGGGGAGTTTGGACTTAAAGCCACCGGACATGGTCGTATAACGGCACGTCAAATTGAAGCTGCTCGACGTACGATAAGTCGTTATGTTAAACGGGGTGGAAAAGTATGGATTCGGATTTTTCCAGATAAGCCGGTTAGCAAAAAACCTTTGGAAGTCCGTATGGGTAAAGGTAAAGGTAATGTTGAATATTGGGTTGCTTTGATTCAACCCGGTCGAATGCTTTATGAAATTGAGGGTGTTTCAGAAGATATTGCACGTGAGGCTTTTCGTTTGGCTTCGGCTAAATTATCGGTGCCAACCAGTTTTGTAATTCGGACGGTGATGTGATGAAAGCGAGTGAACTTAGAGATAAAAAAATTGAGGAACTGAATCAGGAGTTACTTGATTTGTTGCGGGAGCAGTTTAATTTGCGGATGCAAAAAGCTAATGATCAGTTAAACCGACATACTCAACTTAAAAGCGTTAGACATGATATTGCACGGGTAAAAACGGTTCTTAAAGAAAAAAGGGTAAGACCTAATGACTATGCATAAGACCGAACCAACAAGTGTGACCGCGCGTTTCCAAACGGGACGTGTCATTAGTGATTCGATGCAGAAAACTATTACGGTTTTGATTGAGCGGACAGTTAAACATCCTAAATATGGTAAGTATATTAAACGTTCAACTAAAATACACGTTCATGATGAAGACAATGCTTCATGCAAAGGCGATATCATTGAAATATCACAGTGTCGTCCGCAGTCGAAAACCAAATCTTGGCGTTTGCATAGGATTGTTACACGTTCCATTGCCTAAAACCAGATAAAATAAACGTTTGTCATAAACACGATTTGGTGTTACAATCCTGCCAAGTGGCGGTGATTATATTTATTTAAAGAATTGGTTTGGAGTTATAATCAAATGATACAAATGCAATCTATGCTAGAAGCCGCCGACAATAGTGGTGCGCGGCGATTGAAATGTATCAAGGTATTAGGGGGGTCACACCGCCGCTATGCCAATATTGGTGACATCATTAAAGTTAGCATTAAAGAAGCGGTGCCACGGAGTAAGGTAAAAAAAGGCGAGATATATCAAGCAATTGTCGTGAGAACTCGTAAGGGTGTTAGACGTGCTGACGGCTCCGTGGTTCGTTTTGATGGTAATGCTGCCGTATTGCTCAATAACCAGCTACAACCTATTGGCACACGTATTTTTGGGCCGGTCACCCGTGAATTGAGAAGTGAACATTTTATGAAAATTATTTCATTGGCTCCAGAGGTTATTTAAGTCAGTTTTTTAAGAGCAATCAACTGATACTTGATTTCTATCTAAACCTATATACCTATTCAAACGAGTAGAAATGGCTTATGTCTGTTTGCAAACTGAGTAATTAAACTGTTACCAAAAAATTCGACAAATTTGGTTGGTACTTTCTTATCCAATTTGTCCAATCAATAGTTTTGAGTAGATTTTTAGGAACAGTTCAGAAATTAATAGTTACCATAAGTATGAATAGGATTAAAAAAAAACTGATAATTGGTAATTGAAGATGCGTAGAATTAAAACCGGTGATGATGTAATGGTCATTGCGGGCAAAGACAAAGGTAAACGTGGAAAAGTCATTCGCATACGTTTGGAAGATCGTGTGGTGGTGGAAAATGTTAACCTAGTCAAACGCCACACCAAGGGTAATCCTATGGTAGGTACGACCGGTGGTATTATTGACAAGGAAATGCCTCTTCATATTTCTAATGTCGCACTTATCAATCCAACCACAGATAAAGCTGATAAGGTGGGATTTAAGTTTCTTGAAGATGGCACCAAAGTGCGATACTTTAAATCCAATGGCGAAGTGATGATGGAATAAAATCAATGGCAAGACTACAAACATTCTACCGGGAAACGGTGGTACCACAATTAATGCAACAATTTAGCTATAAGAGCATTATGCAAGTGCCGAAAATTGTGCAAGTCGCTTTGAATATGGGTTTGGGTGAGGCAGTAGGTGATAAGAAAGTTATTGAACGTGCCGTTGCTGATATGAGGGCGATTGCTGGACAAAAGCCGGTTGTCACCAAAGCCCGTAAATCGGTTTCTAACTTTAAAATTCGTGAAGGTTGGCCCATTGGTTGTAAAGTGAATTTGCGTCGTGAGCGCATGTACGAGTTTCTTGATCGCCTCATTAGTATTGCAATTCCACGTATTCGAGACTTTCGGGGTTTCAGTGCCAAAGCCTTTGATGGGCGAGGCAACTATAGTTTGGGTATTCGTGAGCAAATTATTTTTCCCGAGATTGATTACGATAAGATTGATGCAATTCGAGGTATGGATGTTACCATCTGTACCACGGGGAATGATTTTGAAGGTCGGGCTTTGTTGAGTGCTTTTAATTTTCCATTAAAGTAAGGGCTTTGATAATGGCGAAAGTTTGTATGATCAATCGTGAAGCTAAACGCATACGAACTGTGAAAAAGTATGCAGCTAAACGAACTGAATTGAGGAAAATATTGGCGAGTGGACAGCTAAGTTCCGAAGAACAAGAAGCTGCCAGACGTAAATTGCAGTCCTTGCCGCGTGATGCCGGTCCTTGTCGAGTTCGTAATCGTTGTCAGATAACGGGCCGTCCTCATGGTTATTATCGAAAGTTTGGTTTGGCACGAAATAAGTTGCGTGAGGCTGCAATGCAAGGTTTTGTTCCGGGCCTAGTTAAATCAAGTTGGTAAGGGTATCTAAATATGAGTATGTCAGATCCCATTGCGGATATGTTTACACGTATTCGCAATGCTGGTGCGGTAAGATTTCAGCAGGTAGATATGCCAGCTTCAAAAATAAAGTTGGCTATAGCTAAAATTTTGAAGGATGAGGGTTATATTTCAGATTATAATGTTTCGAGTGGACTCAAGGCGATGTTAACCATCACTTTGAAATATTATCAGGGCAAGCGAGTGATTTCTAAAATTAAGCGGATTAGTCGGCCGGGTTTACGAATTTATAAGGCGAAACATTGTTTGCCTAAGGTGTTAGGTGGTTTGGGCATTGCGATCATTTCTACCAGCAATGGTTTGATGACTGACCAAAGGGCACGGGCTGAGGGTCATGGTGGCGAAGTTCTGTGTTATGTTTCCTAACCTGAGGTAATCGAACATGTCAAGAATTGCAAAAAGTCCGATTTCTCTTAGAACCGGTGTTGAAGTGACTCTCCAAGGTCAGACAATCAGAGTTAAAGGCAATAAGGGCGAGTTAGAACATTTGATTCCTAATGAGGTTCTGGTGACGTTGTCTAATGATGTTTTGACTTTTGCTCCACAAACTCAATCAAGGGCCGCGATTGCGTTGGCCGGCACGACGCGGGCTCTAGTTAATAATATAGTGATCGGTGTGACCATAGGTTTTTCGAGGCAGCTTTCTTTAATGGGGATAGGTTATCGTGCCCAAGTACAAGGTAATGTTCTTAATCTCACTTTGGGGTTTTCCCATCCGGTGAATTTTAACATACCAAAAGGGATTACGGTTGATATGCCAAGTCAAACTAATATTGTTGTCAAAGGTATAGATAAACAACAAGTGGGTCAAGTAGCTGCTAACATTCGTGCATTTCGTCCCCCGGAGCCTTACAAGGGTAAAGGTGTGAAATATGCTGATGAAGTAATTATCATGAAAGAAGCTAAAAAGAAATAAGGTGTTAAAATAATTAATACCTTCGCCAAAAGATTTTGAACAAGATTGGACTGATTGAAAGATTAACCGGATTTATTTTGACGTGGCTTTAAGTTGAAGTAATTGTTAACAGCCAGAATGAAGAATGCTCATGGTTTATTTAAAATCTGGCTCTGTCAGTCCGTTTAATCCGGTTCAAAATTTATTAGCCATTCGCCAATTAACTAACTCTGTATGGATAAGAAATCAATCCGTTTGCGCCGTGCGCGTCGCACCCGTGCGACGATAAAAAGATTAGGTGGGAACCGGTTATGTGTACATAAAACTCCTCGGCATATTTATGCACAGGTGATAACAAAGAGCGGTTCTGAGGTTCTCGCGAGTGCTTCAAGTTTGGATAAGGAATTTTCTAACCAATACGAGAATGGTGGTAATATAAAAGCTGCTGTCGAGGTGGGGAAATTCATTGCACAACGTGCTAAGTCGGTTGGGGTCACTTCGGTGGCGTTTGACCGCTCTGGTTTTAAATATCACGGTCGTATTAAAGCTTTGGCGGATGCGGCCCGCGTTGGTGGTTTGAGTTTTTAATCGATCTGTCGTGGTTTTTTTGATTTACGAGTCTCACCATGATGATTGAAATCTGAAAAAAATTGAAAATTTTATGGCAAGTTACGATATACAACGTACTAAGAATGATGATTTATTAGAAAAGTTGGTTTCTGTGAACCGGGTTGCTAAGGTGGTAAAAGGTGGACGCATTTTCAGTTTTACGGCTCTAACGGTGGTGGGTGATGGCAAGGGTAAAGCGGGCTTTGGTTATGGTAAGGCTCGCGAGGTGCCTCTCGCTATTCAGAAGGCGATGGAAAATGCGCGTAAGAATCTGTACAAAATTTCTTTGAAAGGGACAACGCTACAATATCCGATTGTGGCTAGGCATGGTGCTGCTAAGGTGTATATGCAGCCGGCTTCGGAGGGTACGGGAATCATCGCCGGCGGTGCTATGCGTGCTGTGTTTGATGTGTTAGGTGTGCGTAATGTGTTGGCGAAAACGATTGGTAGTTCTAATCATAAAAATGTAGTACGTGCAATGTTTAAAGGTTTAACTGCTATGGCAAGTCCGGAGTTTATAGCGGCTAAACGTGGCAAAACGGTTGAGGAAATTTTAGGTTGATATTCTTCTATGATAAAAAGACTTAAAGTAACCCAAATGGGTAGCTTCAGTGGGCGTAAGCCGGGTCATAAGGCTTGTGTTGTGGGACTTGGTTTGCGCCACAGACACCACACGGTTGAAGTTGATGATACAAAAGCTATGCGTGGTATGATTAATAAGGTTGCTTATTTATTGAAGGTAGAAGAACTGTAATGTAAATTAAGATTTGAATTATAAGATGTTCAGAAAAATAAATTCTCAAAGCGGAAAGAATCACAAGTCAGTGAAAATTATTTTCTGAAAAACCATAAGTAAAGTTAATAGGCTATCTATTCAATTTTGTAAGTCCCCGTTTTTCATTTCTTTTCATTTCTAATTTTTCATGTCTATTTGCATTTAATATTGTTGTCATGTACCTAAATACATTAAAACCTGCTACAGGTGCAAAAAAATCGGCTAAGCGTGTCGGACGTGGTATAGGTTCGGGGGTTGGTAAAACCTGTGGGCGCGGGCATAAAGGTCAGCGTTCACGTTCGGGTGGTTATCACAAAGTCGGTTTTGAAGGTGGGCAAATGCCTTTGCAAAGGCGTTTGCCAAAGGTTGGCTTTGCAACGCGTGCTGCTAAATCAAGGGCGCAAGTATGTCTGCACGAACTCGAACGTGTAGGACAAGATTTGGTGGATTTGCCAAGCTTGAAAGCTGCACACATTATTCCGCAGAAAGTCAAACATGTTAAGGTCATTGCCTCCGGAAAATTGACTAAGCCGATTAAAATTCAAGGTTTAGCGGTAACAAAAGGGGCGCGTGCTTTGATAGAGGCGGTTGGTGGCTCCGTTTCCAATGCGAGTTAGGCTTGTTTGGATGCGGGTAGACTCCAATTACCAATTACCAAGAGGATTTAAGTGGCTATAAGTACGACAGCCGGTTTAGAGCTAGGCAAACTAGGTAGATTAACTGAATTAAAACAACGATTGTTATTCGTGTTGGGAGCAATTGTGGTTTTTCGCATTGGCACTTTCATTCCGGTGCCGGGCATTGATCCGGTGGCATTGGCGGCTATGTTTGAGCAGCAACGTGGTACCATCTTGGATATGTTTAATATGTTTTCGGGTGGTGCTTTGGAACGTTTCTCAGTATTTGCTATTGGCATTATGCCATACATTTCCGCTGCCATTATAATGCAATTATTGACGGCGGTTTCGCCAAAAATGGAGCAGTTGAAAAAGGAGGGGGAGGCTGGACGGCGAAAAATTACTCAATATACTCGTTATGGGACGTTGGCATTGTCTACCTTCCAAGCTACCGGGGTGGCAATTGCTTTAGAAAGTCAAGGTGTGGTTGTGGAACCGGGAATGGCTTTTCGGATTACGGCGGTTATGACGTTGGTAACCGGGGCGATGTTTTTAATGTGGTTAGGTGAACAAGTCACAGAACGTGGGATTGGTAATGGTATTTCGCTGATTATTTATGCGGGTATTGTAGCCGGTTTACCTTCCGCTGTGGGTGGTTCGTTGGAGTTGGCACGTACTGGTCAGTTGCATATTTTGACGGTTTTGTTGTTATTTACAATTGTGTTAATGGTAACTGCTTTTGTGGTATTTGTTGAACGTGGGCAACGTCGTCTAACGGTTAATTACGCAAAACGTCAGATTGGGAATAAGATGTATGCCGGGCAAAGTAGTCATTTGCCTTTGAAGTTGAATATGGCTGGTGTCATTCCACCAATTTTTGCGTCAAGCATTATTTTATTTCCGGCAACTTTAGGTGGCTGGTTTGGTAGTGCCGAGGGAATGGTGTGGTTGAAAGATTTATCTCAAACATTATCACCAGGGCAACCTTTGTATGTCTTTTTCTATGCTATGGCGATTATCTTTTTCTGTTTCTTTTATACAGCTTTGATATTTAATGCCAGAGAGATTGCTGACAATTTGAAAAAATCTGGTGCTTTTGTACCGGGCGTAAGGCCGGGTAAACAAACAGCAGAATATCTTGATAAGGTGATGTCACGTTTAACTTTAGCAAGTGCTATTTATATGACAGCGGTTTGTTTGCTACCGGAGTTTTTAATTCTCAGATGGAATGTTCCCTTTTATTTTGGGGGCACTTCGTTATTGATTATTGTGGTAGTCACTATGGATTTTATGTCCCAAGTACAAGCCCATTTGATGTCGCACCAATATGAGGGATTGATGAAGAAGGCTAACTTGAAAGGACAGGGTCGCCCTATGTTACGCTGAAGTGAACACAATAAATTTTTAACCAACTGAGAAGATAAATGAAAGTCAGAGCATCGGTCAAGAAAATTTGTCGAAATTGCAAGATTATTCGTCGTAATAGGGTAGTTCGGGTGATTTGTACTGATAAACGGCATAAGCAACGACAAGGATGAACTACTCAAGATGTCAATGATTGATTGTTAATTTAACCGAAAAGGGAAGAAAGAATGGCACGTATTGCTGGTATTAACATTCCAGTACACAAACACACGGTAATCGCACTAACCTCAATATATGGCGTTGGTGCGACTGTTGCCAGGCGAATTTGTGATGCCGCCGGTGTCACGCCAAGTGTATCGGTAAAAAACTTGAAGGAAGAAGATTTAGAAAAGTTGCGTTTGGAAGTTGCCAAATACAATATAGAAGGTGATTTGCGCCGCGAAATTGCAATGAATATTAAACGCTTGAGGGATTTAGGGTGTTACCGTGGTATGCGACATCGGCGTGGTTTGCCAGTACATGGGCAACGCACCCGTACCAATGCCCGTATTCGTAAGGGACCTCGCCGACCCATCAAAAAGAAATAGTTAATTATTTTTTAAAGAGTAATCATTTATCAAATTTTTGGTTGGTTTATACAGTATTGAAGCATAACTAGAAACTGAAAACTGGAAATGGCAAAAACGACATCGCGTCCGCGTAAAAAGGTAAAAAAGAATGTCACTGATGGCATTGCCCATGTGCATGCTTCTTTTAATAATACAATAATTACAATTACTGACCGCCAAGGTAATGCTTTGGGTTGGGCGACTGCCGGCGGCAGTGGTTTCCGAGGATCACGTAAGAGCACCCCGTTTGCGGCCCAAGTAGCAGCAGAAAGAGTTGGTAATGTGGTGAAAGAATTTGGGGTTAAGAATTTAGATGTGCAGGTTAAAGGACCCGGACCCGGGCGTGAGTCTGCAGTACGATCACTTAATGCCAATGGTTTTAAAATTACCAGCATTACCGACATTACTCCAATTCCACATAATGGCTGTCGTCCACCTAAAAGGCGCCGAGTTTAAATCAGTTGTTCAGTTTATCAGTTATCAAGATATTTATTATCGGTATGAATTTGTCCGCAAAAGGCTTTTTTTACACTCTCAAGTAAAAACCGAGCGTAAAAGTGTAATTGTCAATTATTATGAAAGCTGATGATGGTATGATAGCTGATAACTGTGTCCGGCTGAATCCTTCTAACTGAATCCGAAAAAATTGAGAGTTTAACAATGGCAAAATATCTTGGCCCTAAATGTAAATTAAGCCGTCGTGAGGGAGTCGATCTGTTTTTAAAGAGTCGGGCGCGGGGATTAGAATCCAAATGTAAGTTAGAGAAAATGCCCGGGGAGCATGGCGATAAACGTCCACGTATGTCTGACTATGCTTTGCAATTGCGTGAAAAGCAGAAGTTACGTCGGTTGTATGGCATTCTAGAACGGCAATTTCATAACTATTACCTCAAAGCAAGTCAGTTAAAAGGTTCAACTGGCGAAAATTTGCTGAAATTATTGGAATGCCGATTAGATAATGTAGTGTACCGTATGGGATTTGCCGTAACGCGTGCCGAGGCTAGACAATTAGTCAGCCACAAAGCGATTTTAGTTAGCGATAAAAGTGTTAATATACCTTCTTATCAAGTTAAAGCAAATGATATAATCAGTGTACGAGAAAAAAGCCGAGAACAATCGCGTATATCTGTCGCATTAAGCAGTGCCGAAGAATTTGGATTTCCAGAATGGGTTGATGTGGATGTCAGTAAAAAGCAGGGTGTGTTTAAAGCTGTCCCAGAACGTATGGATTTGCCAAGTGATATTAATGAACAACTCATAGTTGAATTGTATTCCAAATAGTTCACATAATGAATATAGAACTGTTAAAGCCGCATATAGTTGATGTTAAACACCTCAATAAAACGACAGCATCGATCACTTTAGAGCCTTTGGATCGTGGCTTTGGACACACTTTAGGCAATGCCTTGAGGCGTGTATTGTTGTCTTCTATCCCGGGAGCTTGTGTTGTTGAGGTTGTGATTGATGGTGTATTACATGAGTACACCACAATTGAAGGTGTGCAAGAAGATGTAATTGACATCTTGTTGAATTTAAAAGGTTTAGCTATTCGCATGACTGGGCTACGCAAAGAGGTTACCTTGCAATTAAACAAAAAAGGCCCTGGGACTGTATGTGCCAAAGATATTACCCCTGAGCATGATATTGAAATTGTAAATCCAAGACATGTCATTGCTAACTTGACTAAGGTAGGTTCGCTTGAGATGACGTTAAAGGTTATGATGGGGCGTGGTTATCAGCCGGCTAGTCAACGTCTTAATGAAGATGAAAATGAAAGCCCTATTGGTACCTTAAAATTAGATGCCTCATTCTGTCCGGTGTCGCGGGTGGCATATCGTGTTGAAAGTGCGCGGGTTGAACAACGTACTAACCTTGACAAGCTCATCATAGAATTGGGCACCAATGGTACAATCGAACCAGAAACTGCTATCAAAATGGCAGCCGGAATATTGCAAGATCAGCTTTCGGTGATTGTGAATTTAGAAGGGAAAATTGATAAGGAAATAACACAAGAAACCCACGAGATTGATCCCATATTGTTGCGCCCGGTAGATGAACTTGAACTAAC
>Ga0233403_10001457_pt1 | contig 11039 bp, 9 predicted proteins | sample Na_oxic_1_MG_FD_179866 | JGI IMG/M metagenome (GOLD analysis project Ga0233403, IMG submission 179866) | Seawater microbial communities from Saanich Inlet, British Columbia, Canada - Na_oxic_1_MG | ecosystem: Environmental > Aquatic > Marine > Inlet | place: Canada: British Columbia | collected...
GCGAATTATTGGAGAAATGTCAAAGAAATCAGGAGAAATTGAATGACTCAGGTTGAAATTGAAAATAGATTGCTCTATGAATTTAAAGGACTTTCATTGGAAAAAATGGAGGCAGCTTTAGATTTTGTGTTGTTTTTAAAACAGCGTACCAACTTGCACCAAGAGAATTTAGGGAAACGACAACGCCCGCTTGGTTTATTAGATGGAAAGGTCAAATGTCATATTCATAAGGATTTTGCCATCACCGATGAAGAATTCTTACAGTCATGACTCATTATTTACTAAAGTATTTTCCTAGTGTTTCAAAAACATAAAATAATTAGTGAGTTATTTGCTGATTACAAAGAAACGGTGATAAAATTATTATAACGGGTGTTGTACTGTCAGCGTGGAAACAATGCGGATTATTGGAGAAATGCCTAAATAAGGTATGGTTCAATTCAAAGTAACAAGGAGTCCAAAGCTTTAGCTTTGGACTCCAACTTGTAAACCTATTTAATATGCCTTGAATAATCTGTTTGAAATTCAAGCTTGGCTTCACGAGGTAGACATGAACAGTAAAAAATTATCAAAATCTAGGCAACTAGCCGCAAAATTGATCTATGCTGCATTTAAGGTGTTAAAAAAACATGGTGGAGAGTTGCTTGGAAAAGAAGTTATCAAAGAGGTTGAAAAACTTGTCGAGCTTGACGAGTGGGCGAAATCAAGATATGAAAAGTCTGGTTATATTCGTTGGCAGTCCATGTTACATTTCTTTACTATTGACTGTATGAAAGCCGGTTTTTTGATTAAGAAGAAAGGAGTTTGGTATCTAACACCAGAAGGAGAAAATGCCTTAAATTTGAGTGAAGTGGAATTATTAAATGCGGCTACGGAAGCATATAAGCAGTGGAAAATAAAAAATGCGGACTTAACAACTTCTGATGATGAATCTGATGAGAAAAAATTGGAAAACAATATAGAATCAGAAGGAATAACGTTAGATGAAATTGAACAATTAGCTATAGAAGGTATAAGGAAAGACATCGTTTCTAAAAATCCTTATGAATTTCAAGAATTAGCCGCAGCTTTATTGAGGGGGATGGGATATTTTACCCCTTTTGTTGCACCGCGTGGCAAAGACGGCGGTGTTGATATCATTGCTTATCGTGATCCATTGGGTACGATTTCACCTCGGATTAAAGTTCAAGTAAAACACCGACAAATATCTGCAACTGTTGAAGAAATTAGGCAACTCATGGGGTTACTCCAAAAAGATGGAGATGTAGGTATTTTCATCTCTACAGGAGGATTTACACCAGATGCCAAAACAACCGCACGTAGTTCCCATGTTCATGTTGAATTGATTGATTTATCAAGATTAATTGATTTATGGCAAGAATTTTATCCAAAGTTATCAGATGAAGATAAAAGTAAATTACCATTGTTGCCAATTTATTTTTTAGCACAGTCCGCTTAATCATTGATGTTATGCATAATTGTTTCAAGATTTAGCGCAGTGCTTGTCATTTTGAGTGATGTGAATACACTTCACTTTACATACAACTTAAATTATTGGAGATTAAAAATATGTATCAAGGAATTTTTATTGATAATCAAAAAACAGAGAAGCATTTTGCTTCACTCATGTCCACTTCTGGCAAAAATGGACTTATTGTTAAATTTCAGCAATCTGCTGAGTTAATTAAGTTAGCCAAAAATATTCTAGTCAATCAGCCCAATTTAGTGGTTTTAGAATCTCATTTGAATAAAGATTACAAAGCCACACCGTTAGCCCAACAATTACGTGACTACACTTTTGAAAATGTGGGTAAAGATTTTCCCATTATTTTGCTTTCCCATGAAAACAAAATCACGGGTTATGATGATGATATCACTGCCCATAACTTATTCGACTATCGTTTGACCAAACAAGAAGTCGCAGAGCATCCAGAAGATCGCCAAAAAATAATATTGTCGCTCGTTAAGGGTTATCAGCGCATGATAAAAAACTGGACTAAAAAATCGGAACGCTGGGCGACTTTTTTTGCGCTCAATAAGGCTGAAAGAGTCGTGGTAGCTTATCAAGCCATACGTGAACTTGACAAACTCAAAGCCCCTCATCAAGTGGCTCAGCATATTTTGCGCTATGTGATAAAAAGACAAGGGATTTTACTGGATAAAGACAATGTATTAGCACAATTAGGCGTGACAAAAGCCGGAAATGATATCGAACCACTCTTTGCGCGTTTGAAAACCGACAAAGTCATCTACTCTGGCGTTTTTAGTGAAGGTTGGACGCGCTGGTGGAGGCATCGTTTATGGGATTGGGAAAAGCAAGTCTGTGATGAAGCTTTAGGTAATTTGACGGCTAAAGAACGGGTAGCGTGTTTAAATGAAAAATTGGAATTAAATTTATCGCCCGCTGAATCACGTTGGCAAGAGCATACTGACGCTTTATTTGCTTTTGCTTGTGATTCGTGTCATCAACCTACTGAGCAGCAATATTCTGTTATTGCTTATGATCATAATCCCGTACCTGATAGTTTTATCCAAAGAAAACACTTATGTTGGAAATGTATTGAAACCGGGGAATTCGCAGAGAATGGAAGTGGCTTAGAAATTCATGAAGACGAAGAATTCATTGTGGAAATGATTCTAAATGGTGAAATGAGATGAAAAATGGTGATATTCCAACCGCGAACGAAATGAGCAAACAATTGGTATTACTGAATCGTTCACTATACGAAAACAAATTAATTCAACCTGATTCTCAAAGCCCTTTTAACGAAGCCATAAGGGAACTTAAAGGATTTGGAACACAAAGAACTTGGCAATATACTATTGATGCTTCGACACCTATAGAGTTTGTGCCTACGTCGGATAAAAAATTAGGGAAAATTGTCCCCCAAGTTTACCTTGATATTGCCGTTGAACCACCTAAAAGAAACGATCTTCCCCCTTTTAAAAGGCTTGATACCAAAATTGAAATTTTTGATCTCAAAGGTAAGTTACAATCTCGTTGGCATATTGATCTAGCTAATCGTAAAGAAGATGGCTCTTATCAAGAGGGCCCACTGTTTCATCTGCAAAGTGGCGGACATAAACCAGAGAGTAAGAGAGAAGATGAGTTAAAAATCAGTCGTCCGCGTTGGGCGATGCCACCAATGGAATTGATTTTGACTTGTGAAATGATTTTGGCTAATTTTTATCCGGAACCATGGAAAATAATTAGAAATGAAAAGAGATGGTTAAAACTCATTCATATTGCTCAATTAATGTGTTATTCCGCCTACTGTCAGCGAATGCAGAATTGTTTATTTCAGCAACAACCCTTGATTCCTAAAAAACAATCCGATTCAGTGCTAACCGAATTTTGGGCCAGTGAATGGGGCTTATAATTTTTTAAAATTGTGAATGAAAAATTAATCAAAAACACTCTAAAATAACCGGTTGAGAATCAAAGCTTCGCTTTGGACTCCAGTATGGTTTTGGAGTTCAAAGCAAAGCTTTGAAAATCATTTAACCACTAACACTGGACAATTCGTATAACCAATCACCCGATCCGAAACGCTACCCAGTAAGATTTTGTCTAAGCCCGTCCGTCCATGACTACCCAGGATAATTAAATCAATGCCTTTAGCTTTAGCAATTTCCATAATCGCCTCTGCCGGTTTTCCACTCAAAACTTTCCCTTCAACTGGAATACCTTCTTGACTAACAAACGCTTCTATTCGTTTAATCACTTCAACCAATTTCGTATGTCGCCTTTCTTGATTAGCCGAATAAACAATAGAAACGACTAAAATGGAAGCATGAAAGTGTTTTGCGATATTAATCGCCGCATTCGCTGCAATATCGCTATAGCGTGAACCGTCTACAGCGACGAGAAATTTATGTCTTTCTAAGGAACGTGGCGGAAAATAATAGGCGCGATTGTTCTCAGGTTTTTGATAAAAATTTGCTTTCTCATCGTTGTGGTTGTGTAAGTTATTTGTTGCCGTGTCCCCTATCTGTGCCGTGCGTGGTACTATCAAAACGCTACAGTGAGCATAACCAATGACCTTAGCAGTGCTACTTCCCATCATCACTCGCATGAGTCCCGTATAACCTCGCCGCCCCATCACAATCACATCAATTTGATTTTGTTCCGCTTCATCCACAATTTCCTGGTCAATTTGCATACCATAACGGATAGTGATATCACAATCTAATCCAACCTCAATCGCCTGAGTTCTGATTGTTTCTAGGTAGGCAATCACATCATGTTTTTCTTTTTCAATCAATTCTTTGGCTAAAGATTCATGCTCAGAATTGCTCTTAATAACAGACATCACCAATAGATGACTGCCAGTTCTTTGAGCCAATCTGATTGCTTCACGTATGGCACCACTACTAAAATATGAACCATCACTTACCAGCATCATTTTTTCAAAGCGGCCTGTTGGTGATAATTGCGTTTTTAAGGAAGGATAGTTTTCATCAGCCACTAAAACTGATTCGCCTGGACCTTCTAGCATTTCTTCCTCAACCGCCATTTTTTCAGCTTTGCGGTATTTGAGGTAGCCGCGAAGGTGGGCATAAAAAATAATGATCGCACCGCTCACAAACGCCAGCACCAAAATAGCAAAACTGCTCAGTTCCAGGACATTGAGCGTATCTTGGCTCAATCGACCAAAATATCCTATATCGGACAAATAGATAGGTATTTTGAAGAGGAAGCCCAATAAGACCAAAATCATTACCACGCCTAGAACCATTTTAATCATGTAGTCCTTAACGTAGAGTGTACTGATATTGCCTAATTGAATGCCGAAAAACGAACCAGCTAACAGAATCATGGCTAAACGGATATCAACGAAACCCTCTAAAGCATATTGAATAGTGCCACCAATACCAATCACAAAGGCAACGACCAATTGTGTAGCAGAAGCCATTAAACCGGTGGCCCCTAATAGATACATCATACCCGGAACCGCAACAAATCCAGCAACGCCAATGGTAACCGCCAATAATCCGGTCACAAAACCAATCGGAAAAATAAAGAGAATTGAGATTTTAGTCCCAATACTGGGAAAATACATCATGGTCCCTGGAATGCGGATGGATTGTATTTTCTGTGCTGGTTTCGTTAGCAACTTGGATTTTTCATCAACGATACTTTCAGCTTGAGATATTTTCCAAGCTTCACGTAGCGCGTAACCGCCCACAATAGCCAGTGTCACCACAAATATCAGTGACACATAAAAATTGGAACCGAGATTGCCATAAGTATTTTTGACATAAATTTGTATCAGTGCGCCGCAAAATACACCCGCTTCGGCAGATAGACCCATAATAATGGCTAGCTTGATATCCACTAATCCATTCTTAGTGCGTTTGATAGCACTGGTTAGCGCGGGCGGAAATTTATGGCACATATGACTCGCAACCGCAATAATAGCTGGTACACCTAAACTCATCATCGCCGGGGTCAAAATAAATGCACCACTAGCACCGACAAAACCACTGAGTAAACCGCCAATAACGCCAACGATAAACAAAAATAGAACTTGCTGCCAGTGCAATTTAAAAAAACCTTCAATTTCAAAGGTTAATGTAGAAGTATTGCCAACCGCATCGGTGACGGTGATCACTTCAGAATCGGGTTGTCTTGGTGCCACATAAGTAATTTGAGGACCAGAACCCTGAATTTCGCCTTTTAATGCCTGCCAAACCACTTCGCCACTGGTGCCAGAGACAGTCAGTGTTATCTCATCAAAAGTTTCAATGGTTGGTTTAGCCGGTTCAAATACTAATTCGTTTGCTTGGACAAACGAACTAAAGAAAAAGAGTAAACAAAGGATGATATAGATAAAACTCAATCTGGATAATTGAAGCATTTTACTGTTCCTATTTGAATCCAAAATAAATTTTGGACTCCTCAAATCCAGATTAATTTGAGCTTTGATTAGGTTGGAGTCCAATCTAGGCAAAAGTTTCTCCGAAATTTTTGCCTAGATTATTTATTTTGGCGAAAGAAGTTCTATGCGTAACATGAAGTTTTCAATTTTGAGTGGGAATTTATTTTCAATCGGTTACAATCTGAAATAGTCGGCAAACTCTAATTTCATCTCAAAATTCATGTCATTTTAAAATATTTTATGAATTTATGTTGTGCAAAATTTCCATTCAGGCAAAAATTTCGCTTTGCGAAACTTTTGCCTGAAAATCACTCTTTTACGCGATGCTCAACTTTATTTTATAACTAATTGATTTTAAATGTAGGGTGGGTAGAGTGAAGCGAAACCCACCGAAATAAACTTTATATTTTTTAATAATTTATAAAAAGTTGAGCATCGCGTCTCTTTTCTTTTAAATAAACAACTTATTTGGATACCTATAATTTTGTAATATAGTTATTCCGATATAGCGTTTTTGCGTTTAATGCGTTACAGCGTTATAGCGTTTTTTATTAATTTATGAATAACTTAAACTATATTAATTGTGCTTTATTTAATCGGGAATTGCTATAAATTTTAATTTTCTTAAAAATGCTATTTCTTAAAGAAATAGTATTTTTTGCCGGACAAAGCTTTTCTGGACAACTATATAAGGGATGCCGCAGAAAATAACTTTTCGATTGCGGTAGCAAAAACTTGAACCTCGAAAGCACTCTCAACAAATACTATTTCTAAAAAAAAGAGTATTTGTAAGAATTTCTCTTTCAAAACACGTATTGTCCCTAAAATTATATTGCCATTACCTATTCACCATTCACTATTATTCGCCATTTGCTATGAATAATTCTCCCTACAATTGGCAACAAATTTTCAACATTGCTAGGCAACATAAACGAGAACTTTTTTTAGCCCATCTGATTGCCATTTTAGCCACAATCATTAGTGTGCCGGCACCATTACTCATGCCACTATTGGTTGATGAAATTTTACTGGAGCAACCTGCGACTTTGGTTAATACCGTTAACTGGCTTTTTCCAGTGAGTTGGCAGGGACCGATTTTCACGATTTCTGTCATTGCAGTGTTTACGATATGTTTGCGCTTTATCGCCTTAATTTTGGGTGTTTGGCAAGTCCGTCAATTTACCATTATTGCCAAAAATGTCGTATATCGCATTCGCAAAGAGTTAATTGAGCGTCTTCAGCGCGTGTCGATGGCAGAATATGAAACTTTGGGTAGTGGACAAGTGATTTCGCATTTTGTGACCGATTTAGATACGCTAGATCAATTTATCAGTGTTGGTATCAGTCGGTTTTTGATAGCGATACTAACGATTGTGGGTACTGCCGTGGTTTTATTATGGATGCACTGGCAATTGGCATTATTTATTTTGCTGGTTAATCCCATCGTAATTTACAGCACGATTTTATTAGGTCATAAAATCAAGGCTTTAAAACAAAAAGAAAATGAGGCTTATGCGACTTTCCAACAAAATTTAAGTGAAACCTTAGAAGCAATTCAACAAATTCGCGCTTATAATCGTGAGCGTTATTATTTGGGACGTGTGATTGATAATGCGAATCGAATTAAAAATTATGCCATTGCTTACGCTTGGAAAAGCGATGCTGCTGGGCGTTTCTCTTTTAATATCCTATTAACCGGCTTTGAGATATTTCGTGCTTTAAGTATGTTCATGGTGCTATTTTCGGATTTGACGATAGGACAAATGTTTGCTGTCTTTAGTTATCTCTGGTTTATGCTGACTCCAATGCAAGAAATTATCAATATTCAATATAGTTATCATAGTGCCAAAGCCGCTTTAGAGCGTGTCAATCAACTATTTACGCTTTCTTATGAACCGCGTTATCCGCATCAACAGAATCCATTTGACAATCAGAATACGACAGCGATACGTTTGGAAAATATTTGTTTTTTTTACGAACAACCCGATTGGGTACTTGATCATATCTCGCTCAACATTAAAGCAGGGGAAAAAGTGGCTTTTGTGGGGGCAAGTGGTGGCGGTAAAACAACGTTAGTGCAAGTATTATTGGGTTTATACGCACCGCAATCGGGCATGGTTTATTTTAACGAGGTGCCGATGACTGAAATCGGTCTGGATGTAGTACGCGAACATGTCATTACCGTACTCCAACAACCAGCCTTGTTTAATGATACGCTTTACATGAATTTGACCTTGGGTCAAGAATTACCAGCAGAAAAATTGTGGCATGCCCTTGAAATAGCTCAATTAAGTGATTTTGTTAAGCAAATGCCAGCCGGTTTAGATACTTTGTTGGGCCAACAGGGTGTGCGCTTATCGGGGGGACAACGACAACGGGTAGCAGTGGCTCGTATGATCTTGGCAAATCCCAAGGTGGTGATTTTAGATGAGGCAACTTCTGCGCTTGACACGGAAACGGAAAGAAAACTACATTTGGCTTTAAATGAATTTCTCAAAGACAAAACGACTATTATTATTGCTCATCGTTTGAGTGCGGTTAAACAAGCAGATCGTGTTTTTGTGTTTGAACAAGGACAAATTATTGAACAAGGCCATCATGAAAGTTTACTGCGTGAAAATGGTCTTTATGCCAAATTATATGGGGGGCAAAGGTATTAGATATAGCGTTTTTGCGTTTAATGCGTTACACTTCGGCAAGCTCAGTGCAGGCAGCGTTATAGCGTTTTTTATTTAATTTATGAATAACTTAAACTAGATTAATTGTACTTTATTTAATCGGGAATTGCTATAAATAAGCTAGTGAACAATTACATTTTTTATTCTTTAGTATTTCATGTTACGCACAACACTTCTCAATAGATGCTGAAGCGAGAGATTGGTCTGGTTGGAGTTCTTCGCTGTGCTTTGTCTTTGACGCAAAACACAGCGAAGAACTCCAGCATACTACCTTCAATACCACGCTGAGAAATAATTACCTTTAATTTGGATTGATCGTGACTTCGTTTCAAGCGAAGCGACAATCAATAACAGAAAATACAATTTGTGCTCGTGTTGAATATAAAAAGGTAAAATCCCAAAATGGAGGTAACACTTTTCAAAATATCAAACCAAGGTTTTTGGATCAACATTTTCTAATAACCATGCTAAAATTTTAGCGATATTCCAAGCATCATCAACACCGCGATGATGAGTGCCTTCTAACGGAAAATCTAATATATTCAATGCACCAACCATCCCAACGCGTTTTTTCAAATTGAGAGTTTCCATAATCCATTGTTTCACATTAATATGTTTTTTGTGAAACGGATATTCTATCCCTTTAGTTCGACACTCTCTTTCAAATTGCTTTCTGTCGTAAGCACCGTAGCTTGCCCAAGCGTGTTGTTTGGAGAAGTATTTGGTTTGTAAAATATCACAACCTTCTTTTAACGAAATGCCTTTATCAACGTCCGCTTGTGTTAGTGTGGTTAACTGGGTGCAAAATTCACTGACTTCGGATTGAGGTTTGATAATAATACTTTCGCTGGACAGCCGGTCATAAGTAAAAGTTGTGTCTAAAATACAGATTCCGATTTCGATGATTTCATTTTTTTGCCCTTTGGGAATTTTATCCTCCCAACAAGTGGCTTCTATATCTATAACTAAAATTTGCTCTGAGTGATTCAACACAATCCCCTTAGGAGATGATATTAATGAAAATAGCAATAACTAGTCAAAACAAGCGAGAAATAACCGAACACGCCGGTAAATGCCGCAAATTTTGGATTTATGAAGTAACGGATAACAATATTGAACAAAAAACGTTGTTAGAATTGCCAAAAGAATTGTCTTTCCATGAAAGTTCACCTAATGAACCCCATCCCCTAGATGATGTGCAAGTTCTTATCACGGCTAGTATGGGCATGGGGTTAATCCGTCGTCTTGAAATGAAAAACATTAAAGGTATTGTCACTTCCGAAAAAGTGCCTGATCAAGCGGTAACAGCATATCTCGCAGATACTTTGGAACAATTAGTTCCTCATGCTCACCATCATGGACATCAGCACTAACCGTCTTACATTCTCTTATGTAGGATAAGTACTGAACCATAAATTTTCAGGTATGATGAATTTTAGGTAGATTTGATGACTATTTCGGTGGCAACAAAAAGACGTTACCCACCCTACAAAATACCTGAAAATTTGTGCTTCAGTACTTACACAGAAATTTTTTAACATTTTGGAAAGGTGAAAAATGCTAGATCGAAAAGAAATAGTATTTTTAGAAAAGTTAAAATACTTTTATTTACCTACATATTATAGCGTTTTCGAGTTTAATGCGTTACCAAGTTATAGCGTTTAATACTTTAATAATCAATTATATTTATATAATCTAAACGGTATTTTATTCAATAGGAAATTGCTATAACTCATGTTACGCATGATGTTTCAATAGAACGAAGAAATGCGGTCATTGTTTGTCACTTCGCTTAAGAATGCGTACAAAATAACTATATGCAATTTGAGATGGTTTCGCGAATTTCTTGGCAATGAACGAAACACACAATGACCAAATTATTTCATACTCATTCCTTAGTGACTGCGTGGTGAGAAATATAATTTCTCGCAACGCTTGAAATGAACGGGTAGTTGGGTTTTAAAGAAATATTGTGCGTAACTTTAAATCATTAAAATAACATAAGTTCCTAACAGGTGTCCATCCTAAAAAAAACAAAAAAAAATCCCAAAACTTACATTTTTTTTTGGACTTCATACTCCAAAGCATTAGGCTGGAGTTCAATGAGGCATGATTTTTATTTAACTCAATATTCAAATTTTTACTATTAAAAGTTTTAATTCTGCCCATTAAATTTATATATTAATGACAGTGTTGATTCTATACTAAACACGAGAATAAACTGAACTTTGTTGTCATTGCTCGTCTAAGAGAACTGGAAAAAATAAATCTCCCTTAACCCCCTTTTTCTTCGGTGCTAACTTTCCACTAGCAAGAACTTTTCATTACGCAAATCCGTTGTATTCTTTCTTTTGATAATTGATAATTGATAATTGATAATTGATAATTGATAATTGATAATTGATAATTGATAATTGATAACTGATAACTGATAACTGATAACTGATAACTGATAACTGATAACTGATAACTGATAACT
>Ga0233403_10001458_pt1 | contig 11037 bp, 9 predicted proteins | sample Na_oxic_1_MG_FD_179866 | JGI IMG/M metagenome (GOLD analysis project Ga0233403, IMG submission 179866) | Seawater microbial communities from Saanich Inlet, British Columbia, Canada - Na_oxic_1_MG | ecosystem: Environmental > Aquatic > Marine > Inlet | place: Canada: British Columbia | collected...
CGGTTCGGCAAGCTCAGTGACCGGTTCGGCAGGCTCAGTGACCGGTTCGCTTACCAATTTTATAAGATGGTTGCACTCCGGGTCATGTGATCAGCTTGGCCTCTGTTGTTCAGAACTGAAAATAAAGAAAATCTCCCACGCTGCTCATGTTCAGAATTGAAAGCACCAGCAATATGACCGCAAAGATTGCACATTTGAAACTGGGTTTGAACCTCTCTTTCACCTCTGTGCTGTTGGGCAGAAGAAAAACAATGAAAAAACCGACCAGAATGTAAGCCGCCTGTTCGGGAGAGGCATGGGGCAGCCCGGCAAACCGCAGTTTGTCAAAATCAAAAAGAGTTCTCACCACATAAATGGCATCTCCGAAACTGTCTGAGACAAAAAGAATTCTCACGAACACCACGCCGCAGAAGGTCAGAAACCATGCCAGCGGAAAGGGCAGACTTTTGTTTGCCCGTGTCATCATATGGGCAAATATCACAAACACGCCGTTGAAAATACCCCATACAACAAAAGTCCATCCGGCACCGTGCCAGAATCCCGAAACCAGAAAAGTGATGAATATGGCAAAATAGAACCTCCGGCTGCTGTCCCCTTTTTCGAAAATGCTTCTGAAAATATAATCCCCCAGAAAACGGGACAGGGTGATGTGCCAGCGCCGCCAGTAGTCAGCAAAATTCCGGGCTTTGTAAGGGGAATTGAAATTGACGGGGATGTTGATGTTGAACATGGCTCCCATGCCGATGGCCATGTCCCCGTAGCCGGACAGATCAAAATAATAGGACAGTGTGTAGCTGACTGAGGAAAACCATGATTCAATCATACTCAGTTCCTGCGCGTGATCAAATGCAGGCTGGGCCCATGCGGTCAGAGGGTCTGCCATCAATATTTTTTTTGCACACCCCATTGAGAAAACATACATGCCAATGGCAATATTTTCGTAATTCAGCTTTGAGGTTTCAGGATTCTCATATTGGGGAACCACATCTTTATGATGAACAATCGGGCCCACAATGAGCTGAGGGAAAAAGGTGATGAACAACAGATAATTCAGAAAACTGTATTCCCCGGTTTTCCCCCGGAAGGAATCCACCTGATAGGCAATGAGCTGAAAGGTGAAAAAGGATATGCCGATGGGCAGAGGAATGTGAAGCAGCGGAATATCTTTGTCCGTAAAGAAATTTATGTTTGAAATGATAAAATCCATGTATTTGTAATAAGCGAGGAGGATAATATTTCCCGTTATGCCTACGGTCAGCAGCGTTATTCGGATATGTTTTGATTTTTCTCTGAATTTACCAAGCCAGACTCCCATTAAATAGTTGAAAATGATGCTGCCGACAAAGTAAGGCAGGAAATAATCGCTTCCGTACCAGTAAAAAAACAGGGATGAGAAAACAAGCCAGTATTTGGCCGGTGTTGTCAGGCGGAGTCTGTTCAGCAGGAAATACACCCCGAAAACAGGGGGCAGAAATTTGAACAGAAAAGTATACGAGGAAAATATCATATGAATTCTCCGATTTTTTCAGCTTTCAGACTTGCTTTTATCAAATATAAAGGTTAAAATGATTTTTTTTTACAGAGAAGCAAAAGACCGCTTCGCCCAACTTTTGCACTCTGGATGGAATGGCCTTCCTGTGTCTTTGGGCGAATATTTTGTTACGGTTTATTTCATAAAACAGTGCGGGAAGTCAATGGGGTAAAAGATGTATTCTGACAAGGAACTCTGAGCATTGATTTGATATTGCTGAAATATTCAATAATTTGAAAAATTGCTACGGAGCCATGGAAAGCGAAACTTCACAACCCCTACGGACAATACAGACCGGTCCCCCAGTTTGTAAATGCATCCGTTTGCTACCTGATTCACAGACTTGATATTTGAGGAAATCTGTTATGTCAAAATTCGGATTGATGTTTCTTTTATCCTATGCAATGTGTATATATGGTACATTTTTTAAAAATATTACATGGGGGATATGTTTATACACGATGCAATACTGGCTTAATCCAGCTACCAGATGGTGGTATGGCAGTCTGCCCAATGTCAGATGGTCGCTTACAATTTCACTCTGTATTTTGATAGCTTATGGTATGAAAATGGGGAAATACACAAAAAATCGTCTGTTTGATGTTCCCCAGACCAAGTGGTTTATAGCTAATCTGTTGGTGATCATTATCATCAACAGTTGGGCGGTCTGGCCAGCCATGCATTCAAAATTTAAAGGAGATCATATTAAATTATTAATTTTTATTTTTCTTGCCTATAAGACTGTTGATAATCCGTTGAAGTTCGACGCTATGATGGTGACCTGTATGGGAGGTGGTTTTTATGTGGCTCATGAGACCCGGACTAAAGGAAGAAATAGCCAAGGCAGGGTGGAAAATACCGGACCGGCAGATTCAGGCGGAGATGGGAATAACGCGTCCGCATCTCTGGTCACACTGATTCCCATGATTTTATATTTCCTTGTGAAGAGTTGGCTCCGGAAAGATAAGCGGTGGAAGCAGTTCATGTATTTTGTGTTTCTTGCTTTTGTAGGCCAGTCCATTGTCCTTATTAACAGCCGAGGCGCGTTTATAGCATTAGTTTTATGCAATTTTTATTTAGGTTTCTTCGTATTTGTCAACAAAAAAGTTAAAACAAAACAGCGATTTCAAATGATATTCGCGGTTATACTTGCAATATGTGCGTTCCTTGCAGTGGCTGACGACACCTTCTGGGAAAGAATATCAAGTGTCTCAGAAGAATCGGAATCTGACACAGGCGGAGGGGGCCGGAAGTTATTCTGGACAGTTGCTTTTAATGAGATAGCGAGAGATTATCCCTGGGGTGCCGGTGCATGGGGATTTGCCTACCTGAGTTCATTTTATGTGCCCCGGGAATATATGCCGAAAGGCGGAACCGGAGGCAAGAGAGCAGTTCATTCACTCTATTTTCAGTGTCTTGTTGAACGAGGGTATTGGGGAACTTTTGTCTGGGCCAATTTGATTTTCTGCAATTTTATTTTTATGAGAAAAGTGAAAAAACACCTCCGCAAGAACGGAAACCTTTCCAGATACTTTCAAGCCTTAGCGCTTGAATCCGGTTTTTTGGGATTTCTTATAGCGGCGGTTTTCCTCAATCGCCTGAATAGTGAAATCCTATACTGGCAGCCGTTGTTTGTCGCCTGTTTTGGGAATATTTATATGTTGAAGAATTACGGATTAAAAGAAATGGAAGATCAGAAAGCTGAAAAAGAGAGAAAGAAGCAAAAGCAAAGGAAATAAAATGAATACCAAGTTTAAAATAAATTTGATCGGGGACCGCCTGATGATTCAATATATTCGTGAGGGAGTTATTTATGCAGGTGAAGATCATTTCATCTTCAAGAGTCAGGATGGTGGAGCCGGATGGGAGGAAGTATGCAGGCTGAAGACCAGAGCCAAGACCTCCTTTGGCCGCTTGGGATCCCGTATTTTGCATTCCAAGCCTCTGAGGCGTTTGAGACGGAATATCGGAATCCATAACATGGTCGTCCTGAAATCCGGAACGGTTCTGATGCAGTTTGATGGGATTTATCGTTATGACGGTAACGGAAAATATGCTGACTTCATTTTTGATTTCAGACCACATCATATTATCGGGCCGCTTAAAAACGGATTTGCAGTTGATGACCGGACAGATAATGTTTATTTTGGTGAATATAACAATTCCAGACCGTATGCCGTCAGAATTTTCAGAGGAACAGATGACGGTAGGAAGTGGGAAATGTGTTACCGGTTTCCAGAAGGCCGGGTCAAGCATGTTCATTCCATTGTCCCGGATCCTTATCGGAACCGCATATGGGTTTGTACCGGAGATAATGATCAGGAAAGCGGACTGTTTTATACAGATGATGATTTTCAGACGCTGGAATTGTTTGCCGGTGGGGATCAAAGCTGGCGCATGGTGAGCCTGATTCCGACTGAAACTGCGCTTTACTGGGGATCAGATGCCGGTCAGGATGCGCCAAGTGATTGCAGGAATTATTTATATAAGTGGGATTTTGGCAAAAAACAAAAAAAACAGCTTGCATATATTGATAAACCGGCCTACTATTCAACGCAGTTGAGGAATGGAGCGATGGTGATCGGTGTGACTTATGAGCCGGCGGTCAGGCATGAGGTTGAGAAAAGTGCGGAACTGTGGTTTTCGACAAATGGTGAACAATGGGAAAAGATTGTTGTTCTCCCGTTTCAGCCGTCTAACAGAACGATCGGAACAAAGTACGCCACAGTTTGCCTGCCGCTGGGGGATGGGAGTGTAAACTCGGTTTTCTTTACACCATTAAATGTTGACAAGTATGATTTTAAACTTGTATGTGCAACAAAATAAATCCCCACTTGATAAAAACAGATAGTTAAAATGACAAAAGCTTCAAAGACGTAACCGTTCATTCCCCTCTGATTTGTTCCAAAAAGACACTTGACAAAATCAGAGCGTGTCTTATATTATCCACATGGGGATGCTGACGAAAAAAATTGGCATAAAACCGGCCATATCTTGAGAAACTCAGTCACGAGACTCTTATAAGGTGTAGCATATAATCTCCGAAACAGGCTGTGACGCTGTCAGAGCGGCTTGGACAGAATTCTGAAAACAGTGCAAAACTTCCGTCATCTGACAATTCCTTTTAAAAAAAATTGTAAAAAGCGCAGCTTCAGAAAAAGATGGGAACCTCCGCCTCAGATTCAGTCAGTCCTAAACTTCAGCCGGGTAAGCAGCCGAGAGCAAAAGGATTCTGAGTTATAATATGAATTGCAATTTCAATGATATTAAATCCAGATGAATCACAGAGATTAAAGTTTATTCGAACAATTGCAGTATGGCTGATTATAATTACTCACATCTCCAAAGAGTATGAAATGAATCTTGGACAATGGACCAATACCGGAGTTCAGGTATTTTTGGTAATTTCCGGTTTTCTGTCAGGGCAAAAAGAGATTTATAACTGGAATGATTGGTTCAGGTGCAGGTTCAGGCGTTTAATACCATCTTATTACACAATTCTTATTATAACAGCTGTAGGATATTGGTTCTTCCTTCACATAAATATTGTAGATACACGTTTTATTGCTCATTTTTCCACAATTCATTTTTTGCTTTTTCCCGGATGCCCAATTTGGGGAGGTCACTTATGGTATATAACCGCCATAGTCGTTTGCTATTGTATTTTTCCATTTCTCTACAGAACGAAAGAAATGTATTTCCCCTATTTTTTATTTTTTATTTTTGTGGCAGTCCCTTTCGCACTGATACTCGTATGTTACAAATATAAAGCTGTAATACCATACAGACTTTCGGCTGATATTTATTCGTTCATAGCAGGATTCGCAATAGCGAAAATATTTGCCACAAAGCCTGCTGGTTATTTAACGCCATTATCAATTTTTATGTCTTTTTTATTGATAGCACTAAAAGAAACAGCAATTTTAAATAATTATTGGAATCAACTTTTTATAAAGGAGCTAATCTTTGTAATCGCGCCGTGGATTAAATTTTCATTGGGGATATCCATCTTTTTTCTTTTTTACTCTCCTGTCTTCAATAAGTTATCATATATAAATATTGTGAATTTCATAGATAAATATTCGTATGAGATATATTTATCCCATAAAAATTTTATACTCGGACCGTTATCACTTTTGCATATGACTCAAATACGAAGTTTCAATATTGTCATTGCCTTGTTCTTATCCATAACACTTGCTGTTTTCATTCAAAAAATAACAATAAAAATTGTTAGATGATTTCCTGACTTTTAATAACGATGAATGTTCTTTTCCAAATACTTAAACCTGATTTCATAGTTACGCTCAATGATCAAATTTTTTATGCTTGACAGAGTTCATTGATAATTTTCAGTATGTTACATTTTAAAGTTTTAAAAGCCAACTGTTGTAAAACAAAGAGGAAAAGATGCCACCTTTTTTCATAGTAGGTTTTGAGCGTAGCGGGACAACACTTTTACGTCTCATGATAGATAATCATCCAGAAATATCAGTACCTTTGGATGTAAGTGATCTATGGAAAAGATATTATCTTAAGCTTGACGATTACAATAATCTGAAAAATACTGAAGATATCAAAAAAATTGTTGAACATATCATTAACGAAGAGCGTATTAAGCTGTGGGAAAAAGATTTCAGTGTTGATGAAATTATCCAACATATAAATAAATATGATCTGCCAAACGTCATCAAAGCATTTTATGAATCCTATGCGATAAAAAACAGTAAGCGGTTCTGGGGTTCTAAAGATCCGATTAACATGCTGAACATTCACTTAATCAACAACTGGTTTCCCAATTCAAAATTCATACATATCATCAGGGATGCCAGAGACTGTGCATTATCTGCATCCGAATTAAAATATAACAGTATCTTATCATCAGCGGAATTATGGCGAGAATATGTGGAATGGGTCAGAAAGATAGGATGTATTTTGGGCAGCAAAAGATATTATGATCTGAAATATGAGGATTTGATCACCTACCCGGAAGAAGAAGTCAGAAAACTATGTGAATTTCTTGAAATATCATTCTCGCCAAACATGTTGACCTATTACAAACATGTAGCAAACAGTATCCCCCAGTCAAAGCGTTTTTGGTGGAGGATCATAGACAAACCCCCGGATGCATCAAACAAATGTCGCTGGAAAAGAAGCCTTTCGAAATCAGTGCGGATATGTATTGAAAAAAGATCCGGTCCCCTGCTGAAAGAATTGGGATATGAAGTATTGGAAGAACCGGCAGGCGGCGCATATCTGACGGAACTGTATTATATTTTTAAAAATGTAATTTTCTGTAACAAGCGATTCCATTTTTTACAGAGACTGACAGATATGGTTAAAATGCCTTATTAAAAGCCGATTATACACGGAGGCTCCGATTTCGCTGCTGAAAAATTCCTGCCACTAAAGGCACCAAGGCACAATAATCCGATGTAAAACAAATTTGCAATTTGTTTCGGAGCAAATCAGTGTAAAACAAATTTGAAAAATTGTGCCACTGCAAACAACCCGCACATTATTTATAGAACGAAGCACTAAGAATGAAGGATGAAAGTAAGGAACTGAAAATGAATGAGGCTCACTCTCAGCAAATTATTTCCGCGTTTGGCAAAGAAATAGAAGAATGTAATATTGATACTCAGTTCCGTCAGCCTCAGGAAAACATAGATTTTTTTCTGAAAGTTATTACAGATCAGATTGGGCATCAGGATGCTCCTCTGGCAATTCTGGAATGTGGCACAGGTACCGGTTTCTGGTTAAGTCAAATCGCAGATATTTTTGACAGAGCGGTTTTATCAGGGTTTGATCTTACCCCCCAAATGATAGAGGTCGCAAGGAACAGACTGGAAGAGACTGCAAATCCTGTTTCCCTGAAGGTCGGCGACATATCAGAGCAGAGTTCCTTCATATTTTCTGTTGACAGACAAGTGTTTGAGGAATTTGATATTATTTTCGCTTATGACGTTATCCAGCAACTGCCCGGATCGCTCAGACCCAGGGCAATACAAAATATGTTATCCAAATTGAAAAGGGCCGGTAAAGTGATCATATTTGACCACGATATGTTTTCTTTCCACGGCATGAAAATGTGGCTGAAGAAAAAGATAACAAAATATCTGTATATTCCTTTGGTTCCGAGATATTATTGTCTTGCATCATACCCCGATATTCGGTGTATGGCCAGACAGGTGGAGAGACAGGGGTATAGAACGGAGATCATGAGATCGTCAGATGTTCATAAACAAGCCCTGATTATTACTCGACAGTCAGAAATTTGAAAAAACTGACTGCCTTTCAACTTCTATGTTGAATCAAACGGAAATTCAATTAAAAAAAGCGATTTTTTGTGGACGTATCAGATAATAATATAACCCAAAATAAAGATTTGAAGCATCAGGTCATGAAATCCATTGCCTGGCTCGCTGGGCTTCAATATCTGGGACAGATCATTTGCTGGAGCATAACGATTGTCGTTATTCGGATTTTAAATCCTGAAGATTACGGATTGATGGCAATGGCCAGCTTATGCACCAATTTTCTGATTCTGATCGGTGAATTAGGATTAGGGGCCGCCATTATTCAGAAAAAGGAACTTGATGAGGATAAATTACCCCAGATTTTCGGATTTATCATTCTGTCCCATGGGTTGCTCTTCCTTATTCTGTTTTTCGGTTCGCACCTGATTGCAAGGTATTTTTCAGAACCCCGGCTGGTTCTCATTTTACAGGTTTTAAGTCTGAATCTGGTGTCTCTGGCCCTGTATGTTATCCCCAGATCCATTCTTATACGCAGAATGGATTTTAAGAGGAAATCCATTGTTGATCTCATCGCCACTGTCGTGTCCGCATGTTTCATTTTGACGCTGGTGTTGCTTGGGAAGGGGGTGTGGTCGCTCATATTGGGTTCCATGCTGTTGCATATCATCAATCTGATCGGCTATAATCTGCTTGTCCCCAATTTTTTTCTGCCTAAGTTTGACTTTAAAAAAATTAAAGAATTTATTTCATTTGGCAGTTATATTCTGGGATCTCGAATATTATGGTATTTTTATTCCAGATCTGATATTTTGATCGGCGGACGGATTCTGGGAAATCAGCTTCTTGGAATATATTCGGTTGCATTGGAATTATCATCAATTCCTTTGAACAAATTCATGCCGGTTATCAATCAGGTGGCCTTTCCTGCTTATGCACATATTCAATCTGACCTGAAACTTGTAAGAACCCATTTTTTAAAGGCGACTCGTATCGGCAGTCTGGTTATTTTTCCTATATTCTGGGGATTATTGATTATAGCGCCTGAATTACTTGGATGGCTGCTGGGAAACAAATGGTCGGATGTCATTATACCCCTACAGCTACTGTGTGTCACCATGCCGTTCAGATCTTTGGCAAGCCTGATTCCTCCTGCGGTAAATGGTGTCGGCCGAGTAGATATGCACTTCTTGTATGTGGCTATTGCTTCAATATTAATGCCCCTCTCTTTTCTGATAGCAGTCCGCTGCTGGGGGCTTATAGGGCTCTGTCTTGCATGGGTTTTCGGATATATTGTCGTCTTTTTTATCCATTTGAAACTTTCACTGCGATTGTTTGATTTGTCCATTCCGGATTTTTTATCCAATATATTGGCGGCTCCTTTTGCAAGCGCTGTGATGATGCTTATGGTATTTGGAATCAAATGCGTGGTTCCTCCTTTGTTGCCGTTGCCATTAATGACTTGTTTTTTTGTCATTGCCGGGGTAAGTATCTATTGTTTTCTTATATATTTATTAAAAAGAGAAGCATTTTATGAAATGTGGTCCCTGATTCCGGGAAACAGGAAGATTGAAGCGTTTTTCAAAAAACCGCTGTCTTAAAAAAAAGTTCAGAAGAAACAACAGAGGATAAAGGGTGAAAAATCAAAATGGTGGATTCTTTCAGGGAATGCAGTGCCGAACCGGGACAGGATATTCAGAACCAAAGCACCACCCAAATTTTCAGATTTATATTTACAGATATTCACATGGAACGGCAATTTTGCCCTGATCTGCGGTAACCTTATCATACTTTTTGCTATGTCAGGAGCCAAACTGATTACTATCACAGCTACCATTATATGCTATGCTATTGCTTGCTTTCATTCTGATCTTTGTTCGTGTATGTATCATTTTTTGTATGTTTTGAAAAAAAGTTTTTTATCAACTTAGGAACTGACACGATATGCGTGAAAAAAAAACCGGCTGCCTGCTGTCCTTTGTAATACCCACGTTCAACGAAGAGGTGTTCATCGCAAAAAATTTGGCGACGATAAAGCTTTTGATGAAAAATATGGAACACGAGGTGATTGTCGCGGACAACGGTTCCGAGGATGAGACAGTGGAGATTGTCAAAAAGTCCGGAGCTATTCTGTTCGTCGACTCCTCGAAAACGGTCGCTGGCCTTCGAAACTTAGGAGCCAAGCACGCCAAAGGAGATGTTCTTGTTTTTTTGGACGCTGATGTGCAGATATCCGAGCAGTGGGTCGAAAAAGTCCCTTTGGCAATGAGAAAAATGAACAGCGGTACCAACATTATCACCGGATCAAGATGCGGTGTTGGGGAGAATCCAAGCTGGATAGAAAGGTATTGGTTTCTGCCCATGACGAAGGATCGATCTGGATTCGTCAACAGCGGACATCTGATTGTCAGAAAGGATGTTTATGACGAACTGGACGGCTTTGACGAATCCTTGGAAACTTCGGAGGATTACGAATTCTGTATGAGAGCCGCTCGGAAGGGGATTCTTTTAGAAAACAATCCGGAACTGCATGTGATCCACGAGGGCTGTCCAAAAACCATCGGGGCTTTTGTCAGAAGAGAGATATGGCATGGCAGTGAGGATTTCAAAAGTTTTCAGAAATTCATCGGTTCAAAAGTCGCTGTGGCAGGCTTTTTTTACTGTTTCTTTCTCACTCTCTCCGCCGTATTGATGTTTTATTCAGCGTTCTATTCACTTTTTTTTCTGATGGGAAATTTCATTTTGGCGATGATCTTGACTCTGATCAAGAGTCGAAAATATCCGCTTAATGTGGGCATGTATTTTTTGCTGTACAATATATATCTTTTTTCAAGAGGACTTTCTCTGTCGGCACGGATAATTTCTGTCAGTAATGTTCGTGGGAGAACTAACCGGTAAAACAAATCTTAAAAATTTCAGGAGGAAAACATGGTGATTCGCAATGAACGGAGGGGAAAATTTCGAAGGTCGTTTTTTTCTGTCTGTCAGTGCTTTTTTTTATAGGTATTGTTTTCAAATCGGCCCTTGCGGATGAATGGCAGAGCCGCTTGGAGAGTCATTTTGATATCGTGGATATATTCAACGACATAACGGAATGGTATGATCGGAGATATCTTCTCGGATATTTACTCGGATGATTTCCCCAAAAAAAATGACGGAACCCTTCCGGTGCTACTATTCAAAATGGGCAAAGCCCCAGAGTGTTGCCGAAAAAAACTGGATCGGCAACTTCGGCGAAGGAATGTACAT
>Ga0233403_10001459_pt1 | contig 11035 bp, 6 predicted proteins | sample Na_oxic_1_MG_FD_179866 | JGI IMG/M metagenome (GOLD analysis project Ga0233403, IMG submission 179866) | Seawater microbial communities from Saanich Inlet, British Columbia, Canada - Na_oxic_1_MG | ecosystem: Environmental > Aquatic > Marine > Inlet | place: Canada: British Columbia | collected...
TTAATTGGGCAAGCAAAACAAATTTTACAATATCGAAATTGGATTGCACATGGTAAAAACACGAACAAAATTCCGCCCCAAGTCACCCCTGTTTATGCTTTTGATATTTTAAATGAGATTGTTGATTTGATCTTATTGAACTAAGGAGCAAGCGTAGGGTGTGTCCCACGCCCCCATCTTTTTGGAACCTTATAACCGGTGCGTAGGACGCACCCTACGCTTGCTTTTCTAGGCGAACACGCAGGTTCCCCCTACAGTCCCTGAATATAATGGATTTTGTAGGGGCAGACCTGTGTGTTTGCCCTTGTGTCTACCCTTAAATCAATGGCATTGACGACTACCCTGTGAACTACTACCACTTTATTATATTTTTACATCACCTATGTCTTACGATAATTGCCTAAAAGCCCACCACTATTGGTTATCTACCATCAGAAAGTTCGCTGTCCCTCTTCATCTGATGGAAAAATTATCTGTTTCCTATCAAGAATACATACAAACAGGTTTAGCCCAACAACAAAAAGGCGAACAAGAAGCCGCACAAGTAAGTTTTCAACAGGCGCAACTTATAGCTAACGAAGAAGAAGATAATGGCTTGGTTTTGCATCTGCAAGCACTTACAATGTTAACTGCCGGCGATATTGCTCGTGCCAAGAAATTAATACAACGTTGCATCGCTATTACACCTGACTGTGCTCAATATCACTATAACTTGGGTTTAGCCCACGTCAAAAGTAAAGCCACCAGCGAAAGCATTGCTCAAGCCGTTGCCTGTTTCAATAAGGCTATTGAATACCTGCCGTCATTAGGACAAGCCTACGCCGCACTTGCCCTAATTTATACACTGGCACGTCAATGGCCAGATGCTGAATATGCAGCAAGAAAAGCCCTATCACTGGATGCACAGGTTGGCAATCGCTTAGTTAGTTGACTTATGTTTGATGAATGCCACTTATGAACAAGGTTTGCCCATTGAAGGTGCATTTGATTTTGCTTCTATTCATATTGATGCACAAGCGCAAATCAATGAAGCACTTACTTTTTTACCCGCCGTTGAACTCTCACAATTTCAACATCCTCAACACAACAAACCTATTTTGTTTATTGCTTGTGATCGGAACTATTTTTTTAAACATACGATAGCCTTGATTTGGTCGCTTGTTGAAACTCAGTGCCAATATGCGATTCATGTCCATATATTCAATCCTGATTTCCAAATAATCAACAACGTTGCCAAAAGCATTCAAGAACAGATTACACCTATATCCTTAGTTTTTTCTTATGAACAGGTTAATGTGGAGAACTACACTACTCCTTCTGTTTATTTCTCCTGTGTCCGTTTTTGTCGTCTTTACCAACTGAGTGTCGTTAATCCTCATAGCACCATAATAATGGTTGATGCGGATGTTTTGTTCAGGAAAATTCCTGAAAATCTAATTAGTTTGAAGGAAGAACAGGTGAGAATTGGCTTCATCTATTCAGAATATGAGCCTTTATGGGATTGTACCGGGGCTGGAGTTACCTATTATAAACCAGCCTCAGTGACACAAGCTTTTTTAAGTACTGTTGCTCTTTTCATCATTGAGAACATCCGTAAAAAAACGGCTCGCTGGTTTTTAGATCAGGTTGCTTTGTTTGTGGCTCACCAAAAATTAAAACAAGCAGATTGTTTCCAGTTTCTTTCTACACAGCAATATTTTAACCAAAAATTTGATGACGATGCTGTTATTTGGGCAGTTGTTAATAAACTGAAAACACAGAAAAACCGATACAATGATTACAAACAACAGTTGCTGGCGAAATATGGAGATTTTCGACAGATAGCAGATAGCCAATTTAATGAATTGGTACAAGCTAAATACGGGCGTATGCTTTATAACAAGCATGACACGTATATCGGCAAAAGCATCAAACACCACGGTACTTGGTGCGAACATGAAATTGAATTACTTCGCCAGTTAATTCAACAGGCACAGACAGTCTTAGATATTGGAGCCAACATTGGTACTCATACTTTACCCTTTTGCCATTTTGTGGGTGCGAACGGAAAAGTTTTCGCATTTGAACCCCAGCGCATTGTTTACCAAACATTGGTTGCTAATATGGCTTTGAACAGTATCACGAATGCTTACTGTTATCACAAAGCGGTTGGACAAAAAAAAGGTAAAATCCGTGTTCCTATAGTGGACTATACCAAGTCTAATAACTTTGGTGGTTTATCATTGCGTAAGGAACACACAGAAAAGAGCGAATTGGTAGACTTAATTACCGTTGACTCGCTCCAACTTGATGCTTGCAACTTGATAAAAATGGATGTAGAAGGCATGGAAAGAGATGTCTTGAAAGGGGCAAAAAAAACGATTCAACGTTTTAAGCCTGTTATGTATTTAGAAAACCACAATGATGAGAACCGTCAACTTCTTATTACGTTAGCCCGCAATTTCAACTACCGCCTATTTTGGCATGGTACAGAAAACGATCCCAATATGCTCTGCATTCCAATGAAAAGTCCTATTCAAGTGCAAGGATTGGAAGAGGTGAGATGAAATGTGTCAGCGGTTTTCTAGCTTAAGGGCAGACACGCAGGTCAGAATTCCCTGAACACATAATCAAGAATAAAGAAATCCGATTTTTTCAAAAAATCGGATTTCTAAGCACGAGTAGGGTGGGTAGTCAAACCCACCTAAAAATGGTTATTGTATTCATTGAGGTTTGGTGGGTTTTCTACCCAGCCTACGCTTGCTGAGTTTTTTCATTTAATAATCACCATTATTATTTTTACCACCTACATTAATATTACCTAAAAGTGGCAACTATTTTGTAAAATTACAATAATAACAATAGGTTATTAGCTCTTGTCTTCACCTAGCTAAAATATTTTTTATCTCTTATTTTCAATAAACTACAATCTAATTGCCATTTTTAGGTATTAAGTTAAGCCAGGGCGAACACACCTATTCGCCATTACAAGTAAATAAAAGTGTAGGGTGGGTAGGAACTTCAAAGCAACCCACCATTTTTTTCTGATTAACGAGCACTTAACATGGTACTCGCTTGCTCAATATATCGCATAACCCACATTCCATCATTTAAAGGATTTTTGCCAGTTTCAATCAGGGCAGCATAGAAAGTGTAGTTGCCACCAAGACCAGGCTCTACTTTAAAGTCGGAAATGACGGAAAAAGTGTCCTCTGTCGTGCCTAAATTGCTTTTAAAGAATTGGGAAGTTGTGCTAAAGAGATCGGCTGAGGGCAAAGGAGTCATATAGAGAAATTCTTTTGATGGCAATTGAACCGCTATCCATAAATCAACCCTATCTGCGGGATTTTTTGCGGTAAAGTGGACTTCTATTTTTACTTCCACGATTTCTCCTATTTGGTATAATTCTTTCAGTCTGATAAATTTTAAGGGGAAATTATAGACTGTGACGATTTCGTCACCCGTTTCTTCGTTGTTTGTGGAAGTTTCACAAATTGGAAATGTTTCGAGTTGTGCTTGCCAAGTCGTTTCATCATTCAAGCGGCTTTGCTCAATTGGCCATATAGAGTAATCATAATCTGCTTTTTTGCAAAGTAGGTTATTTCTGATGTCAAGATAGTTCAAGTTGATAAGCGCGTTGTAAGAAACAGGAATCATGCCTGTCAATTGATTAGAACCAAGATAAAGCCACTCCAAATTAGGCATGGCACTGAAATTGGGAATCGTGCCTGTCAGTTGATTCTCAGAAAGAGCAAGTCCCACCAAATTAGGCAATGCGCTAAAATTGGGAATCGTGCCGGTCAGTTGATTCTCAGAGAGCTCAAGTCCTAACAGATTAGGCAATGCACTGAAATTGGGAATTAAACCCATCAATTGATTAGAACCAAGATCAAGCGTTTCCAAATTAGACAATGCATTGAAATTGGGAAGTGTGCCAGTTAGTTGATTAGAATGGAGAGCAAGCATTTCCAAATTAGGCAATGCGCTGAAATTGGGAAGCGTACCAGTTAGTTGATTAGAACGGAGATCAAGCATCTCCAAATTAGGCAAGGCACTGAAGTTGGGAATCGTACCCGTCAGTTGATTATTAGAGAGAGAAAGCACTTCCAAATTAGGCAATGCACTGAAATTGGGAATTGTGCCCGTTAGTTGATTATTCCAAAGATGAAGCCCTTGCAAATTAGACAAGGTACTGAAATTGGGAATCCTACCCGTCAGTTGATTAGAAGAAAGGTAAAGCCACTCCAAATTAGGCAATGCACTGAAATTAGGAATTGTGCCTGTCAGTTGATTATCAGAGAGATTAATTTCGGTTACGTCATGATTCTCACAAGTAATGCCATGCCAACTACAAGGTGTATTGGTTTCATTCCACTCCAAACTGTTTTTCCAGTTAGGACCATCTGTGCTGTTATAAAGTTCCAGCAACGATATGCACTCGGCGGGAGAAATTTCAGTTACCACATTACAATCGGTGGCAGCATGCGTGACGGATAGTACCCCCCCCAAATGCCAGACGATCCCGACTAATAGTAACCTTTTTAAAATTAGCATCATAATTCTCCAATTAAAAAATAATTATCAGTTATCAATCATTAATATTTTATCACATTTTATACTAAAAATTTATGAATTGGCGATTAAAGCCAAACAATAACTACAAGGATTGTATATATAGCTTTTCAGAAAAATAAAAGTTCTCAGACCTGCCAGGTTTTCAAAACCTGGCAGGTCTTAAAGCCAAAATATTTATCTGAACATCTATAGCAATTCCCGTTTGGGTTAAATACAGGGCAAACACGCAGGTTTGCCCCTACGAATAATGTGCTGATAGCAAGCGGGAAACGCTATAAACCAACCTTTTTATATGGTGGGTTGCAGCGAAGCTCCTACCACCTTACTTTAGTGATTCAACCACAAACAGAAGTAAAAATGGGAGGTTCCTTAACTCAATTGTTCATCATTATCAAATTCTTCCATGCGTCTCATCAATTTGTCCATTTGTTCTTGAGTTATTTCTCCTTCTTGTGCCATCTGTTTGATAACAGCTATATCTTTGTTTTTTCTTTCGGCTCTGCCTTTCCTCTTGCCTTCCCTCACGCCTTCCCTCACGCCTTCTATTTTTCCCCAGCGGACATCAGCTTGTCGGAAATTAAGTTGTTCTCTCATAAGCTTAAGTAAAGTTGATTGGTTGAACACTTGTTTGCTATACGACTTACCCCATAGATATTCAACTGTCGTTCGCAAACTTTCCATTTTTTCAGCACTAAGGCTTTCAATCAGATTAGTCAGTTCCTCTTCATGGTTATCAATTTGTTTTTGGAGTGAAACGATATGGTTAATTGCAGTTGAATCCTTGTTGATAATTCTGAGTTCTGATTCAACCACAAACGGAAGTAAAAATGGGAGGTTCCTTTGAATAATCGTTTCAATAGTCACCAAACTTAGGTGATAGGCTTTATACTTCAATTCGCCGATATATCTTGGATCGCTAGTTGGTAACTTGACTTCCCTTTCTTCAATCATCTCCTTATCTGTTGGCGAACCCCGGAGATAAAACACATTACAAAGTATCACCTTTCCTTCATAATCCTCATCCATTTCCATCAGATGCCGATATTCTAATTTGCGCTTATCCATATGTTCATCTGATTCATATTCGCGCTCAAATTCCAGATGAATAATAACCTCATTGCCTTGCTTATCTTTCGTTTCAAAAATAACATCCGCAATGCGTTTGATGAAAATAAACTCTTTTCCAACCAATGCCCTGGTTTTTTCAGCTTCAACTTGATATTCTGCCAAAATAAATTGAAGCAATTCAGGAAAATCCCTGGTAAGTATCTTCGCTATCGAATCGAAACTTCTTATTTCTCTACCTTCCTCTTTTTCGAGATTTTTTAGCGATTGCCGAATATCAATGGTTCTTTTTTCTTTATCAGCTTGTTGGAGTAGAAGTTGTAGCATTTTGCCGAATTGTTCTCGGTTTTCAATCAGTCGTCTTTTCAAGATGCCTTGCTCATTTTCAGAAAGAGCCGATTGAGTGAGCAATTTTAAAAAATCGATCTCAATAGGCGGTTCGACTAAATTTATTTGCGGAGAGTTCTGCTCCTGAGTTTTTTTCATTTAATAATCACCATCATTATTTTACCACCTGCATTAATATTAAGTTAAGTCAGGGTGAACACACCTGTTCGCCCTTACAAGCACGGTATTTATAGGACAAACCTGCATGTCTGCCCTTCCTTAGGATTCAGGATTTAATAAATCCCAAACTTGAACTGTCAAACCTGACAGGTTTTCAAAACCTGTCAGGTTTAGTTTAGGATTTTATTAAATCCGCATTCCTTAAGTTAATTGTTCATCATTATCAAATTCTTCCATGCGTCTCATCAATTTGTCCATTTGTTCTTGAGTTATTTCTCCTTCTTGTACCATCTGTTTGGCAACTGCTATCTCTTCGGTTTTTCTTTCGGCTCTGCCTTCCCTCACGCCTTCCCTCACGCCTTCTATTTTTCCCCAGCGGACATCAGCTTGCCGGAAATTAAGTTGTTCTCTCATAAGCTTAAGTAAAGTTGATTGGTTGAACACTTGTTTGCTATACGACTTACCCCATAGATATTCAACTGTCGTTCGCAAACTTTCCATTTTTTCAGCACTAAGGCTTTCAATCAGATTAGTCAGTTCCTCTTCATGGTTATCAATTTGTTTTTGGAGTGAAACGATATGGTTAATTGCAGTTGAATCCTTGTTGATAATTCTGAGTTCTGATTCAACCACAAACGGAAGTAAAAATGGGAGGTTCCTTTGAATAATCGTTTCAATAGTCACCAAACTTAGGTGATAGGCTTTATACTTCAATTCGCCGATATATCTTGGATCGCTAGTTGGTAACTTGACTTCCCTTTCTTCAATCATCTCCTTATCTGTTGGCGAACCCCGGAGATAAAACACATTACAAAGTATCACCTTTCCTTCATAATCCTCATCCATTTCCATCAGATGCCGATATTCTAATTTGCGCTTATCCATATGTTCATCTGATTCATATTCGCGCTCAAATTCCAGATGAATAATAACCTCATTGCCTTGCTTATCTTTCGTTTCAAAAATAACATCCGCAATGCGTTTGATGAAAATAAACTCTTTTCCAACCAATGCCCTGGTTTTTTCAGCTTCAACTTGATATTCTGCCAAAATAAATTGAAGCAATTCAGGAAAATCCCTGGTAAGTATCTTCGCTATCGAATCGAAACTTCTTATTTCTCTACCTTCCTCTTTTTCGAGATTTTTTAGCGATTGCCGAATATCAATGGTTCTTTTTTCTTTATCAGCTTGTTGGAGTAGAAGTTGTAGCATTTTGCCGAATTGTTCTCGGTTTTCAATCAGTCGTCTTTTCAAGATGCCTTGCTCATTTTCAGAAAGAGCCGATTGAGTGAGCAATTTTAAAAAATCGATCTCAATAGGCGGTTCGACTAAATTTATTTGCGGAGAGTTTTGCTTCTGAGTTTTTTTCATTTATAGCAATTCCCGTTTGGGTTAAATACAAAAAAAGGCAAACACGCAGGTTTTCCCCTACGAATAATGTGCTGATAGCAATAGGGAAACGCTATAATTGCATTTTTTAATTTCCAGAAAGTCTCATAAAACTTAGGTTCGTGAAATTTATTATATAGTTTTTCAGAAAAATAATTTCACACGCTAAACCTGTCAGGTTTTTCGGAAGTTATTTTTCTGAACGTCTATAGTTGGTGTTTCCTTGCTCCAAAGCTAAAGTTTTGGACTCCAGGTAATGGTTTTGGAGTAGCAAGGAATGGTTGACAACTATACTAAGCACCGCCATAAATTGAGCTTTTCGGTTTGAGAGACCAGCCAGGTTTTAAAAACCTGGCTGGTCTTTTCAAAAGCGCAAATTATGACAGTGTCAAGTATAATTACTTTTTCTTGAGGGTTTTGAGGTAATCCTCAATTTCTTCAGCTGATAATCCATCTAACCGATCCTCGGGTTTAAGGTCCTTTACTCGTTCTTCAGGTTTAAGGCCCATTAACTGTTCTTCGGGTTTAAGGCCCTTTACTCGTTCTTCAGGTTTAAGGCCCATTAACCGTTCCTCTAACGGTATGTTGGAGAAAAAAGTTTTCTGTCCCTTAAGTGGTAAGGAATCGAAATAATCCTTAAAATCTTCAGGGGTAAAAAGACTACTTCCCCACATTTTACCTATATCCTTAATTTCTTGAGGGCTTAAATCAAGTGCCATGTCATCATCTCCTTTTTCTGAGATTCGTCGCCATAAATCGACTAAAAACCATTTGAAAGGCTTTGGAATGAATTTGAAGCCTTGGGATTGTAATAATTTAAACGCTTTAAGCCGTTTAAGTTTTTTACTGGCTAAACAAGTTACCCAAGCATTGTGCAGTTTATTGGGTAATTCGTTCAGAGAAATTAAAGTGATATGATTAAAAGCAATCAAATCACTTTTATAAACACCTGGTTGCACCTGGATTTTATAACCGTATTGCGTCCGATTCGCTTTTTGGGGTTGTATCGCACTTATCACAAAAGTTTGTATTTCATCATCGTTTAATTTTTGTGACTGTTTGTAAAAGTATTCATACGCTGCCGCTTGAATAAAGCTTTCTTTTGAAAGGGATTGAGTCGCCTTAAATTCAATTAAAATATGACTCGCTTGGCTATCTCTAATCCCATCAGGTAATCGTTTCAGTTGTTCGTCAGTCCAGTTTTGGTCCTTTCGTTTTAATAATAAAATGTCTGCCTCAGGTGGCTTAATCATTACCTTAACATCGGTTGAAACGCTTATTCCCAAGGGCGGTAATAGAAATTTAAAAATTCTGCCCAGGATTTGATGCCAAAGTGTCTTTTCGGTGCTTTCTTCATTATCCATTGGTTTTATGGCTATTCGGTTTAGTGGTGATACTCATCCGATCTCTAAAATGTGAAAAAACGGTATCTATAGTTTTTCAGAAAAATAAAAGTTCTCAGACCTGACAGGTTTCCAAAACCTGTCAGGTCTTTAGACCAAAATATTTATCTGAAAAGCTATACTTATATAGTACGACAAGGGTATAGCAATTCCCGTTTGGGTTAAATACAGGGCTATCGCGGTGGTTTGCCCCTACGAATAATGTGCTGATAGCAATCGGGAAACGCTATAATAATTACCATCATTTTTAAAAGGGCAACTTAAAAAAAATGGTATTTCTTTTATATTTTATCACATTTTATACTAAATGGAAATCAAAATTTATGAATTAGCGACTAAAGTCAAACAATAACTACAAGGATACTTGTGTATAACGATGAGCGCACCTGCGTGGGAATCCATTGCAAAAGCGTCGTCAGTCAAAATGTAGGGTGGGCAAGGTCTTTTGCTTGCCCACCATCATTGGTTAGGTGGGCAAAAAAACACTTGCCCACCCTACAAAAAATAACTTTAAAATCAAATACTTAAATACTTGTGTCTAACGATGAGTGCCTGTGTAGAGCGATAGCGATACGAAGTCTGTGTTTTTATTTTATTTGCCTCTAAATTTTGATAAAATACAGATCAGACTTGACTCGTTTTAAAGTAGAATTACTATATTTTTCAAAAAATCAAATTTTTTATTTCGTGTGTTCGCCCTTGTGAAACTGATAACTGATAACTGAAACCATGACAAAAGAAACAATCTTAGTTTTTGCACCGCATCCTGACGATGAAGTCCTGGGGTGTGGTGGTTATATCGCTAAACAACATACCAAAGATGTACCCGTTCATATTATTGTTGTGAGTAATGGGGCATTAGGGGTGCCAAAAGGGACTTCACCAGAAATTCGTCAACAAGAATGTTTAGCAGGATTAGCGCATTTGGATATAGATAATGTGCAATTTTGGGATTATCCCGATGGCGCGGTGCCACTCAGTGGCGATATTTTGCAGGACTATCGGCGCGTTGTCAGCAAAATTAAACCGACTCATCTATTGCTACCCAATCCGCAGGAATCCCATTCTGACCATATTCGCGTCACGCGGGGCGTTTTAAATGCTTTGGAAGGGCAATGGCAGGGAACACTTTTGTTTTATGAAACGATACATCCCGCTCCTGTTGTCAATTATACGGTTGACATTACGCCAGAGTTTGGTGCTAAGTTGCTTGCGATACAGAGCCATGCTTCACAACTCAAGCAATTTGATTATGTCAACAATATCCAAACCTTAGCCCGTTTGCGTGGCATTCATGCTAAGAATGTGGCTGGGGCAGAAGCGTTTCTATTATATGAATGGGATGGAACTTATCAACATTTTTTTGAAACCCGCCCTTTCATTTCAGTGATAGTGCGTGCTAATGATATTGACTATCTTCGTCATGCTTTGAGCAGTTTAACGCGCCAGACTTATGAACAATTTGAAGTGATTTTGGTTTGGTTTGGGGATTACTCACCTTCGCTCAAAGACTTTGATGTGTTAGATATTCGGTTAGTGCCGGGTAAAGCTTCGCGTAGTTTTAATTTGAATGAAGGTTTGCGTCATGCGCGGGGTGAATATATTGCTTTTCTTGATCAAGACGATATTTTTTATCCACAGCACCTGGCTTCTCTACTGGCTGAAATTCATGGACAGCCTAAAATTGACATCGTTTATAGTGGTTGTAAAGTGATCGCTTGTGAAAAACAAGATAAGCGTATCAAACTCAAGAAAGTCATGGAAGTGATGAATCATGTATGGCAAGCGGGTCGTTTGCTGATGGGTAATTTGATTCCACTTCATGCCCTGCTATTTCGAGCAGGGGTGTTTCGCACCTACTCATTCGATGAAACGCTTGAAGTTTATGAAGATTGGGAATTACTAGCGCGTTTGAGCTTATCCCATTTTAACTTTGTTCATTTGGATGAGATTAGTTGCGAATATCGTATTTTCAACGATAACCAAAACCAGTCTTACACGCAAATCCATGAAAATAAAGGCTATCTTGCCAATCGTGAAACCGTTCTTGCTAAAATACTCAAACAAATGGATGTGAGTCATCTTGAGCAGATTGCTTCTATTGTCAAGGATTTAGG
>Ga0233403_10001460_pt1 | contig 11031 bp, 8 predicted proteins | sample Na_oxic_1_MG_FD_179866 | JGI IMG/M metagenome (GOLD analysis project Ga0233403, IMG submission 179866) | Seawater microbial communities from Saanich Inlet, British Columbia, Canada - Na_oxic_1_MG | ecosystem: Environmental > Aquatic > Marine > Inlet | place: Canada: British Columbia | collected...
ATATCAACGACAGAAAAAATGTCAGTGATGACACCAATAAAGTAATGGGACGAATTATTGTTGCCTGTCTATCGGCACTGGCGATTACCCAGATACCGCCAACTATTGGCAACCATATCAATAGACTCAGTATAGACAAATCAGTAAACATATTAAGTTATCAGTTATTTGTTATCAGTTATCAGTTTCTATTTTATTCGTTTCCAATCGTCGCGACAATGCCATTATCGACAATATACCGATACGATATGGCATTGAACCGTCGTGAAGGATTGCCTTTTATGTAGTTTTAAATAAATGCGTGATTTTCAAGGAATAAGTTACACGCCAAGCTCAACAAAGGCATTCCCTAATTTCGTTAATGGAACGAGTTAAAATTAATTTAAGGCAAAGAAATCTTGTACCCTATACTACCGGAAAATTTACTCAAGGCAAGAAAGCTTCCCATATTACCGGAAAAGTTAACTAATTATTTTAGTAATTGGTAATTTAATTGTGAGGCGGTTGCCTCAGTGTATTGCCTCATCGTTATACACAAGTATTTAAATAATTGAAATATATAGATATTATGTAGGGTGGATAAAGCGATAGCGTATCCACCACTGTGGGGTAATTTGGTGGATGCACAGCGAAAGGAGCCCTACAATTCATATAATAAAGACTTATGTATAACGATGAGAGTGTATTGCCGGTTGCCGGCGGCAAAAAGAAAATCAAACACCATCCAATCTTTTTTATAAGCAATCTTTGTAGTTATTTATTTCTTGTAGTTATTTATTTCGTCAAGTAAGATGACAAACTGAATACCATCCAATCCTTTTTTATAAGCAATGCTTGTAGTTATTTTATATAATGTCAACCAGACGAAAAAAATTTTCTCCCCAAGCTCGCGCAGCAGCACGTCAACGGGCATTACAAGCCGTGTATCAATGGCAACTGACGGGGTGTGATACTCAAACTATTGAATCACAATTTTTTGATGAACAAGATATGCGTAAGGTAGATGCTCCTTACTTTAAAATGTTATTGCATGGTATTGCCGAGCAAGTTGAGAAATTAGACCCGACGTTTGTCACTTTCTTAGATCGCAACATTACTCAACTCGATCCAATTGAACTTGCAATTTTGCGGATAGGTTGCTACGAATTCCAATATTGTCCAGATGTTCCTTATAAAGTTGTAATTAATGAAGCGGTGGAATTGGCAAAAAAGTTTGGGGCGGCACAAAGTCATAAATATATCAATGGTATTTTGGATAAGTCAGCACATAGGCTCCAAAAGCTATCACCATCTAAAAATGCGAATTAAAATCGTATTAAAAAATATATGACATTTATACGCTTTATTTTACTCATTCTGTTAGGTTGGATAGCGTGGCAATTTGGGCGGCGATGGTATAAAAACTTTCTGCTAACTAAGCAAAATACCGACACAAATTCGGCGACAAAACCGCTTGGCACGATGGTACGTTGTAACCATTGCGGTTTATATCTTCCAAAACCAGAAGCCATTTATTTTGGTGAAGTTTATTATTGTTGTGAAGAACATAAACTCAGTAATCTAACTGGTAACTGAAAATATGGGCACCCTTCATTTATTTTGAAAATGGCTCATCAAAGTGGATTGCCTTTCAAACGAGAAAATGGGCATGTAGGGGCACGCCGATTTGGTTGCCCCCAACATTTTAGGGTGTCAAAATATGTTTGAAAATACCGAGATTACCCCGGTTAAAGTTGATTCCAGTCCGGCTACGCCTAATTGGAGGGCACTGTATCTGTTTAATTGGTATCGTTTCACGGTGGCGACAGTTTTTGGCGGTTCTTTTTTGGCTGATATTTCTCCCTTCTATTTAGGTAAGTTTGATGAACGCTTGTTCTTGATGACTTGTTGGCTTTATTCCGGATTTGCTGTCTTTAGTGTCTTTACCATCCAACGTCATTGGCCAAGTTTTAATATCCAAGTGCTTGGCCAAGTTTTGCTTGATATTATTATCATCACGGTGTTAATGCATGCCAGTGGTGGGATTAATAGTGGCTTAGGCATGTTAATTGTCGTGGTAATTGCAGCGGGCAGTTTACTTATTAAGGGGCAGATAGCTTTTTTGTTTGCGGCAATTGCAAGTTTAGCGGTATTGTATCAAGTCGTTTTGGCAGATATTTATTATTTGTTTTCTTATGCCAGTTATACTCATGCGGGCATGTTAGGAGCCGGCTTTTTTGCCACAGCACTTTTGGCGCATACATTAGCACGGCGACTTCGTATCAGTGAAACACTCGCTAAACAACGTGGGGTTCATTTACAATATTTAGCCCAGCTCAATTCCCAAATTGTGCAACACATCCAATCTGGCATTGTCGTTATTGATATTATGGGGCGAATTCGTCTTTTCAATGAAGCGGCTCAGAAATTATTAGGATTAAATGAGCAACCTAATGGGCGTATTTTAAGCTCGGTTGCGCCAAAATTAGCTGAACAGTTTCGATCTTGGCACAAAAAACCGACAACAACTTCTTTGTTTCGTCCACTGAAGGGGGAAGTTGATGTCATTGCAACTTTTACCGAATTGAAGCGGGCGGGAGCCGTTAGTGTTTTGATTGTACTGGAAGATGCTACCCTTACTGCCCAACGCGTTCAACAATTGAAATTAGCTTCTTTGGGTCGTTTAACTGCCCAAATTGCTCATGAAATACGCAATCCATTGGGGGCGATTAGTCATGCGGGACAGTTACTAGCGGAATCCCCTCATATTGCTCCAGAAGATGCCCGAAAAACGCAAATAATTGTTAAGAATTCGCAGCGCGTCGATACAATTATCGAAAATGTTTTACAATTAAGTCGGCGTAAACAACCGAATACTGAGTGTTTTAATCTATCAACATGGTTACGATCTTATCTGGATGAATTTATAGTTCGACAGAATTTAACTGCGTCTGATATAGTTTTGCATATCCATCACGATTCCTTGCAAGCATGTTTTGATCCGGAGCAATTGTATCAGGTAGTTAGTAATTTATGTGAAAATGGGTTACGTTATAGCAAAGGTACACCTTTGTTAGAATTAACTATCGGTGTTAGTGAAGAGTCTAACCGCCTTTACCTTGACGTGCGAGATCATGGGCTAGGGATGACAGAAAAAGTTAAAAACCATATATTTGAACCATTTTTTACCACCGAGTCTAAAGGTACCGGATTGGGATTATACTTAGCAAAAGAAATTTGCGAGGCAAACCAAGCTTCTTTGCATCTGCTCTCAAATTCAAATACTGGTTGTGGTTTTCGTATTCATTTTAGTTTGAAAGTTCAGGAGGTTACAGATTTTGTGGACTTAAATTTGGGAGATCAAGAAATAGTTTATGGGGTTTATAGTCGTTAATAAATCCCCGATAATTTATGCACCGGTACTTAACTGATAAACGATAACTGAAAATGTCTAAACCACTTTGTTTACTCGTAGATGACGAATCTGATATCCTTGAGTTGCTGGTTATGACCCTAGAGCCTATGGATATTGACTGTGTGACTGCCGAAAATCTAACGAAAGCAAAAGAACTTATGCGGTCAAAATCTTATGATTTGTGTTTAACCGATATGCGCTTACCGGATGGCGATGGTCTCGATCTGGCCAATTTCATCGGGCAAAACTATCCTCAAACCCCGGTAGCAGTGATTACAGCGTTTGGGAGTGTTGAAACGGCAGTCCAAGCATTAAAAGCCGGGGCATTCGATTTCATTTCTAAGCCCATCAAATTGCCGGAATTACGCAATCTGGTAAGTACCGCTTTGCGATTACTCCCAGAACGGGGTGAGGACTTGATGTCGAATTTTGTCGGTGAATCTGAAGTCATGCTAATCCTGCGTACCAAAATTGAGAGATTGGCACGTAGCCAGGCACCGATTTATATTAAAGGTGAAACCGGTTCGGGTAAAGAAGTGGTTGCACGTATGATCCAGAAATTAGGAGTACGTGCTGATAAACCTTTTGTACCGGTTAATTGTGGTGCGATTCCATCTGAACTTATGGAGAGCGAATTTTTTGGACATAAAAAAGGCAGTTTTACTGGTGCTAACACTGATAAACCCGGTTTATTTCAAGTTGCCGAAGATGGAACATTATTTCTTGATGAAATTGCTGAGTTACCGTTATCCATGCAAGCAAAGCTATTGCGAGCCATTCAAGAAAAACAAGTGCGTCCAGTTGGTGCCCAAAAAGAAGTACCAGTCAATGTTCGTATTCTAAGTGCTACCCACCGCGACTTAAACCAATTGGTAAAGCTTGGTAAATTTAGACAAGACTTATTTTATCGTATTAATGTTATTGAACTTTATGTTCCACCGTTGCGTAAACGTAGTGAAGATATTCCGATTTTAGCAAACCACATTTTGAAACGTTTTACCCTAAAGCCAACACTAAAAGTCAACAAATCTCAACAACCACGTCTTTCAAAACAACCACGTCTTTCAAAAGATGCTATTAAAGCGTTAAAGAAATATAAATTTCCCGGCAATGTACGGGAATTGGAAAATATTCTTGAACGTGCCATGACGCTCTGTGAGAACAACAAGATTAACCTTTCCGATTTGCAATTACCAAAAAAGGTTGAATTTGAAAGCTTGCAATTGCTAGAAAATGGTAAAACGATATCACTCAAACAACCACTTGAACTGTTACTTGACAAAGTAGAAAAAGAAACTATCCTAAATGCTTTGGAACAAACCGATGGCAATAAAACCAAAGCTGCTAACTTATTGGGCATTAGTTTCGGAGCCTTACGTCATCGTTTACGGAAATTCGAGAAGGAAGAATAAAGTACCGGTGCATAAATAATTGGGTATTTAAAAGTTAATCATTCATAATGACCAATTTACTATTCATAATGACCAATTCACCATTATCCGTGGAAACTAAACATTTAATCCTTATTATTGATGATAGCCATGTCAATTTAACATTGTTGTGTAATGTATTACAGCAATACAATTTTTGTGTAGAGTCAGCTAACAATGGTGAAAAGGGTTTGGCACTTGCCAAACAAACCCTTCCTGACATTATTCTCTTAGATGTCATTATGCCTGGCTGGGATGGATATGAGACTTGTCGGCGCATGAAACAAGAAGCAAGCTTGGCACACATTCCAATCCTATTTTTGTCGGCTCTCGGCAATACTAAAAATAAAGTCCGCGCTTTACAAGCCGGTGGCGTAGACTATATCAGCAAACCTTTCCAAAAAGAGGAATTATTGGCTCGGGTACAAACCCATATTGAACTATCACATTTGCGCCATAATTTAGAACGTGAAGTTGCTAATCAAACCGAAAAAGTTCAATTACTGATTGATGCCTTGCAACTGTCTTATGATAGGGCTCAACAAGCTTCAATGTTAAAAACCGCATTCTTACGTAACATCAGCCACGAATTTCGCACCCCTATGAATATTGTTTTAGGGATGACTGAAATGCTGATAGAAGAAACTGTGTTGACTGAAGAACAGCATGAATATGCCGAATCGGTGATGAAAGCCGGCAACCAGTTGATGGATATTCTCACTAACATGTTGAATTTTGCCCAGCAATTTAAGGGTGAAATTAAACAAGTTCTTTGTGAATTTTACATACCTGAAGTAATAAATGATGTTCTTATAGATTTAGCCGAAAATGGACAAGCCAAAAATTTACCAGTAACTACTGAAATAGCACCAAAACTGCATAAGCCTCTACGTGGTAATAGGGACGGAATCTATAAAGTTTTAAGCAAATTGGTAGACAACGCCATTAAGTTTACTGAGCAGGGCAAAATTTTAATACGTGTGCAACCGCTTGAATATTATGATAAACAGCAATGGGTGCGGTTTGAAATTAGCGATACCGGTATAGGCATTGCCTCAGAAAAACAACCACATTTATTTGAAATTTTTTCCCAAATTGATAGCTCATCAACACGAGTTTACGAAGGAATCGGGATGGGACTTGCGATTGCCAAAATGTTTACCGAAAATATGGACGGACAAATTGGTGTGGACAGTGTGGTAGGCAAAGGGAGTACTTTTTGGTTTAAGGTACCACTTGTAATAATTGTGAATGATGAATTGTGAATGATGAATTGGTTAGGAATTAATTTATTTATTAATGTTCTCCCAAAGTTCCTGACAACAATTTATTTACTTCGGCAAGTAACTCCTCACGACGGTATGAGCCTTTCTGAAAAATACTTGCCACATTGCCATTTAAGCGGAGCCGATCCTCCATGGCAATATCTTTGGCAGAGAGAATGATAATTGGTATTGAGGCATAATTTTCATGCAGCTTAGCGGCAAATTCAAAACCGTCCATTTCTGGCATTTGTAAATCTAACAGGATCAAATCGGGTTGACTATTTTGTATGTAGTTCAAAGCCACTTGCCCACTTTCAATCTTGCAAACTCTCATACCGGCTGAACGAAGCATACGTCCAACTATCTCACGGCTCACCACCGCATCGTCAATAACCATAATGAACTTAGCTGATTCATTATGACTAAAATGGTATTTTTGTAAGACTTTTGATAACTGTTCACGATCAACCGGTTTTATCAAGTAGTCTGACGCACCTAACGAATAGCCCACACTCTTATCTTCCATTAAAGATAATATAATCACCGGAATATGGGCTAATTCAGCATCCGCTTTTAAATGAGACAACACTTCCCAACCATCCATTTTAGGCATCATTACATCTAATATGATTACATCGGGGAGTACTTGTTTCGCCAATCTTAGCCCTTCTTCGCCATTTTTTGCACTGGTTACTCCATAGCCCAATTTGCTAAGATATTTATGTAACACCGTTCGTACTTCTTCCTCGTCATCAATCACCAAAACAATGCCACCTTCTTCTAATACAGCCATATTAGTAGAAGGTAATTCAGATGTGAGTGTTGTTGCTTGAACGGCACTAACTTTAGCCGGTAAATGAACTGTAAAGATACTACCTTTGCCTAATTCACTGTCAATATTTATCGAACCGCCCATCATCTGGACAAAATGATTCGTGATAGCAAGCCCGATACCGGTACCACCATACTTGCGAACGGTGGACATATCTGCTTGCGTAAAGAGTTTAAATAAATGCTCTTGTTGTTTAGCATCCATCCCAATGCCATTGTCACTAACACGAAAGATAATCCCGTCTTTTCCATCCACAACAATTTCACGTAATACTTCTAAGGAAATCGTACCCTTTTGTTCATTAAATTTAGAAGCATTGCTTAATAACTTTAACAAAATTTGACGAATCTTAATCAAATCAGCATACATTTCTCCTAATTCATCATCATGATGAACTTCCAAATTATCTTGATTCTTGGTGAGTAATGGTTGGATGGTATGTATAACGTCATCTATCATGTTGGGCAGGTAAAAAGTTTCCAGATATAGTTCCATTTTACCAGCTTCAATTCTGGAGATATCTAAAATATCATTGATGGTGCTAAGTAAATGTTTACCAGCTAAATGAATCTTTTCAATGTCGTTACTAAGTTCTACTTCGCCAAGTTCGGCAATTTCCTCTTGCAACATTTCGCCATAACCGATAATAGCATTTAAGGGAGTGCGTAGCTCATGGCTCATATTGGCAAGGAATTGACTTTTGGCAATATTTGCAGCCTCTGCATCTTCTTTCGCTCGTTGCAATGCTTGTTCTGAAACATTAATCGCCTCTAACATACCATTAAATTCATTTTCCAAAATTCCTAATTCATTAGCATGTTCAACTTTAGCACGTATTTGATAATTGCCAGCCCGTACCTGTTCAACGACATGGATGAGATTTTCAAGAGGAACTATAATTATATGATTGATAAATAATAAAATAATCCAAGCAATTAGCAAAGCAAGAATTAAAATAATGCCGACAGTGATAGAAAATACACTGATACTACGTAAAATTTCACGAGTAGGGCGTATCTTAATCAAAGTCCAATGTCCTAACTGGGGGACTAAAACGCGCTGGAAAGTTAGTGTAAGTTGATCAGTGCTAATGTTTCCCTCCTTCTCAGCTAAAATTTGGGGAGCTAAATTGGGATATTCTTGAGCTAAGTTGTAACCAGTATTTAAATCGTGAGGAGCTCCCCAACGTTTATTAATTTCCGGATTAGCGAGATAATAACCCTTTTGGTCAACTAGCAGAACATCCCCCAAAGTTTGCAAAAATTTATTGGCATCAATATTAGTAACAACAATTCCAGCTCGCCGTTTATCTGGATAATAAATTGGGATGGCATAGCGAATAACTGGCTTGTGAGGAATTTCTATCTGTCCCCGTTCTTGATTGAGATCTAAATGTGATACAAATATCTGTTGTCCGAGTAATCGTATAGTATCGGTAAAATAGTAACGATGCACCTTATTTTGTAACTTTTCTGGTGCAACCACTTGTATATTAAGGCCATTAGTATCAACCCGCACAGTTTCCTGCCCAGTTTCATCTAAATAACGAATTTGATAATAAAGGTTTTTTCGACTACGTGAGAAGGCGAAAAACTCTTCTTCCACCGCCAGTCGCGCCTCTTCTAAAATAGATAGATTCGAGTGGTTACCACGAAGTTCTAAATAACGTTTTAGAGGTTGAGATTGACTTAGAAAAACTAGAGCATCTTTTGAAAAAGCCAAAAATGTTTCAATCTCATGCTTGAAGTTATTGATAATTCCAGCTTGAATGTTCAATTCTCGTTCATGCAAGATTTCAATAGAACTTTGCACAGCATATATACCAATGGTCAATGCCGGAATCAAAGCTACACTTATTAACCCAAAAGTCAATTTGGTGCGAAGACGTTGGTAGAATTTCATAACGAAATAATTTTTTAAGAAATAATTTTTTAACTTGATGTTCAAGTTTTTTTTAACCGGCTAAATAAATAACTACAAGGATTGCATGTAACCAAGGATAAAGCGGTGAGTCTCTTTTTGGAAGTATCGTGAATTGTTACAATTTCGATCCAACCTCGAAAAATTAAGTCTTATCCTTGGTTACATGTAATCCCTGTAGTTTTGGAAACTTGAACATTGAGTTAAAGCTTTTAAAAAAATCTTACCCTCCCCGCGCCAACACAATATCCTGTTCTGCTGCCCATTGATTAATATCTCGTTTTTGCAATGCTGCTGCCATCAGTTCTGGAAATTGTTGGGGAGTACAGGCAAAGGTGGGTATTCCTAAACTTGCAAAGGTGTGAGCCAATTTATGGTCAAAGCAAGGAGCACCATCATCATTTAATGCCAGTAGAGTGATAAATTGTACCCCGGCTTGAACTGAATGAGCTACTCGTTTGATTAGATTTTTTTCGTCACCACCCTCGTATAAGTCCGTAATGAGTATAAAAGTGGTTTGTTGGGGCCGTTCAATTCGCTTGTCACAATAGGCGACGGCACGATTAATATCAGTGCCACCACCCAGTTGGGTACCAAATAATACTTCTACCGGATCACTAAGTTGCTCGGTGAGATCAACAATAGAAGTATCAAATACCACAAGTTGGGTTCGCACCGCTGGAATTGAAGCTAACACCGCCGCAAAAATACTGGCATAAACTACGCTGGTTGCCATTGAGCCAGATTGGTCCACACATAACACAATATCTTGCAAGGTTCTTTTTTGTTTGTGTCCAAAACCAATGAGTCTTTCTGGGATAATAGTTTTATAATCGGGCTGATAATGTTTAAGATTGGCACGGATGGTACGGTTCCAATCAATTTCAGTATGGCGGGGGCGATTGTTACGCATGGCACGGTTGAGACTACCCCGAATGGCTTGTTGCATTGGCAGAGTAAGTTTTTTCATCAGTTCATCCACTACTTTACGCACCACTTGCCGCGCTGTATCTTTGGTTCGTTCCGGCATGACACTACTTAGCGAGATTAAATCTGCCACCAGATGTACATCTGCTTCCAATACGTCCAACATTTCTGGTTGAAGTAACATGACTTTGGGGTCGAAACGTTTAAGAGCATCTTTCTGCATAACACGAACCACACTGGTAGGAAAATATTCACGAATATCGCCCAACCAACGTGCAACACGAGGAGCAGATGCACCTAAATCACCTTTTCTTGATTCGCTTTGATTGTATAATGCTGCCAACGTCTGATCCATACGGCTATCAGATTTATTAAGGGGGCAGCCGATGCCTTCAGCGGAGCCACCACCTAAAATGAGCCGCCAGCGGCGTTGACGTTCTTGTTCAGTAGATAAAATCATAGCATTACACACAATCAGTTAAGTACTTTCGCCAAAAGTTTTAATATTTGTTGGAGTCCAAACCTTTAGATTTGGTGGAGTCCAAACCTTTAGATTTGGACGTGACTCCATAACCGTGCCAAATCTGAAGGTTTGGACTCCATAACCGTGCCAAATCTGAAGGTTTGGACTCCATAAGCCAAATCTGAAGGTTTGGACTCCATAACCGTGCCAAATCTCTCCATAAGCATAAGTTTTATTACTTTTTGGAGTCCAAACCTTTAGATTTGGACGTGAGTTAACATTTTACCCACGCCAAAACCGCCTGATATATAACTTCAACTTGTTCATTTTCTACTGGAAAATCCTTCGGCATCGAAGGCAACTCTATTAAAATACGTCCCATTTCATTCCAATCAAAACCCTGTGGATCTTTTTTGGTTAACCAAGCTAACCACTTGTCACCAGTTAACCCATTACACGCTTGGCATCCATGAATTTGGGTAGCAATTCGTCGTAATAAAATTGATAAAAATGCTATTTGTTCATAAGGTGTAGCGTGGATTGGATATAATTCTAACCATTTCTTTCGCACTTTTTGTTGTTGCAATCTTTTGACGCGCTGTTTTGGGTGCGAATTAAGACGATAAATAAATATGCTTACGAATAAGATTGTCAACGCAATAAGGGAAAATGTGGCTAAAATTTCTAATTTTAGTCCCAAAACATCTAATTCCCAAGTTCCCCAATCCAATTGTTCGATTATTAACTCCCAAGAAATCATTTTCTGCTATATCATATAAATATTTTTCACTGAATCGATC
>Ga0233403_10001461_pt1 | contig 11025 bp, 10 predicted proteins | sample Na_oxic_1_MG_FD_179866 | JGI IMG/M metagenome (GOLD analysis project Ga0233403, IMG submission 179866) | Seawater microbial communities from Saanich Inlet, British Columbia, Canada - Na_oxic_1_MG | ecosystem: Environmental > Aquatic > Marine > Inlet | place: Canada: British Columbia | collected...
TTAATTGGAAGCAAATAAAACAACTGGAACGAATCGGTGTGGATGAAATTTCGTTAAAGAAGGGGCACAAGGATTTTGTGACCATTATTAGTGCCTATATAGATGGTTGTGTGCAGTTATTAGCAGTATTGGAAGGTCGTCTAAAGAAGACAGTAAAAGACTTTCTGGAAACCATTCCTGATGATTTAAAAAAGACAGTAAAATCAGTTTGTTGTGACATGTATGATGGATTCATAAATGCCGCAAAAGAGGTTTTTGGTTCACTGCCAATAATCGTGATTGATCGATTTCATGTAGCCAAGCTGTATAGGAAAGGGCTTGACACACTGCGGGTAATCGATATGAAACGGTTAAAAGAAGAATTAACCAAGGAAGAATACGCTCAATTAAAAGGAGCAATGTGGGTTTTAAGAAAGCAAGAGAGAGACTTGGATGCAGAAGACAAAGCGTTGTTAAAGTTGCTATTTGGATACTCACCAAATTTAGAAACCGCTTATAAACTGCGCAATGATCTTACAAAGATTTTTGACACAAAGACTGAAAGAAGTGGAGGCAAACGTAGGATAAAGAACTGGGTAGCTCGGGTTAACGTTCGTTCCTAACATGTTTTGATAAGTTCAGATCGAAGTTAGATTCTTATATGGAAGAAATCGTTAATTATTTCGTTGCTCGGTATTTTCGTTCCTTCGTTGAAGGATTCAACAATAAGATTAAGGTCATCAAGCGACGTTGCTATGGTATACTTAATATTGGGCATCTGTTTCAACGGATATTTTTGGATATTTCAGACCGAGAAATATATGCTATATAAATCAACAGCTTACAAACTGCACGAATTATACTTTATAATCAGTCTGTTATGAGCCACGCAAATTACCAGAGAGCCGATTTAGAATGGTGGCATCAACATAATAGTAAGATGCTTAAACGCATTATTAAATTAAGTTTAGAAACTTAGCTGAACTCGACGAAAGGATAAAAAAATGGAATTATTAAAATATACTTATTGGCAAGATGATGAAATGTGGCTTGGATATTTAGAAGAATATCCTGACTATATGACTCAAGGAGAAACAAAAGAAGAGTTGCAGGAAAATATTAAAGATATCTATCAAAAACTAATGAGTGGCACTATTCCATCTGTACGGCATATTGCCGAATTGGCGATGACATGAAAAGACGAGAACTAATATCAAGGCTTGAACGAATGGGTTGTGTTTTACTCCGTCATGGTGGAAAACATGATTGGTATCACAATCCTATTACAAAAGTATCCCAGCCTATTCCACGACATCGTGAAATTAAAGAATACCTTGCTAGGCATATTATAAAAAGATTAAGTTCGTAACCCGTATTTTTATAGGGGTAGGGAAGTGTGACCTCCCCTCCCTCCGAACCGTGCGTGCGGTTTTCCCGCACACGGCTCTCCAGTCATTCGTTTCCTCATCGGGATTGGCATAAACTCAATTGGGCTTCGTGCATAGTGAAAAGTCCAATCTTTGCAAAGTAGGCATTTCGCCAACGCTTATGTGCTTGTATACTTCTGCCCCAACCTTTGCGTTTGTTACGACGCAATAATAATGCACGTAGTCGACGACGAATAAATCCATCTATCGTTTTGAACTCAGTGCGATAGGCATGTTTGAAGTAATTAAACCAACCCTTTAACATCGGATTGAGGTCTTTTATTATTTCTTCCAAACTACCACTTCGATTACGTTTGGTTTTGTCGCGGATTTTATCGCGTAATGCCTGACGGCTTTTCGAGCGAACCCAGCGTTTTCCTGCTTCAAAGCGATAGCCAAGAAATTCAAATCCTTGACCTTGCTCCAAACAGTTGCCCAGATGGGTTTTATCAGGGTGTAAGGTTAAGCCATTATCGCTTACCCATTCTCTGACCAGCTCTAATGCACGTTCTGCTTCGCTTTGGTTATTACACAAGATAACGAAATCATCTACATAACGTACCATCTTCAATCCTTGTTCCGTCATGAATTTATCCAATGGGTGCAAATAGATATTTGCCAATACAGGACTCAGTACTGCACCTTGCGGTGTGCCACTGGACGGTATCCAGCGTTCCAGCCCATCCATTACTTGTTGTTGAAGAAATAAACGAATCAAATTTAGCCGCTTTCCATCACTTATATGCGCCTCGACTTGTTGCATTAACAACTCGTGGGGAATCGTGTCAAAATAGCTTTTCATGTCGGCATCTACGACAAAAGTGTCGCCCTCTTTAAGCAATTGGTTGACTTCCCGTAGCGCATCTTTACAACCTAACTGTGGTCTAAACCCATAACTCATTGGCAAGAACTCATGCTCAAATATAGGTTCAATCACAATTTTAATCGCTGCTTGTACGATTCTATCCTTAACGGTTGGGATTCCCAAAGGACGTGGTTTTCCATCACTTTTAGGAATGTATACACGTTTTACGGCATTGGGTCGGTAGGTTTGATTCCTAAGCGTATCATGCAACTCTTGTAGATAATAGTCAGCATTTGCTTCAAAGCGTTCTATGCTCACTTCGTCTATTCCAGCCGCACCTTTGTTAGCTCTTACCCGTTGCCAAGCAACGCTCAAAGTTGACATAGCATACACTTTATCTATCAAACTAAACCATTTCCCTCCTTTTACCCCGTTATCCAAGGCTGCCAACATACGTTCTGACCATACTGATGCTTCAATCCACATTGGGATTTCTACCTCTTGTTTAGCTGTTTCCAGCACTATCGAATTGGTTTTATCTAACCGCATTGTATTATCTTCCTGTATCTCATTTCCTACCCCCCTTCACTCGCCTTGGTTTTACTCTCCTAGGTTCTCACAAATCAATAGCTTATGTTTAAGTTGCTTTCATCAACCCAAGCTGAAGGTCTATGCTTTCTTCTACACAGTTTGTTCTGTTCTTATTGAACTTAAACCTTAATTTGTTACGCTACTATGAGGGCTCTGAATTCTGCCAATCGTCACTTCAATTGACAGACCTCCCTGCTTATCTCACTTTACCTTCCAATCATTCCATCTCCAAACATACCCTGTTGCCCTATCATCGCTTTGACCGCCATGTCAGCGTGATAGGTGATTTTCAGGTTTCACCATGAAACGGTTGGCTCACCACAACAGGACACCGAATCGAGTTCGTCATCCTACGGACTGATTGTTCGCTTCCAGTTGCTCTCCACCCCACCTCACGATGACGCAGTTACTTTCAGCTACGAAGTTTATGGCTAACTCCTACACGGACTTTCACCGTGTTGATAAAGTGCCTTTGCAGGCGCACCGTTTCTTCACTCTGTGAAGGAATGCCGGAAACAACGTTCTGCTTTGTATTTCATACTCGCCGCCAAAATCAGATAGGTAGGGTGGGCAAGTGTTTTTTTTGCCCACCATCGTAGGCATGATATATGATAAATATTGTGGTATTTTAACATTTTGCCGTTGCACCAAAAAGACGTTGCCCACCCTACTGAACAAATAAAGCAAATTACCCTTCACGCACTGCAGTAAACGTAGGGTGCCTCCTACGCACAGTTGCTCATCGTTATCCATTCAAGAAATCCGAGTTTTTCAAAAAATTGGATTTCTATTAATAATTCAACAACTCCAATTTCACAATTGTTTTATAAAAACTTTAGAGTTGCGCTGGTAATTATATAAAGCACGTTTATGCTTATGTAACGAGTCCAAATTGGCTGCAACGAATCCCCTTTCAGCAAACCAGTGCGCCGTTTGAGTTGTCAACACAAAAATGTGTGTCATATCTAATTGCCGCGCCTCTTTTTCTAAAAAAGCCAGCAAAGCACAGCCCCGATCCATTCCACGATAATGGCTATGTACAGCTAAGCAAGCTAATTCAGCCATTTTTTCGCCAATAAAAGGATATAAGGCGGCACATCCAATAATCATCCCATCTCGTTCTTGCACCGTAAAGTGATCAATTTCCATTTCCAATTTTTCGCGGGAACGGCGCACCAAAATCCCTGCTTTTTCGAGTGGTTCAATCAATTCAAACAGACTACTGACATCATCTATAGTTGCTTTGCGGAGATGTTCAAAGGGATCAGTGCTGATCAGGGTGCCTATACCATCACGGGTGAATAGTTCTTGTAATAAAGTGCCCTCTATTTGCCGCGAGACAAGATGCACCCGTTGTACTCCGCCTTGACAGGCTTGCACGGCAAAAGTTAATTGTTTTTTTAAGTTAAAATGGGGTTCATGGTTGAGCCAGCGTTGTGCTTCAAATACGGTTAATTGCTGCACTAATTGTCCGTTATGATCAAAAATTCCTCCAGGCTCAGTTAAACAAATCCATTTAGTGGCTTGTAGGGCAATAGCAACCGCAGTAGCGACTTCTTCTGTGAGTAAATTAAAAACTTCTCCTGTGGGAGAATAGCCTAGCGGAGAAATTAATACAATACATCCTTCATCAAGTCGGCGTGTAATAGCAGCAGTATCAACACGGCGAACTTCTCCTGTATAACAATAATCCACTCCATCACGCACACCCACTGGACGAGCAGTCATAAAATTACCCGAGGCGGTGCGAATACCAATATCAGTCGTGGGGGAATTGCTTAGGCCCATGGATAAAAGGCTTTCAATTTCAGTATGTATTTCCCCACAGGCTGCTTTAACACAATTCATAGCCATTTCGTCCGTGATGCGAAGTCCGTTGACATAACGGGATGGTAAACCACGCATTTCAAGACATTGTTCAATTTGTGGACGGATGCCATGGATCAATACAACACGTATGCCTAAACTATTGAGTAATGCAATATCATGAATAAGCAGCGCAAAATAGGGGCTTTGTACTGCTTCCCCTCCAAAACATAATACAAAAGTACGTCCCCGATGAGCATGAATGTAGGGCGAAACATTGCGAAACCAGTCAACAAATGGTTGGGAGCTATTTGGTAAGATATTGGGCATTGGAAATTATTAGTTTAATTCTTCACATACTTTAATCATTAATCATTTGTAACTACTCAGATATTAAAAAATGACGCTGACCGGGTTTGTAACCCCGTCCAAAAAGTTTTCATCATCTATCACACGTAGCTCAAACGTAACGGACGGGCTTGCAAACACTAAACAGCATCATTTTATACCTGAGTAGTTACAATCATTTTTAATTTATTTTTGATTAAATAATTGACGAATTGAAAAATCTGGTTAATACTTTAAATATGACAGTTAAAAAAATAACTTTTGATAACTGATAACTGATAACTGATAACTGATAGGATATAAACCATGACAGTTAGAACACCTATACTGCCTAAAGTTCTTCGTCATCATGATCCAGATACTTCCCGTTTAAAAGAAGTCACTTCACGACTGAAAACGGATGTTTCAAGATTACGAATTGAAAAAGCGCAATTGCGAACCAAAAACGTTCAATTGAAAACTGAAAACTCACAATTGAAAACCGAAAACTTACAATTGAAAGAAGATAAGTCTTTCCTGTACGAAGAACTTGAAGAACAGAAAAAAATATCTGAACTTAAAGACATTGAACTCGCTGATAATACAGCACAGTACCAAATTTTGGAAGAAGAACGCTTAAGGCTTCATGGTTTTTAATTGTGAATTGTGAAACTTTGTTGCCCGTTAGGTTCATTGTGAATTGTGAATTGCTAATGTTTAAGGAACACAAAATAAATTGTATTCCAAAATGCTAGAGTTTAGAAACCATGTTTTTTTGGAAAAACTGGGTTTTTAAAATTATCAAAATTCACAATGAACATAGCGGGCTTTGAAGTTTCACAATTAACGATAAGTATTAAGCCGGTTCTTCCAACCTGCTAACCAACGCTCCTCATTACGTGCAGGCGGAGAATTTTGTATGCGGCGCTTCAGAACAAACTCGGCTGCGTCCACAAATTCATCCGTGGCATTATGAGTCAAATTACTTGGCATTTGTTCTAATACTTGCAATAACCCCCAACCTTTATCTTGATAACGTTCAGTTGGCGAGGTGCCTTCTCCTTTAAAATGAACATAATCTAGCAGCGCATAAACCCCTTTTGGGGTTTGCGCGACGCGGTAAAATTGCTTACGTACTTGTTCCTGCTCCGTCTTTGTCTGCAAGGACTCCAAAATTTTTGGTAAAGCCAATTCCAAACGCCTTATCATAAACTGTACCTGCACCGGCACGGTATTCTTCATTAAAGTGCGTAAACTAACCATTTTGTCACTTTGTAGATTATTCAAAAATGTTTGACGGGTTTGCCAAGGACAAGCCGGGATACTTTGTAACCAATCTGGGAGTATAACACCCTGTTCTTGCATAAAAATGAGTAAATCAGGAAACGTTTCCGTAAAGGGCCCTTCCTGTCCTTGCGGATACCAGATAAAATGACCTATGCCCATTGAAGCAAAATATTCTTGCTTATTCCAAGAAGTCAATCCTGATACGTTGCCAGAACTTTCATTCATCCAAATTATTTTCCCAATTTCAATCGCATCACGTTGAGCTATTGAAATATATTGTTGCTGTATTGCAGCATCTAATCGCCGTGTTTCGGCTTCAACTTGTTGTCTCTGTTCTAAATAGGTTGGCTGCCCATGTGTCGCTTGCAGTGTGATCGATGTGGAATGTGATCCTAGCTGTTCATTTTTTTCGACATAGTTTAACCAGCCATATCCACCTATAGCAACAAGCACTAATAACACTGCCACTCCATAATACCACTTAAAACCTCCCTGCTTGTGAGGGCGATTTCCAAAAGTCCTAGTCGATGTTCTTGTTCTAACGCTTTTCAAACTTAAAGAAGGTGTTGGTGAAGACGAAAACAATTGATCTCGCCAAGCACTCACATTTTGTGGTCTATCTTCTTGTTGAATGGCTAAAGCCGAATCAATAGCACACAAAAAAGATTCAGAATAGTGACCATGACCTATTTCAATGGCTGGTCTTAAGGGATCAGGATTACCGCGCATAGTCGCACTAATACGTTTAGTCGCAGCTACAGGCTTAATTCCCCAAATCATATAATAGAGTACAGCACCTAGGGCATAAATATCAGTCCAAGGTCCTTGTTGACTGCCATCCCCTTCATATTGTTCAAATGGAGCATACCCTGGCGTGACAATGCTAGTCACGGAACAACTACGACGACCAACTTCAAAACGGGCAGCCCCAAAATCTAGTAAAACAGGGCTGTTATCTTCCTCGCGTAAGTAAATATTATCGGGTTTGATATCTCGGTGTAAGTAGCCAGCATCATGCACCGTTTCTAATGCGTCTAACAACGGTGGCAAAAGCTGCATTAATTCTTCTTCAGTCGTCGATTGACCTTCTTGAGTTGATTCTGTTAGACTTTGCCCTTGCTCATATTCCATTACAATATAAGCAGTATTATGGGCAGAAAAGAAACGCAATACACGCACAATATTTGTGTGTTTAAACTGCGCTAAAATACGCGCTTCATCAAGAAAACGTTTTAAACCCCAGTTAAAAACGTCAACTTCTTTTTGGGATTTCGCATACACCGTGTGTTCCTGATCACGCACCGCCAGTTCATTAGGCAAATATTCCTTAATGGCAACGAGCGCATCCAGTTGTGTGTCTTTAGCAAGATAGGTAATCCCAAAGCCACCGTCACCAAGTACGAGTTGAATGATATAATCCTGTAATTGATGACCCATGGGTAGGGCATTATGAGGGTGATTAGTTGTATCAGTCATAGCATTCCAAAATTTCTAGTGAATTTCATATTCAAAAATTTAAAATTATCGCATTTTTTTAGCCACTTGTGTCTTTAAGCAAACCTTCGTTTCGAGTCGTCTAGCTGATTTTAGCTTTTTTCACTTTTTAAAATATACTCTATATGAAGCTATCCCACTATTCATTTTTGAGCTTAGAAATCCGATTTTTTGAAAAAATCGGATTTCTTTATCCTCGTTTTTTGCTTAAAAACAAAACGATTGGAATGAAAGGTTCCGCTTTTTAAATAGTGGGATAGGTTCATAATAGATTATGTTCGAAAATGCTTCACAAATTGATAACTGATAACTGATAATTGAATAGAGGTAGAATGGGTAGGAACTTCGTTACAACCTACCATTTTTCAACTTAGCCTTAAATTGAATACAACGGATTATGGAATTCAACGGATTTATAGCATTTCCCTTTTGAGTGAAGTACATCTCTTGTAGGGGCAATTCTTTATTGTTGCCCTTTTTTGTATTTCACCCAAACGAAAAACGCTATATCATCCTCAAATGATAATCCATTAATTGAATGCAGCTAAAAAGGACATTTCATCCGTTTATAATCCTGTTCAAAAGCTTTATATTAATCAAGCATAAATATGAAAAATATATGCAAAATCAAATATTTACCTTAAACAGACTCAACAGTCTGTTATGGATACTGTTCTGGGTATTCATGCTTTCAAAGGCAATGGCGGCTGAATTGGTATTTGAGCCAACCACGCCGCTATTCTGGATTAAACGAAACTTCGTTCAACGAAGTTAATTTATCAATCAACGATTAAAAAGGAGGTATTTATGCTTGAAACCAAGTTTTGGCCGGTAGAAGAGATGGTACACGAAGATGAATTTACGGATAGGGTAGAACTTTTGAGGGAATTAGACCAATGGGTCAAGGCGATAGGACGCATGGGTTCAACGAGTACGGCTCTCATTGCACCCAGGCGGATTGGGAAAACGGTTTTATTGGACCGGCTAGTGAATACCGTCTTTTTTAAACCAGAGTATCAGGTGGCGCCCTTTTATTTCAAAATGACGCGGGAGAAAAGGACTTTAAGAGAGTTTCTTCTGGAATACGCTACCACCTTTTTCAAACAGTATCTGGCTTATTGTGAACAGGATGTCGACTTGTTTAATAAAGATATAGAACTTTCTGACTTATTAGACTATAAAACAACTCATAAGGCTGGTGTCATGGCACTGGAGTATATTCAACGGTTTTTGAAACGCTATAATCGTCATGGTACTGAAGATGCTTTGCTTCATTGGGATCTCTTTATTCGTGTACCGGAAAGACTTGGATCACATTCTGGCACTAGAGTCGCCGTGATTATTGATGAATTTCAGGATATGAAATTTTATATCTATAACATGTCACAAGAGCTGATGGATTCTAAAGACCGCTTGAATGGTTTTGGTGCCATCAATCTCCCAGGTACTTATGATCGACAAGCACAGAGCCGTAAGGCACCCATGCTGGTATCCGGGTCCGCTGTGACTCTTATTTTCAGAACCGTTATGGGGGGGCCATTGGGCGGACGCTTTGACTTCATGTATATAAAACCCCTGTCTATTTCCGATGGGGCGACACTTTTACATAACACGCTGAAATATTATGCGCCTGGCTCGGTGATTACCCCAGAACTGGCTCTTTATGCCAGTGCCCAGATGGGAGGACACCCTTATTACCTGTATTGTTTAGCAACCTCTAAGTATAAAGGCAAAGTTTTTGGGGATGAGAAGGCAATTGATCAAATTATCCGTTATGAGATTGAAAATGGTAAAATTTTCGGTTTCTGGCAGACTCATTTTGACAACAACCGAAAATATATCAATGCTGATGATGATTTAGAGTTAGGTCAAAAAATCATCTATTATTTCACCCAATATAACAATCAACCGGTGGATATTAAGGCGATTGCCCAGAAACTTAAAGTTCCTAAACAAGCGGTAGAGCGGAAGATCGAGAAACTTTACCTAGCGGATCTGGTATATAGAACTGCCGCTAGATATTATACCTTTAATGATATCTGTCTGATGCGTTTTATTAAGTTTGTATATGAACAAGATTTGGAAGGACTTGATCAAATTGACTTGAGCCAACAGAATCTGATAAATACAATGAAAGGTAAATTCCTAGAAATGGTGGTGGAAGTGTCCATGATGAAGTTTAACCATGAGCGTTTGCCAGGAAACTGGTTTGGTCAAACGGGTGAGATAGAGGTACCCTTATTCCAATTGGTGAAAACCATGACAGTAAAAGGGTCCAAAACGCCTTCTTACCAAATTGATGTGTTTGGCAAGGTAGAAAAAAGTCATCAAGTTTGGCTTTGTGAGTGTAAGTATACTAAAACCACTATGGACATTAAGCAAGTCAGGAAGCTTGAGAGTGCCGCAGAAGTTTTGATTCAGGTACATAAAGAAGAGGGTACAGCCATTCCTGAGATACATCTATGGCTAGTTTCTACCGGTGGTTTCACCAAAGAGGTGCTAACTTATGTCAACGCCAGAGCCGATATTTATGCTTCTGATTATGAGGGAATTAACAGCCTCTTTAAGGCTTATGGCGGTAATTATTCCATTCCTCAGTTTGCCGTGAATGATTAATTTAACTATTTCGCACTGGTAGCCAGGTAGGTCGGGTTAGATTTTTTTGCGCAAAACGTAACCCGACATTTACCTTTTCTGGATTAAACGAAACTTTGTTCAACGAAGCCAGGTAGGTCGGGTTAGATTTTTTTGCGCAAAACGTAACCCGACATTTACTTTTTCTGGATTAAACGAAACTTCGTTCAACAAAGTTAATTTATCAATCAACGATTAAAAAGGAGGTATTTATGCTTGAAATATCGATTTGGCCAGTAGAAGAGATGGTACACGAAGATGAATTTACGGATAGGATAGAACTTTTGATGGAATTAGACCAATGGGTCAAAGCGATAGGACGCATGGGTTCAACGAGTACGGCTCTCATTGCACCCAAGCGGATTGGGCAAACGGTTTTATTGGACCGGCTAGTGAATACCGTCTTTTTTAAACCAGAGTATCAAGTCGCCCCGTTTTATTTTAAAATGACGCGGGAAAAAAGAACCTTAAAGGAGTTTCTTCTGGAATACGCCACCACGTTTTTTAGACAGTATCTTGCCTATTGTGAACAAGATGCTGTTTTGTTTAGAAGTAAAACGATGGTGCCAGAAGAGTTGTTAACCTATCAAACCACACACAAGGCTGGTATAGCGGTTCCCGTTTGCATAAAGTACAATTTTAGAGGCAATGTTGAAAGCAGTTTTGTGCATCTAA
>Ga0233403_10001462_pt1 | contig 11025 bp, 9 predicted proteins | sample Na_oxic_1_MG_FD_179866 | JGI IMG/M metagenome (GOLD analysis project Ga0233403, IMG submission 179866) | Seawater microbial communities from Saanich Inlet, British Columbia, Canada - Na_oxic_1_MG | ecosystem: Environmental > Aquatic > Marine > Inlet | place: Canada: British Columbia | collected...
GAAGCTCTTGATTTACTTATAGAGATAAGGAATAGAGGTGTGGGGTTCGCACCATTTAAGGTTGTGAAGATATTTTAATAAAATGCTTTCATATATTTTAATAAAGATTAATATTAATCGAACCTAACACCTTCACACGGATTAAAAGATGACAAACTTTTTGCGTGATTTTGAAGCACTTGATAATCTGATGGCATTCACAAAAGACTCAACAGAAATGCCACTTATCCAGTTGCTTAATAAGGTAGAGAGCTTATATGAACACTTGAGCGATATGTCATCCACTTCTCACAAAGCCAAAAACTTTAGTATTGCTATTTTCGGTAGTGCCCGTTTACAACCCAATACGCCAGAATTTCAATTTATTGGTGATCTGAGCCAAGCCATTGTTGAAACATTGAGGGTTGATATTGTCACCGGTGGCGGGCCGGGTATTATGGAAGCAGCCAATCAAGGATTGATGCAAGTTGTCATAGAGCAATGGGATCATTTGAAGAAAGGAAACCGCCCCAAAAGTTATGGCATGAGTGTGCATCTGCCTTATGAAGAAGAGTCTAGCCCATATTTACATGTCGAAAAATCGCATAAACATTTCACGACGCGCCTCCAATCCTTTATCAATCTGACGCAAGGTGCGTATGTAAGCGCAGGCGGTATTGGTACTTTACTAGAACTGAGTCTTATCTGGCAACTTAAACAGGTGAATCATCTACCTGTCGATTTCCCGCTGGTTGTTGCGCCAGTATGGAAACCGATTTTAGAGGCATTTTATGAGATGACATTTTATCAAAGAAAAAATCGTATTCCACTGATTCATTCTGATAACATGGCTTTGATTCAATTTTCCGATGAGATTGAGGAAATCGTAGAAATATTTCGTCTTGCCCATCAAAAATGGCAAAAAACGGATAATGGATAACTGAGAGGGCTCTAAATGGAAATGATAAATGTATTGTCACTACAAAACATAGGACATGCTACGGGTATGGTTGGCATGGCTTGTGTGGTTTTTGCCTATTTTGCCGTCGAACGTGATTGGTTTAATAATAAAGATGTCAAGTTCTATGTCATCAATTTAATAGGGGCTGTTCTATTATTAATCAGTTTGTTGATCAATTTTAATTTAGGCAGCTTTGTCATTGAGATTTTTTGGATTACTATTTCAATTTTTGGCATCATCAATAATTATAAAGTGAAATCAAGGGAATAATCATGCAATGTGGGTGATATGATATAGAGGTTAATACCAGTAAAACACAAAACTGGCATGAACAGCCGCTGTTCATTATTTCACATTTCACGCAAAAGTTTCGCTCGCGAAACTTTTGCGTGAAATATAGTTTTGTTCAATGGTTCAAACGTTCATTTTTTGACAACTTGGGCAACTTATATTACTGATTAAAGCATGGCACGATTTTCAAAGCCGCCTTCAGAAAAATAATTTCACAAATCAAATCGGGCTATCGCGGTGGTTCGCCCCTACAAAACGTGGTTTTGTAGGGGCATACCTGCGTGTCTGCCCTAGTGAAATTATTTACATGAAAATCTATAGAACGCTGATGATGCTGATTATTATGATGCAAGGCAAAAGTTTTTGCGCGCAAAAACTTTTGCCAGAAACGCTGATTTTTTACTAAAAAAGTACAACTTCAAGAATCTCTTCTAAAAATTGAGCATATTCCGCTTCACCTTGGTTAATTGTAAATGCGATAGCCAGTTGTTTGCTGGGTACAACAAATAACATCACACCCCAATGTCCAAAATGATAGAAATATTCAATACCGTTTTCAGTCTTTCCAATGAAATGCCCTAGCCCAATTGATGCCTTTCCTTGTGCTACCATCATCTGCTTCAGTGTCTGCTGATCGCTAAAGGGTTGCCCACGAGAAAGGGCTAACCCAAATTGATTTATACTTAGCACCGTCATAAGGTCGCTATTATTGACATCTAACGGCCAACAGCTTTTCACGCCAAAGATTTTGCGCGCAAAATCTTTTTCACGCTAAAGTTTCGCGGAGCGAAACTTTAGCGTGAAAGCGTGAACCGAAGGGAAGCTACGCTAAAGCAGTTGTCTAAAAGCTCAAGTCACCTAAAGGTGACTAACAGAAAAAGCGCAAATTATAACGGTGGACAGTATAAATCGCTGGTCGTTGTCACAAATCCGCCATCAGCAAACTCCATACTCGGATGAATCGGATTCATATCATAATCGCCGACATAACTGTGTATCGGAACGATGCCTTTAGGCAATTCGTGTGTTTCTTCAAAGGTGTTATTCAGCCCTAGTGGCTTCAAAACTTCGCTACGTATAAGATATTAGCAAAAAAAAGGCCTAGATGTGAGATGGCTTGATATCAAATGCATAAAATGCAAAGCGGCAAAGCCGCTTCGATAAAGCAACGTTTCACATTTGAAGCCCCAAATGTGAGCCATTGAATAATAAGATAATGAACTGTTCCCCATTAATAAAAACAGGAGCCGATTTTTAATTAAATGTCTACTAAACAAAGAATAAGCCAGATCATTGAAAAATGGTACGTGATTGAGCCCTTGTTTTTTGCCGTTTGGACGACGCATGAATTAAGCATCGATTCCAATATTCAAAATATCCGGGTTGGGCAGGGAAAAATTGAGTATAATCCAACCTTTATTGCGGGTTTGGATGATCAAACACTTGAACAAGTGCTTCAATTTGAAGCCATGCGAATTATATTAAAGCATCCCTATTTACGCCGAAAAGAAAACCAAAGGGTTGCTTACACGGCAAGCAATATTACCCTCCAAGAATATCTTGAAACACCGCTTCATTTTCCCAAGGCAAAAGAGGTTTTTCAGACAACAGAATATGATAAAAAGTACTTTGAGTTTTATTATTATAAGTTGTTAGAATTGGCAGACGAAGAAGAGTCAATGATGGGAGAATCTGCACAAGGGGGAGCAAGTGGGGGTAATGACAAAAAATCAACTGAACGTGATGACAGCCCGTCAACAGAAGGGGAAGGCGAACCAGAAACTGACTCTAATGATGATGACAGCCCCTCAACAGAAGGGGAAGGCGAACCAGAAACTGACTCTAATGATGAACAAGAAGAATCACCATCAACGAATTCTGAGAGTGAGACAGAAATTGATCACTACATTGATCCTGAAAGCAGTGCGATAGAAAATACAGCACTTTGGGATGAGAATGAATATTACAGCAATCAAATCAATGAGAAAATAGAATCGGCATTAGAAAGTCAATCTTGGGGCACCATTCCAAGCCGTATTCAAGAGCGGATTCTCGCCACTTTAAAACCCAAAGTCAATTATCGGCAAATACTCCGATCATTCAAAGCCAGTATTATTTCTGTCAATCGCGTATTGACTCGAATGAAACCGAGCCGTCGTTATGGTTTTTTATACATGGGCAGTCGTCGCGATTTTTGCACAAAACTCTTATTTGCAGTCGATGTCAGCGGCTCAGTCACTCATCAAGATATCCGAAAGGCTTTCTCAATCATCAATCAATTATTTAAATATGGTATTCAAAGCGTTGATGTTTTACAATTTGACGCTGAGATTAAAGACAAACCCCTTTCTTTAAAAAAGGCTAAGTATCAAGTCAAAGTGATTGGACGCGGTGGCACTGATTTTCAACCCGTGATCGATTATATTGATAAACATAAGGATTACGACGGCCTCATCATATTTACCGACGGCTTTGCCCCAGTGCCTGTTGCACCCAATAAAAATAGACGAACCAAAATCCTGTGGTTGTTTAATAATGAACACAATTATCTCAATATGAAACAGCAAGTTAGGCCAATTGGACACTCGACTTTTATCAAAGCCAGTTGAATTTCAGATAATGATTTAAAAAAGGGCGAACACATCATTTTAAAAAGGCTCAAATTGTTCGCCCTCAATCATTAAATCTCAAGGATATCAATGTGTTGATAAATGAAGTGATAATTGATAATTGCTCATTGGTATAACTATGTACGGAAAACTTTTTGAAAAATTTGAAAATGTTGGGAACTTAGCTGGAAAATCTTGGCAACATAGCATCAATATAGATTGGATCGAACAAAGCAATATCAAAGATTGCTCTCTTCACTGTTTCCATTATCAGCAAATGTTTGAGATGCTATTTAAGCACTTATTGGAAACCAAAAGCCAGTTTGGTTCTTTTTCACATAGTCATAAATTGCATAAGCTATTAGAAGAGTTAATAGCCTATACCCCTTTCAGAACCGACAAATCTAAATATAGAATGGCTTTACAAGTCATAACGGTTTGTGCTGAAGAATATCGGTACAATTTTTTGATAGATTGTGAAGGGTATAGAGACAGTGTACAAATAGCGAATGAATTATTAAACGCGTTATTGGAATTTGAGCAAGCGACACCCCTGTAGGGAATGGTGGGCTTTAAAAACACGTTACCCACCCTACAAGAAAGGGGAATAGTGGGCTTTAAAAACACGTTACCCACCCTACAAAAAATGGGGCAGGCAACAAAAAACCGTTACCCACCCTACAGGGAATGGTGGGCAACACGTTACCGGCCCCCTACAAACTGATTTTTAAACGATTATGAGTGATAAAACCAAAGAACTGATTAAGAATTTAGAAGAAATCTATTCAGAAAAGCATGAATACCAAATCGTCAATCCAAAGGATTTTTCGCATTTGGATCTGAATTATTATGATAAAAGCGCGGCCCTTTTAGAAAAGCAAGGTTTTGTCAGATTGGGTGATGTTGAAGATATCACAGTCACTCGTGCAAGTCCCTATCTTCATAGGGTATTTCTTCGCGCCTTAGTCAGTAACGAAGGCACGATTTCAGCCGGTATTTTTGATGCCAAACCTAAAGGGTTGATCGCGATTTTTAGCTGGTTCTTGGGAAATCACCGTGAAAAAGTCACCGAGTTTGAAACAGAATTTTCTAATGGCTGTTTTATATTAACGACTCATGCACAAGCTTCTCAACAAATTGCTTTGCCTTTGGAAATCATACCGCAATATTTGCCCAAGAAAACGGCACCCATTGAACTGTTGAAATACCATCAAACCAGAGTGGCAGCCTACCTGAAGCAATATCCCGATGTACACCCCATTGTCATTCGCTCACTTGAAGAGGGGCTTGAAAGTCAACATCGCGCCGAAGCCCTGAAATCAGCCCACCGTCAATCTCAAGGCGGCGCTGTCACGCTCAAAGAAATCAAAGATATCGCAAAAGACGGGAATATATCTCAAGATACCGCCACAAAACTCTTTAACGAAATGCAGAAAATCCAAGAACCCGATAAACCGCATGACATTCAATGGGAAATGCAGCCCAGTTTACCGGAAGAGTGGGATGATCACGAAGAATGGGAAAAACACTATCTCTCATTGTCTTCCAGCACCTTTTTGGAGAAACATGAAGACGATTTACTGGCCCCCTTTACCGATGTTTGGGAAATTTACGAACAAATGCTCACCTTCATGGAATCTAATGAGAAAACCTTATGGTTTCCCGGCTGTGGTTTTTCCTACTTACCCAAACTGTTTGCTGAATGCGGTTTTCGTGTACATGCCACTGACATTTCAAAAACAGCTATTCAATTCCAACAAAATCTGAATGTGGCACACCTGAAAAAGGAGATAGAAATCTTACATCAAGAGAATGTAGATGAAGAAGAACCTCCTTTGAAACGCGGCCTATTTGAATATGCGTTGCATGATTTTAGAACGCCCTATCAGGAAAGTTATTTTGATGTCATTTTCAATGTTCATGCGATTGAAGGCTTTTCGCCTAAAAGCATGGAAAAAATGGCGAAAGTACATTGCGCTGCTCTCAGGCCCGGACGTTATGCGTATTTTTTCACGAAAACTATACATCAAGAAAAGCGGGATGAAATAGAAGCGTGCTTAGCACAAAGCGGTTTTTTTATGCCAGGATTTGAACTCAAAAAAGAATATCATGAAAGCCTTCAGGAAACAGGCATTACCAACATAATATTTATGGGAGGGCACCCCATTATTGAAAGAGTTGGGGAATATCAACACAATGACAAAAAATGGTATGAAGATATGGATCGACTGGACAACCTTTTTCAAGAATATCGCGCAAAATCACAAACCTCATACAACGAAATTCCTTTCGGTCGCAAAGTAGCCGTTGTGGTTGAGCCAACCCAATAGCTTTTACTATACTGCCCACCGTTATAACTTGAGTATTGGGTGGTTAGTCACCACCACCATTCTTTTCGCTTTTAGACTTAGGCTTCCCGCTGTTGGCCGTTAGAATCAATAATAGCAACCTTATGACAGTGCTAAGTATAGGTTCATTGATATTTGTAGGTGGGAAAGTGTTTTTGTTGCCGGCCCCTTAAGCTTAGATGGTGGGCAACAAAAAGACGTTACCCACCCTACAAGTTTTTATACTGCCCACTGTTATAATTTGAGTATTGGATGGTTAGTCACCACCACCTGACTTGAGCTGTTAGAATCAAAAAGCGCAATTCATGACGGTGCCAAGTATAGTTGAGCGGCTTTCCCCTTATTTATTCATTCAAAAACCCCCACATCCTTACAAACTTTGCTATAAGCATAACTCGTATCGACGTGTGATAAAAAAGGTTCACCACAATAAGACCAAGGATATTCCGTTGCCTGTTTACCAATCACTTTCAGAAGTTTTCGCGTTTTACTCAGATCACCTTGTTGATAAAAACAAAAGGCAAACATATTCAAAACGTAATAACCTATTTCATCAGGGCGCTCAATCCCTTTGGTATACGCCTCAAATGCCCTATTGATTTCAGTCATGTTTTCCTCTACATGAAAATAGCGTTCATGGGCCAAATCATCATCAGACATTGAATAATAAAGCCATTGTTCAATATGCGCCGTTGGAATCAAACCATAAAGCACATGCCCTTCTGGCAAGTGTTTAACGATAGTTCTGGCAAAATCGAACATCTTTTCTTGACTACCTCCCCATTTTGGTGTCAAGGCAGTTAACATAGACTGATGCCCAAAATAATGATCTCGATCTCGTTTAATCATTTGGACAAAATATTCCCATAACGTATCTTGTTCCTGCGATAAACCCATCGTCACTGTGATTAAACTATTGAAAGGTTCAGGATTAGTCTCATCAAGAGAAATCGCGTGATAAAAAGCATTTTGTGCCACCGCGAGTCGTTTCCAAAACTCTTCAAACCGAGACATGGGTATCGTATCCGCAGTACTATCGCCTCGCACTTCCCAAGCCTCGGTTACCATCGCATTACCATATAAAATATAAGGCAGCGCATTCTCCGGCTCTTGTTCGAGCCATTTTTCATAATGGGCCGGCTTAAACTCTTCATCCTCAATAAAAGAGATCAATAAAGCCCGTTGCTCAGGTTTAGCCTGATTGATAATTTCCGTTACCCGCTGCCAGCGTTCTTTTTGAAGCGCATTAGCCAAAACCTGATAACGTTTATTATTAAAATGCTTTTGTATTTTGACAGCCGGTTTCACAAAAAAAGCGATAACATGCAAGAAACCCATGATTATCTTGTGAATCCAATTCCTAAAATAGCGATCAAAATCATGTATCAGCCTAAAAAAGATATTACTAGGAAAAAAATGATATCCAATCAGAATAAACCCATAAACAGCAGCCACGCTTAAAGCCGCCGCGATCAAAGTCGCCGCCATGATAGACTGCTCAAAGACTGTCATGAGTACATAAAATATCATCAACAGGAAAGCCGTCCAAAAAGTACCGGATTGATCCTGCTTTTCAACAAATCCAAAAAAAACCGTTAAAACAATAAGCAAAGTCAAATAACTTAACATCAGATTGTTTACCTATAGATTTTCAGTTATCAGTTATCAGTGAACAGTTATCAGTTATCAATACCTTGATATCCTAGGCCCATTGGAGTGCAAAATTTATTTTGCTTGAACGGCAAGAATCAATTTTGAATGATTCTGGATGAATCATTCACCATTCACCATTCATCATTCACCATTCTCAACCCCCCAACGCGCTTTAACCTCCTTTTGATGTAAAGCCAACCATTGCAGCGCGATAATCGCGGGCGCAAAACGAATTTTGCCACTCTCTAACCTATCCAAAGCCTCAGAAAAAGAAATCAAATGAACTTGAATATCCTCATGTTCAGAGGCCACACCATGAATCCCAGCAGCCTGAGTGGCATCGACTCGTCCACAAAAAAGGGCCGTCGTTTCAGTGGTACTGCCAGGACTCACAAAAAATTGACAAATAGGCATAATATCAGAAACAGGGCAACCCATTTCTTCTATCGCCTCTCGGTATACCACATCGCTTGCGCTTTCACCAGGCTCCAAAATACCCGCCACGATTTCCCAAAGCCAAGCGCCATTAGCATCATCTAGGGCACCAGGGCGAAATTGTTCAATCATCACCACTTGATCAAGAATAGGATCATAAGGCAAAATAGCGGCTGCATGGCCCCGTTCCAACACTTCGCGCACTAATTCACTGCTCCAACCCCCAGCAAAAAGTGTGTGTTTAAGTCGATAGCGTACTAATTTGAAAAAACCTTCATAGCACATTGTTTTTTCTAAAATTTTAATCTCTTTTGGAGCGGTAGTAATAGACATGATTTAATATGTTTCGATAAATTAAAATGTTATTTGCAACTTGAAATTGATAAAATAAAAAAATAGAGGCTTTTGAAAATACACATTATATCGTATTTTATATCAAAATATTATTAAAAATCATAGATTTATTCTCTGTGGTACTCTGTGGTACTCTGTGCCCTCTGTGTTGAAAAGCGTAGAGTAAAATTGAACATTCAAAATTGAATATTAATTATTAGCTTTTTGTTATATCATAATTCGCATTAACAAATTTAAAGGAAAATCGCTCATGAACCCCAGTTTGATCAAACATCATGCTTTACAACTCCTGATCCTAGCCGCCGTATGGCTAAGCATCAGTTTAACGCCCTGTTACGCACAGATTGATACAACCTACTACGCTTTCGTTATGCACAAACTGGAAGGCGAAGACTTTTGGAAAACCTTCTACGACTTTCCCAAATTACGCCCAGGCATCTATCGTTTTCAAATTGTCATAGACGGAACGCCCCCATTTCACAATGGGCCACCACAATGGTATGCCTTGCACCGAGAATTTCAGTTTGTCACCGATCCACAAGGGGGTGTCAAAGTGAATAGCCAACATCCCTTAGATGAAAAACAGGCCAACTTGCCCCGCTCCGAAGAAGCCAATAACTGGAAAAATGCCAGAAAAGACCAGTTACAACCCATCATACAATATATGAAAAATGAACAGCGACTCGGCTTTCCGGATCCCAATCTCATGCGTTTTCTTCTCCTGAAAAACGCAGTACAAGAATCTTGGCAACTGGGGGATAAAACTTATCGTCTATACCGAATGCATTATTTCAATGCCGGTAGTTTTCTTGATGAAGAGTATAAAGCGGCACTGTCACACTTTATCAACCCAAGTGAAATCGCCACCACTGATTTTAAACAGCTAAAAGAATGGGTAGACAGCCAAGACAGTTTTACATTAGCACAATACGTAGAAACCCCTGGCGAAAAACATCAGGCCTTTTACGGACATTTTCAGACTTGGTTTAACCAGTGGTTTGATATATATGAGATTCCATCTCCCGCCTCTAACCAAAGCGGTTTTAAGTGGTATTATTGGATACTGCTTGTCTTGGTTATTGCGATTATCCTCTTTTTTGTGGCGAGTTCATTTGGATTTATGCTGCCTGAAAAACTGCGGCTTATGCGGCAGCATTTTCGTAAACATGATGAACATTCCGCATCCTATTTAAGCGAGAAACCCGTTTCTTCTCAACATTACATACCCCGTTCAGGCGAAAAACGGGCAACCAAAACGACAGCCCCTGTTTCTCCTGCATCTGTGTCGAAAGAAGATTTTGACTCTTTAAGGAATGAATTTGAACAATTTCGGGCAATGCAAGAGAGACAACTGAAACGAAGTGAAGTCTCCAGAGAAAAAGTGATTAACATTGTGAAAGATGAATTTTTTTCTCAATCCCATCAACTGGAGACTCAGCCAACGCCTGAACAGTTATTGATAAGGGATATCAACGATCCCAGCTTCAAAAAATGGGAAAACAAACCGGATAATACAAAAGAGACTCATATCTTTGAACGCACCCTGATACCGGTTGAAGATATCCAACAGGCATTAGAGAAACACCTGCCTGAAATTTTGTCTCAACAGATGTCAATGTTATATCAAAGTTCGGATTTCAGTGACTTGGTTAAAAACCAAGTCGAACGCTACCTGAATGAGACATTTAAAAAGGAATTAGAAAAACAGCTACTGCGCTATGCACAAAGCTATTGGCATCAGTACCTGAAAGATAAAAAGAGCAAAACGCCACAAGCTGCTGCTGAGACAAAGCCGAAAAACAAAAAGGGAGATCAAACTCCCCCAGTGCCCTCATCATCGAGTACCTACAACGTGAAACAGATCAAGGCCCTCTTATTGAGCATGAAAGCTGTAGATGAAGCCGCCTTAAATCGCTTAGATACCAGCGTCGAACCTTGTATTTTTATGACGAATATGGTATCAAATTGCCTAAAACTGAATCAGCCCATCACCCAATATCAACAGCTATCAAACGCCATAGAAAAATTAACCAGTAGCAAAATAACGTTGCTGATTCCCAATGTGGGAGACGAAATCGTTGAAGAAGAGAACAATGTAGTAGGCCATCAAACCGTTACAAACGGAGTCTTAGATGTTGTGGCAACCTTAATTCGCCCAGGCGTTAAATGCGACAAAATCGTCCGACGTAAAGCAGATGTCATTCAGAACAAATGAATTTAAATGTCTGGTTGCAATCTGGGTGATTATATTGCGCTTTGACGCTTAAGACGCTTAAGACGCTTAAGTATGCTAAAAATATATTAACATCTTTTGCGCCTCTTGCGCCTCTTGCGCCTCTTGCGTTATAAATAAAATTGACAGAAAACCAGCATGAAATTAGGGGTGATGCCCTTT
>Ga0233403_10001464_pt1 | contig 11021 bp, 9 predicted proteins | sample Na_oxic_1_MG_FD_179866 | JGI IMG/M metagenome (GOLD analysis project Ga0233403, IMG submission 179866) | Seawater microbial communities from Saanich Inlet, British Columbia, Canada - Na_oxic_1_MG | ecosystem: Environmental > Aquatic > Marine > Inlet | place: Canada: British Columbia | collected...
AAAGTTGGTAAAACAACGCTATGTAGAGAGGAGCGGTATTCGGGATTAGTCTCACGCACCGTTTTGAAGCCGAGTCCCTATGGGAAACTATAGGGGCTTAGGTTAACAGCAATCACTCATTTGGAGAACAAAATGATCAGAATTGATTTTCTGGAAGAAGAACGAGAAGCTTTACATTACGAAAGATATCACCATCCTCATCCTCGTGTTCAACAAAAAATGGACATTTTATGGTTGAAAAGTCTTGACTACCCACATAAAGAAATTATGAAAATTGCCAAAATATCAAAAGCAACTTTATATTGCTATTTGAAAGATTATCAAGAAGGTGGTCTTGAAAAACTTAAAGAAGTGAATTTTTATCAACCTGAAAGCCAACTTAATAACCACACTCAAAAAAAAAAGAGAAGAATACTTTGAATAAATCCGCCAGCCTCTCTCAAAGAATACATGGCCAAAATTGAAGAAATAACGGGTATAAAGCGTAGTGAAACTCAAATCAGGACTTTTCTTAAACCAATTGGGATGAAGTGTCGTCAAGTTGGTATGTTACCTTCTAAAGCCGATATAGATAAACAAGAGACATTTAAGAAACAACAATTAGAACCCATTTTAGACGAAGCTAAAAAAGGGGAACGTTCCGTTTATTTTCTTGATGCCGCCCCAGAAAGTGTTAGCCCCTTTTTTAAGTGATTTATGGAGTTGTTGTCGTTTGTTTATCAAAGCCCCAGCTGGGCGCGTTTTAATGTTTTAGGAGCACTCAATGCCATTACTCATCAGCTCGTAACAGTAACTAATAACAAATCCATGAAAACTTCTGGACGGGTACTTATATAGGACTTACGCATTGACAAATTAAAACGAAACGGCTCTCACTGGAAATATCTTATGTTTGGAAATATTTTGCGAATGATTCAACTTCAGAAAATGGCCCAAAACCCTCAATGCAGTAATCATAGATACTTGGTATTATAAACGAGATCATCAAACGTTAAATCTGTCAATGCGTAAGTCCTATTATAAATGGTAGTTTTTGACATTTTGTTCAAAAATTCTTTTTCAATGACGCTTTGGGCTCCATTTACTGATTTAAATCAACCCCATAAGAATTTATCGGCCCACCGCTACCATCATCAAACTCTATGCCCGCCTCAACGCCCACTCGTGCGATGTCTTCAGCTTTGTCAAAGTGTTTATAGGCGGCATACATGGCACCCAGGGCATACTCGCCGCCAGAGCCGAGTGCCCAAAATTGGTTGTATTCAAAAACTTCTCGCAGACTGTAGATACCGAAGATACCACAACGATTGGCAATAAACATATCCATTTGACTCGACTCATAAGGATCGCGTTCATCTTCCTTCGGGTTCAAGAAATATTCCTCTTTTAGGTGCCGATGGAGTTTGCGAAAAACTTCAAAAATTTCTAGCCGACTTTGGAATTTAGGCATTTTCTTTTTACGCGAAAAAATGCTTTCCACGACGATATTATGAGCGGCACTGCCGACTAAACCGAGATAAGATTCCCCAACGCTCAGTATCTTGCTGGGATGAGCATCATAAGTCGCTTGCTGTTTATTACTGCCAAAGCAAGTCATGGTGTCGGCGGCAATACAAGCGAAGCCGTTCTTTTTGACGACAACTACGGTTGACATTATGGTTTCCTTTGAAAACTATCGAAGCTGTGTATGGTGTTTTGGTGAAATAATTTTCGTTGTCTGGCACTAAAGTTTTTTCTTCAATAACTCATTCACCTGTCCAGGATTCGCCTGACCCTTTGACGCTTTCATCACTTGCCCAACAAAAAAGCCAAACAGTTTTTCTTTGCCGTCCCGATATTGTTGCAATTGCTTCGGATTGTTGACTAAAATTTCATCAATCAGTTGCTCTATCGCGCCGCTATCGGTGACTTGTTTCCAGCCATGTTTTTCAATGATGCTATCAGCTTCGCCCTCACCGCTCCAAAGGGCTTCAAAGACTTGCTTGGCAATTTTACCAGAAATCGTCTGATCCATAATACGACGTAACAAGCCAGCCAGTTGGGAAGTGGTTACCGGAGAATCCGTGATTTCTAAGTTATTCTTATTTAAAAAGGCCGTCAAATCACCCATGATCCAGTTGGCACACAGTTTTGCTTCGCTGCCGGATTCGTTGACGGTTTGTTCAAAATAATCGGCCAGTTCACGGCTGCTTGTTAACGTGCTGGCATCATATAAGGAAAGTCCATATTGCTCCATAAACCGCTGTTTTTTATCATTCGGTAATTCTGGCAACTGAGCCTTCACTTGTTCTAAAAAACCTGGCTCAATCACCAACGGTAATAAATCCGGATCCGGAAAATACCGATAATCATTAGCCTCTTCCTTGCTACGCATAGAGCGCGTTTGGTTGTTATCGGCATCATACAAGCGCGTTTCTTGTACAACTTCTCCGCCGCTTTCCAACAAATCAATTTGCCGCTCAATTTCAAAATTAATAGCCCGCTCAACAAAGCGAAATGAATTGAGATTTTTCAATTCGGTGCGAGTGCCCAATTCTGATTGCCCTTTTGGGCGCACCGACACATTGGCATCACAACGAAAAGAACCTTCCTGCATATTGCCATCACAGATTTCCAAGTAGCGCACTAACGAATGCAGCTTTTTCATATAAGCAACCGCCTCTTTCCCAGAACGCATATCCGGCTCCGAGACGATTTCTAACAATGGCGTTCCAGCCCGATTCAGATCAATGCCAGTTAAGCCTTGAAAATCTTCATGCAACGACTTACCGGCATCTTCTTCCAAATGGGCGCGAGTGATGCGAATCGTTTTTTCTTCACCATCTACTTCAATGTTAACCAAACCTTTTTGAACGATAGGCAACTCATATTGGCTGATTTGATAGCCTTTCGGTAAATCGGGATAAAAATAGTTTTTTCGCGCAAACACCGAGCGCGAGGCAACGCTGGCACCGATGGCAAGCCCAAACTTGGCAGCCATACGCACGACTGCCTCATTCAACACCGGCAAGACACCCGGTAAACCTAAATCAACCGCGCAAGCTTGCGTATTAGGTGAGGCACCATAAGCGGTTGATGCACCAGAGAATATTTTACTGTTGGTTGCTAATTGAGCATGAATTTCTAAACCGATAACGGTTTCCCATCTCATAATTTATAAACCTCAAAGTTCTTTAGAGTCCAAACGCCAGTTTGGACTCTATCTCAAAATGACCAAGCGTTCCTAAACCAAGTCAGGTGGGCTTTGTTTATGCCAATCGGTGCGTTGCTGATATTGATGAGCAATATTTAATAGCCGTGCTTCGGTCAAAAAATTGCCTATCAGTTGCATTCCAACTGGGCGTTGATTCACAAAACCCATAGGTATGGACAAGCCGGGTAAGCCTGCTAAATTAACCGAAATGGTATAAATATCCGATAAATACATTTGAATTGGATCGTCGATTTTGTCACCCAGATTAAAAGCCGGGGTAGGCGAAGTTGGTCCCACAATCACATCAACTTGCTTAAACGCCGCCGTAAAATCATCGCGGATTAGACGGCGAATTTGTTGAGCTTTTAGATAGTACGCATCATAATAACCCGCCGACAGGGCATAAGTACCTATCATAATACGACGCTTCACTTCGGCCCCAAAACCTTCACTTCGGGAACGTTGGTATAAATCCATCAAATCATTCGGATTCTCACAACGATAACCAAAGCGCACACCATCGTAGCGCGACAAATTAGAGGAGCATTCTGCCGGTGCAATGATATAATAAACCGGTACCGCTAAGTGAGTATGGGGTAAATGGATTTCGTGCAACGTGGCACCGGCTTGTTCCAACTCCTTGAGGGCTGCCTCTAATGTTTGGCCTATTTGAGCGTCCAAGCTGTCGCCAAAGTATTCTTTGGGTAAGCCAATTTTTAAGCCTTTGAGACTATCGTTTAAATGGGCAGTATAGTCTTCTGGCGGGTGATTTAAAGACGTTGAATCACGTTCATCAAACCCCGCCATCACATTGAACATCAGCGCGACATCTTCAGCGCTCTGCCCCAGGGGGCCGCCCTGATCCAAACTGGACGCAAAAGCAATCATGCCATATCGCGACACCCGCCCATAAGTCGGTTTTAATCCGGTTATGCCACATAACGCGGCTGGTTGACGGATAGAGCCACCGGTATCAGTACCAGTGGCAACTGGGGTTAGACGAGCAGCGACGGCTGCCGCTGAGCCACCCGAAGAACCGCCCGGTACTGCCCCGGTATCCCAAGGATTTTTGACCGAGCCATAAAAACTGGTTTCATTAGAAGAACCCATAGCAAACTCATCCATATTGGTTTTACCCAACATAACCATGCCGGCTGCCTGACATTTTTCGACTACAGTGGCATTGTAAGGAGCAATAAAATTATCCAACATTTTCGAGCCGCATGACGTTTTGACACCCTGGGTACAAAAAATATCTTTATGGGCAATGGGAATACCGGTCAGTGCGTGGGAAGTACCTTTCGCTAACCGTTCATCGGCGGCGGTGGCTTGTGCCAAAGCACTCTCTGAGGTAATAGTAATAAAAGTGTTGAGTTCGGTATTATAGCGTTCAATCCGTTCTAAAAAATAACGGGTTAATTCAACACTAGAGCATTCACGCTGCTGTAAGGCGTGAGAAAGTTCGACAAGTGTTTTATACTGCATAGACTCATGAAAAATGATCATTATACGGATAGTACAACGGATACGCGAAAAATAAACGGATGTTTTATCGACCTCATTTTAGTAAGTATCGTCAATAAAAATACGGTTTATCTAAACCAAACGGGTCACACTTATTTTCGCCCGCCTCTGTACATTCCGTATACATAAAAAAAATGATTATACTGTGAATCCGTGAAATTGATATTTTTAGCGTTATCAAGTTTCGTTCATATATTGTTATTGACGAAACATAACAGTCCAAATATCAGCGTCTGAATCAGGATTTTCTTCAATTTTCAAATTTTCTTCAAAATGCCAGGCAGTTGGATTCGGTTAAAAATTTCCTTATTCAACCACTTTGGGTACTAAATACAAACCGGCTTCAACTGCTGGCGCAATGGTTTGGAAATGATCACGCTGGTTGACTTCTGATACCACATCAGCGCGTAGCCGTGCGATGGCATCAAGGGGATGTGCCATAGGGAGTATGCCTGTTGTATCAACGCTATTCATCTGTTCAACAAAGTTCAGAATATCAGATAAATGATCAGTGTAAAGAGGAATATCTTGTTCACTGAATGACAGACGGGCTAAATGGGCAATTTTTTCGACTTCTTCTTTGGATAAAGACATTTTGAACTCCATGAAAGAACGAAAATGGTTAATGATTAATGGTTAATCAAAAGCTAATCAATATTTGTTGATTTTAGAAAACCGAGCCAAGTCCAAAAAACTCAAATTTGAACGGTGTTGAGTATACTATAGATGTTCCGGAAAATATTTTGGTTTTCAAAACCCGGTATATTTTCAACTTTTTCAGTTCAAGTTTTTGAAGATTCGAGGTTAAAGTTGGTTTCAAAAAACTTAAACCTCATCGAAAATGGCACACAATCAAGACTCTCATCGAAAGTTAAATTTTAGGCTAAAGTTTTTTGGAAAAAAACTTTAGCCCTAAAAAGTTGATTTTTTAGGTATAAATCAACATATTTATGTTTCATTTTCAATCATCATAAATAAGACGATTTAAAAATTATTGATAGTCATTGATTAATATTATAAAAGCTGAGTTAATTGCCCTTGTTAGGATTTATCTAAAATATTGATTTTATTGAGATAACTTGACTAAAGCCGAGTTCACGTTGATACATATCTGTATGAATGAATGATAAGTTTTTTTTGTCAATAGGTAAGTCTCGTAAGATGAAATATGAGTGGGAGTAGCTGTTTCTTTGAAAATATTTATAATATTTTTATTTTTATATAATTTTCCCGATAAATGGGTGGTTTTTTAAAACCACCCCACCCCAGTTTGTTGATGATATTTGTCCAACGCTTACCACCTATCAGTTTTTTATAACTCATTGAATATCAAGGATAATTGCCGAACGCCGTTACGACACTCGTGCCAGGTTCTCCTGGAACGAATTAAGCTTCATCGTTTTGATAAACTGATAGATGGTAAGTTGTCCAACGTTTTTTTCTGGAATACTTAGAGGGAGCAAAACTCATGAAAGAAATGCGAACATGATTACACGGATTTAAGGATTAACAGGATTAACAGGGACTGGCTTTGGCTCTGTCCGTAAAACTATAAATCAATAACTTACCGTTATTAGGTCGCCGTAAGTTATTGTTTTTATATAATGGCTTTCAGGCTCAAGTTTCGCCGGAAAAATAGTTTTACCTGAGCTTCAGATTTCAAATATTAATCCGGTTAATCCTTAAATCCGTGTAATCATGTTCGCCTTTCATGAGTTTTGCAAGAGGCTCTACTATATAATTTATTCAACGAGCCTCTTGCAAAACTATTGTGCAAAAACGATAAAACAATAACTTACGATTAACATGAACCGGTAAATTATTGATTTATGGTTGCGCGTCGGAGTTTTGCAAGTCCCTCAACTTATGATTTATTTCTAGGTTCCAGTTTTTGCACGCCAAATTTGAACCTAAAAAAGTGATTTTATATTTGATAAGTCTTTTTTCGGTTTTCCAGCTAAAGTTTGTTGAATAAAAACGTTAGCCTAAAATATTCATTCTTTTCATTAATCGCGAGAACTTGGCATTATACTCAGCGCGTGCAGTATATACTTAGCACCTTCACAAATTGAGCTTTTTTAAAATCCCGCTTGTCTGAATCAGGATTCACTGGATTTTCGGATTACCAGGATTTTCCAACCAATACCTACATCAAATTCGGGTCATTCTTTAATCTGATTGGTTGAAAAATCCGGAAAATTCTAAAATCCGATGAATTCGGCATTCAGACAAGCGCAACTTATGACGGAGTCTAGTATAACTACCCTTAATGGCATTGCCGAGGAAGAAACCAGTGCCATTTTCAAGTTTTTTTCGATATCACTCATCATCACAGGATTAACAAAAATTCCATGTTTAAACGTGTGCGTGGATTGTTTTCAAACGATCTTTCTATTGATTTAGGCACAGCTAATACGCTGATTTACGCTAAAGGACAAGGTATTGTCCTTGATGAACCCTCAGTAGTGGCTATTCGACAACGTAATGGCAGTGGTGGCGGTACCAAAACCATCGCCGCCGTTGGTCAAGAAGCCAAACTGATGCTTGGCCGTACACCCGGTCATATTATAGCAATACGACCTTTAAAAGATGGGGTAATTGCCGACTTTACAATTACCGAAAAAATGTTGCAGTATTTTATCCATAAAGTCCATGACAGTCGATTTAATAAATTTTGGCATCCCTCACCACGAGTGTTGATATGTGTGCCGTGTGGGTCGACCCAAGTTGAGCGCCGCGCCATTCGAGAATCGGCGCAAGGTGCCGGGGCACGAGAAGTTTATTTGATAGAAGAACCTATGGCAGCCGCGATAGGTGCCGGAATGCCGGTCAATGAAGCCACCGGCTCAATGGTGCTTGACATTGGCGGCGGGACAACTGAAGTGGGTATTCTGTCCCTCAATGGCATTGTTTACTCAGAATCTATCCGCACCGGCGGAGATCGCTTTGATGAAGCGATTATTAACTATGTACGTCGTCATTATAGCACTTTGATTGGTGAAGTCACCGCTGAGCGCGTTAAGCAGGAAATCGGTTCCGCCTTTGCTGGTAAAGACCTACATGAAATTTATGTACGAGGCCGAAATTTAGCGGAAGGTATTCCCCGTAGCCTAAAACTGAATAGCAATGAAGTTTTAGAAGCTCTACAAGAACCATTATCAAGTATTATTAGCACCGTAAAAACGGCATTAGAAAAAATTCCGCCAGAGCTGGGTTCTGATGTAGCCGAGAAAGGCATTGTATTAACCGGCGGCGGTGCGTTGCTGAGGGACCTTGACCGTTTACTGATGGAAGAAACCGGATTGCCGGTGATTATTGCGGATGATCCGCTGACTTGTGTCGCTCGTGGCGGCGGGCGGGCACTGGAAATGATAGAGGAACATGGGCCTGAAGTATTTGCTTTAGAGGGGAATTGATTTCCGTTAGGGACTACGGCAACGAAATTGTGGCTCAATACCCTCCAAGTTGTTTGAAAGAACTTGGTTTTTCTACCCTAAGAGATTTTGGCCAAATTCGATTTGTTATTTCGCTATAAGTACTTATCATTTCAAATATATTTTTAGGGTCGAAAACTTTGGCACAATTATCGCATGAACATTTTTCAAAATGCCAAAATTATTTATCAGGAATAGCAGATAAAACTGGAAAGTCGAACGGATATGAAATATTCAATGAAAGAAGGGCGTTCACTTACCGTGCGAATGGTGGTTTTTGTGTTAGCCTCAATCGTTTTAATGGTCGTTGATCACCGTTTGGATTATTTAGGGACTGTGCGTACACAGTTATTAACCATCGTTTACCCCTTTCAATATTTAGTGAATTTGCCAGTGAAGGCGGGCCAGTGGTTATCAACGTCCGCTAGTAGCCGCATCAAGTTGCTTGATGAAAATGCCAAACTACGTGACGAAAATCTGCGTTTGCAAGTCGCTTTGCAAAAATTCGAGGATTTGAGAAATGAAAATGATCGCCTACGGCGGCTACTCGGTGCCTCGGTGAGAATGGGTGATCAAACCCAAGTGGCGGAAGTGTTAGCAGTCGATTTAGCACCCACTAGAAGGAAAATATTGATTGATAAAGGTAAAAATCATGACGTGCTTATTAACCAACCGGTAATAGATGGCCAAGGTGTGATGGGGCAAGTAGTTCATGTTGGGCCAAATTCCAGTACTGTCATGCTAGTGACCGATCCAGAACATGAACTGCCGGTACAAGTAGTGCGGACCGGGTTGCGTACCGTTGCCAAAGGAATGGGTACGGTCAATCGCCTTTCTTTGCTGTACTTATCTCACCTTGGACTGAATACCGGTATCAAAGTGGGTGATTTAATAGTGACTTCCGGAGTGGGTCAAAAATTTCCCCGGGGCTATCCAGTCGGCACAGTTATTGAAGTGAATCCAGATATAGGTAAGCCTTATGCACAAGTACATGCTCTGCCAAGAGCCGCTTTGGAACGCAATCGTGAAGTATTATTAGTCTTTGTGCCTGACCAAAAAAAATGATAACTTTTAAATAAATAATTTCACAAGGGCAGACATGCCCGTCTGCCCTACAACCAGGGCGCATTTCCATTGCTTGGCTACAACCAACGCCCCAACAACCCCGGAGGGGTTGAATTTTAGGAGCAACTGGTGAAACCAGGGGACGCTTTGGTAAAATGATTTATCTGAACATCTATAAAATATAAAGAAATCCGCTTTTTTGAACTTGATTCGGATTTCTATGACGTTCAACATCATCTTGGCCACTACATTTTTTCTTTATTGAGTTTAACTGATAACAAATGAATTTTGAACGACATCATGGCGGATGGGTTATATTAACCAGTTTTGCTTTGAGTTTTATGTTGGCTATCATGCCGTTGCCGGCTTGGGCAACGGCTTGGCGTCCCGATTGGATAGCCATGGTTTTGATCTATTGGTGTATAGCAGTTCCCCAACGGGTGGGGGTAACAACGGGTTGGTTGGTTGGAATTATCTACGACGTGTTGAGTGATACGTTGTTGGGACAACATGGGTTGAGTTTAAGTTTAATTGCCTACCTCAGTGTCAAACAGCATCGGCGTGCGCGATTGTTTCCAAGGTGGCGACAAGCAATAGGAGTATTTGGACTTATCACCTTGAGTCAATTACTAAGTGCCATTATAAGCAGTGTTTTAGGTCATCCACAATCGGGATGGTCATTGATCTGTCCAGCGGTGACCAGTATGATATTGTGGCCTTGGTTATTTGTACTCTTGCGCGATATGCGACGCACTCATCGAGTTTTTTGACATGATAGCTCAACAAGAACGCCTCTGTTCCAGAAGAAAGGAAAACGGCTCAACGAAAGCCTTGATGAATGGAAAGCATTTGGTTTACCCGATGTTGTGGCACTCTGCTGATTAGAATCGTTGAATAGATTTTCAACCTGACTGAATAAGGCTTCTAAAATCCGTTTATTCCCTTTCATCTGTTACACGATAACTCTGTTTTCGACACGATAACTGATAGTTTTCTCAACACCTAACGGGGAACTGATATGTCTCATGTACAATTGATACTCAAAGATGCGACTGGCGAGAATAAAATATTCAGCAACCGTGCGATAATCGCTTTGGGTTTGATATTTTTGTTATTATTGTTGATTTTTGCCCGGCTGTATTTTTTGCAAGTGATTGAGCAAGAACGTTACATCGCCCTGTCAAAAGATAATCGCATCAAAGTTTTACCTTTGCCACCCAGTCGCGGCTTGATCTATGACCGCAATGGCGTATTACTCGCTGATAATCGTGTTTCTTACAGTTTAGAAGTCACCCCGGAAAAAGTCAAAAATCTTGATTTTATGCTCAAAGAACTCAACAACATTATCACTATAGAGGAAACCGACATTGTTCGCTTCAAAAAACAATTAAGGCAACTACGCCGTTTTAGAACCCTTCCATTGCGCTATCGACTCACGGACGAGGAAGTAGCCAGCTTCTCCGTTCACCGTCACCTCTTCCCGGCTATTGAAATCAAGAACAACTTTACCCGTTATTATCCTCTTGGTTCAACGGGTGTCCATACTATCGGCTATGTAGGACGAATCAATGAACGAGAAATAAAAATCATCGACCCCTCTAATTATATGGGTACCAACTACATCGGCAAAACCGGCGTAGAAAAATACTATGAAAAAGAATTGCATGGAAAAACCGGCTTTCAACACGCTGAAACGAATGTACAAGGACAAATCGTCCGTATACTGGAACGAAAACCGCAGGTGCCGGGCAAAAATCTCTATCTGAATATAGATATTTCTTTGCAAAAGTATATTGAGCGCATCA
>Ga0233403_10001465_pt1 | contig 11012 bp, 8 predicted proteins | sample Na_oxic_1_MG_FD_179866 | JGI IMG/M metagenome (GOLD analysis project Ga0233403, IMG submission 179866) | Seawater microbial communities from Saanich Inlet, British Columbia, Canada - Na_oxic_1_MG | ecosystem: Environmental > Aquatic > Marine > Inlet | place: Canada: British Columbia | collected...
GACACCTAAAAAGCCATAAGCAACGGCACTGATAAATCGAAAATTCCATTGATTCATAGTGCCATTGTTCTGGGTTGCCGAAGCTTGTTGAATAGCGATGTTTTTAGACATGGCTGTCTCTCCTTTCCTAAGAGATGGTTGTGTTATGGTGGTCTTGACGAATACATCTTGACCACCTGTCAATTATTAAAGAACTACATTTTAAATATAGACTATCAATAAAAATAAGTCAAGAAAATAATTTTTTTCCCCGTCCACTTTTTTTTGAATGGGCTGGAGTCCAAAGCTTCAGCTTTGGGCGCCCACAGCGAAAGCTTTGGACTCCGGATTAATGTATTATCTGGAATATACGAAAAATTTTTTGCCGGGCAGGTATTCGTTACACTGATTGTTATCAGACCCTTGTTTAAAAAATTTCTAGGCATTACAATAGCAGCCAGTGCGCCAATGTCATATCGTAACGAATACTGATTTTCTAAAAGTAGTACAACGGATACTCGAAACAAACGGATTAAAAAAACCTTTTCAAAAATCAATTTTAATTTCAACGAAACGAATATAACATCACAATGAAAATACTTAACGCTCCTATTTCAAATTTTTCGGTACGTTCAGTAAAAAGTATTGTATGGCTTATGTTGACTGTGATTTTTGGATTGTTACCTCCAATATTTTTAGTATGGATAGATGCCCAGTTAACAAACAAAAATTTTCCATTTGAAGAATTTGTTAAAAATGGCTCATTTATGTTTTTTGCTACCGCGCTTGTTGCATCAGTCACAATAGATCACATTTTATCCGAAAAATATTCTCGAACTAGCAAAGAGTGGAACTCTTTTGAAATCTTAGCATTTATTATATTTCCAATGCTGACACTTTTAGCTTGTGTGATATTATTTTATATTCCTTACTATCAGCCTGAACTTAATACTGATTTATTATGGAAAATAGAATTGTATATTCTGTTAACCACATTTATTTACGGTATTGGTGTCAAATTTCAGGCCTTCAAATAATCAGGAGAAGATTTAAAATGTTACCAACAGACAATATAGATTTAATGTACTGGATGGGATTACTCATTGGATTACTAGGCACTTTCACTGGTATTCTTATCGCATGGGCAATTTACCGTGCCTTTCGGAGGAAAGCCCAAGTCTCATACGGTGGTTTAGTGATTCCAGAGCAACAATTTGCCGGACGCAAAAAAGAAATTATCCGACTGAAAAGGCAAATTTTAACTGGCCATTCCAGTGCCATTGTGAGTATGTTCAGCAAGGATAGAACTACTCTGCTAAGTTATTTAAGTGATCCAAGTAACAGCAAGGAACTTTACGGAGAACTGGCAGAAAACTTCGTATTTTCGTTGCTAGATATTAACTTATTACTACTCAACAATTGTGGACCGACTCAATTTTGGGAACGCGCCTTAAAGCCACTGGAAGAAAAAATGGAGCCTAATTCTCCCCTATTTCAAATTTATCAAGCTTGTCAACAAAATCAATTTGATGAGTACAGCCTTGACCGACTGATAGTTCAATTGAAACAAGAAGGCTGGCGATTAGTTTTGATGTTGGATAGATTCGATGAATTGTTCAATTCCAACCTAGACAACCCAGCATTTTTTGCGACTTTGAGAAATTTAGCGTCGTCTCGTTCTCCCAGTTCGCTCAGTCTGATTATTTCAGGAAACATTCTCTTAAAGCAATTTCATGAACAAATTAGGGATTTAAACCCCAATGGTTCTCCTTATCTAAATTTTATGGAAAGCGGTGAAATTGTGTTAGGGAGCCTATCAGACTCCGAGGCCGATGAATTGTTGCGTCAGATGTTTTTTTCAAAACCGGAACGTCAATTTATCAAAGAAATTGCCGGTCTACATCCGCATTTTATTCAACTGGCCGCTTCCGCGTTGCAAGCGGCTAAGGAAAATCAAGAACAACAACCGTTAGAGATTGCAAAGAAAGATTTTTATGACCGAATAGAAAACATGCTCACTCACATCATCCACTCTTGGAATCCGGCAATTTGTCAAGCCATTGTTTCTCTGGTGAAGGAAAACCAAGCACCTGATTTTTTCAATGATGAGGAGGAGCTGTCTTTGTTAGAAAAACAAGGATTTGTGATGAAAGATAGCCATAATCAGTGGCAAGTGTCTCCTGGTGTGCTGGTCGATTTCATTCACGATAAAACCGAGCAAGAATTATGCAACCATTAAATCCTTATGTAGTTGGTAATGTTGTGGGCGGAAGTTCGGCATTTGTAGGACGAGAAGATATTTTACGAGAGGTCTCTAAAATCCTGAACAATCCGCAGCAAAATGCTATTTTGTTGCATGGTCAACGCCGAATAGGTAAAACCTCAATTTTGCGAGAATTAGAAACCCAATTACCGCAAAAAAAAGGTCATTATTATCCCGTTTTCTTTGATCTACTGGGTAAGACACACCATCCAGTAGAGCAAGTTATTTCTGAATTGGCCAACCAAATCTGCGAAATATTAAAAAAGGCCCCTCCCCAATTAGGGGATGATCCTAAAACGTATTTTCAAAAAATTTGGTTACCCAATTTACTCAAAAACCAGGCAATTTCCTTAGTATTATTGTTTGATGAATTTGACGCGCTAGATGACGATTTGGCTAAACAAACCCGATCTGAATTTTTTCGTTATTTACACGACTTATTAGCCGTCAACCAAGAACAATTAAAATTTGTCTTTGTGATTGGGCGTAACGTAGGCGATTTAACCCAAATTGCGTTATCTTTATTCAAAGAAATACCCTGCAAACAAATTTCTTTATTGAATCAAGAAGACACTCTTAAGTTAATAGCACTTGCTGACGTGAATAAAACGCTTCGCTGGTCAACAAGAGCCAAAAATAAAGTTTGGCAATTAACGCAAGGACATCCCTTGTTAACACAATTAGTCTGTTCTTGTGTATGGGAACATTTTGATAACGAAAATACCAAAAAAATACCGACTGTTTCCCCGAAACATATCGATCAAGTCATGCCCACTGTAGTAGAACGTAGTCAGGGGGCTATCGAATGGCTATGGGGCGGACTTGAAGCTGCCCAAAAAGTGTTCGTTTCGGCAGTAGCCCAGGCGGGTGATAGGACAGTAACCAAAGAACAGTTAAATAATCATTTGTCTAAAATTGGCCTTAAAATTTCTGTTCCAGCCTTAGCCGAAGCCCCAAAATCGTTAGAAGACAGTTGGGATTTGATTAAAGAAGAACAAAATGGCTACCGTTTTAAAGTCGAATTGCTGCGTCGTTTAGTCGCAAAGTATCAACCGCTCCATTCCGTTAAAAAATCCCTGAATCATCTTGAACCAGAAGCCAATAATTACTATCAAGATGCCTTCAAGTTACATAAAGATAACAAACTGGATGAGGCATTGGATGGACTAGGGCGAGCATTAAGGCTTAATCCTAATCATATCCAAGCGTCAGAATTGCAGGCGAAGATTTTATTGGAACAAGGAAAATTGGAAGAAGCCAGTAATAAGTTAACCAAACTTTTTGAAGATCATCCTGATGAAGCCCGTCCGTTGCTAGTTCAAACGTTATGGACTATGGCGCAATCTACTAAACATGAAGGAGAACAACTTAAATTTTATCAAGAAATACGTCAATTTGACGATAATCATGCCGATGCCAAAAAGGAAATCAACCGAATTTGGAGATACCGGGCAGAAAGAGCATTAAGGGATGAAGATTGCCAACGCGCAATCACTGCTTATCGGCAAGCCGGATTAACAGAGAAAGCTTCTGAAATTCAGAAAAACTGTTTTTGGGATAAATACTTGAAAAGAATTGTACAAGCCGGCGTGTTTGTTGTAGTGTTACTCATCTCATATCTCGTGGGACACTTAGGTATTATTTATATTCCGTGGTGGTTATGGGGTTCACTGCTAGGTATTGTCATTGCTTTTCTAATCGGAAAAATTTCATTAAAGAAAACCCGCGACGAATTTTAAGGAAAATCATTATGCAATGGCATATCATAACCGGCAGCAAGGGTGGTGTAGGTAAAACGTTACAAACCCTGCTTTTGTTGAAATATTATCTGGAGAGGAACAAACCGAATGAAGGTATTTTGGTATTGGATTTAAATGCGATGAATGCGGATACTTCCGCAATGTTGCTTTACAACAAAAAAATTAATCAATCTTTTCTTCTGTCATTGGAGAGTAAGCGGAAAATCATATTGAAACAAACTTTTTCGTTAGATCAGTATGAGAAACCTAGCTACTTTGGGGTAGGATGGCCTACCAATCCCTTTGCGCTTTATGGATACACTGATTTTGCTGATTTGCTACTCAGTATCAAAAAACATGCCGAAACGATTGCCACCGAATTGAACATTCCAACTTTGCAGCATGTTATTATTGACACCAATTATCATTTTTGTAACCTGTTTCGACACGACAATTATAGACAATACACTGCTCTTGAAGAAGATCACGTCGCGATTTGGTTTTTATGGGTATATAGACAACTCAAAAAGTTATTAGAAAAAGACGATGATGAAACTAAACGGATGAGACTGACAGCCAATGCCATTGAACAGCACTTTAATTCAAATGAGATTGGTTCTATAGTTCATACTTACACACCGGTGGGATTATTATCGGCACAACCTAGCCCAAGTAATTTTTTGTTAAGATTGTTTGGTAGTGATTCTGCCAGAAGGGATCAAGATTATACGATTGAAAAGTTGTTTTCGGTAGAAAAATTACCGGTAGGAAAGCCTATTTCGTTCAATGAATGGATAACCAAATTGCAAGTCGCTCACACCTTAATAAAGGACAAGAAAAAGCATGATGATCCCCATCTGCTTTTTGTTGATGTGTTAGACGAAGCGGTGCGGCAAATTGCCGATCATGGCGAGGAATTATCTCTGCCCATCAACCTTTTTCCGTTATTGGTTTATCAAAGTGCTTTAGAAGGTTATACCGATGGGGAACGTGAAGATGCGGTAGCAAGATTAGGAAGGCTGACTCTTTATGAACATTTTTCAAAATTACTGGATCGTAAATATGAAAGTCTTCGCTTATAGTGCCAATAGAGAAGCCCCTATTGAGGGGCTTTATGAGGAATTGGGTTCTTCGGAACTTCTCATTTCAAATCGTGAACAAGACATAAGATCATTTGAACAGTATCAAAAACAATTACTGATTTGGGTGGGTAATGATGTTCAAACGGATAAAGTTTTTCTCGTGCCTAAGCCAGTTAATGAAATATTTCGGAACTGGGTTGAAAACTCTAACGAGGTCAAATGGAACCGAAAAGAAACCGTATCAAAACCTGACCTTAAAATTATTGGGGGGAATGAACTTAACGAGTTTCTTAACGACATGAACGTGGAAGAAGAGTGGGACAGTGTATCCCTAAAACCGGGCGAAACAACAGAGCCAAGTCAGTCAAATTCTTCAAAACCACAAGATAATAAGATGGACAACAATTCTATTGGTCTTTCTTCCCATTTGGTCGTTATCTTCGTGTCCATAATAGTTATAATCATAAGTATTCCAACTTTGGTCGGACTAAAAGGAAAAGAAATCGAACAGAGCGAAGCTGACAAGGCTTTTGTGGAAGGGAGATACGATGACGCTCAAAATCTCGCGAATGGCGTGAACAAGTCCTACGCTAAAACAATGGCGGTGGCAATTAAAGAGATTGAAAGGGTTATTTTGTCTAATGAACCAACACCGCCATCACCCAATGAATCCAAACCAGACAAAGTCCAACAAGAAAAATTGTTGAAGTTTTTGCAAAATGCCAATGATGCCTTGCAAGCTCTACAATTAACCACACCTCCAGAGAATAATGCCGTCTTGTGGACAAGACAAATGTTGGAAATAGAAGGCGAAAATTCGGCGGCCAAAAACATTTTGGAAAGGGTCATTGAAAAATATTTAGGACTGTACGGTAAGCCAGACAAGTTACCAACGCTAAGTCAAGTATTAAACACGCCAGTATTACCACAAACACAGTTAAAAGATTACGCCACTAAGGAACAGCGTACACGGATTACCGAATTGTTAGGAGAAAATTATTGGTCACAGTAACCAAATAAATTATTGATTGTGTCGTTTTTCCACAAGCATCTTATGAATCCAGCCGGTTTTGCCTTGATATGAGGAATCGTGGGATGATTTTACCTTGACACATATCCAATCCACGGTATAAACATAGTCATAGATTAAATCTTTCTCCACATCTCGTTTACAGTGGTTTTCTATACCGCTTGCGGTTGGCTCAGCATTCCCTTTCAGCAAATCTCCTTTTTCCAGTTTGGCTATAATCGGGTTTCCGCCTGATTGAGCGTATTCTTGTTCGGGATCATTTCCAGGGCGTGCGGGTTTTTCTCTGAGAGGCGCAAAAGGAACCCGTACTTTGTGCGTTGGTTGGTCGTACAATTGTTTAATTACAAATATTAAATTATCACGTTGCTGAGGAGATACTGGTTTCTTTATAGCCTTCAAGGCTATGTACGCGGATTCTTGGGATGATTCCACCACTCTTAGCCACAGTTCGGATGATGGTGAAAGGTTAGTTGGAAACAACACGAGACTCAGGTGTAACACACTGAATTTATTAGCAACTTCACCTATTTGTGACGAACAACCATCCTTATCCGCGCTTAAAATAACTGGCACTGATTTGTCAGTGATTAATCGCTCAGTTTGTTGAGCCGCTTCGTCACAGTTAGATGAATAATCTCCAGGCTCAATAGTCGTATTGGGGTACTCTTTAAGTGCCGATTCAATTCCTTTATCATAAAAATTTCGACTTTCTTTATCCCTGTCAAACACGGTACCAATTATAAAAGTATCCATCGCAAACGCAGGTACAATGTTCAAAGTAACTAAGAGCAAAGTGAAGCTTATTAGCTTTAACAAAGTACCTTTGATATTGAGTACATCATTATTGGATTGAAATAAAAGCATCATCATTCAAGATTGGGTTTAAAAAAAATCATAAAATAAGATAATATCAAGATTGAGTTATGTTGACAAGTCTTGTAGGGTGGGTAAGCGGGCACGACTCACTTAAAAAATGCGACAATCTTTAAGCTTAGCAGCCCACCATCTGCCAACAAATCCGAAAATATGAACGCCCTAACCCTAAGTATAATATCAAGATTGAGTTATGTTGACAAGCAGTTAAGATATTAATTCCACTATTTAAAATAATTTTTTTAAATAGATACTATCTATTAATCAATGGCTTATGTGTAATTTAACCAAAGATAATTAAAATTTTTACTTTTATACCAAGCCTAATGGGAGAAATTAAATTTTTATGATTCTATGGATTTTTCTCGCGGTAGGAGCGTATTGGTGTTACTGTATCTATTGGGGTTGGAAAGGTGCAAAGTCAGCCACAACCGCCCAACAGTATTTTATTGCCGGACGTTCAATCTCGTCTTCTACTTTTATTCTGGCGGCAACCGCGACCTCTTTTTCTGGTTGGACTTTTATGAGTCATCCGGGACTGATATTTCAGGACGGTTTCCCAGCCGCTTATGTCTCCTTCTATGCGATTGTCATTCCTTTTACCGGAGTACTTTTTTTAAAACGCCAATGGATATTAGGTAAACGTCATGGTTTTGTGACCCCCGGAGAAATGTTTTCAAAATACTTCCAAACGGATTCTATGCGCTGGTTAGTATTTATTGTCGCTTTGTTGTTTTCGGTACTCTATATCAGCATACAATTACGGGCATCGGGCTTTCTGTTCAACATATTGACCGGTTTGGACACCCATTTGGGGATGGTTTTACTATCCTTAGTGTTGGTGCTTTATGTCGTTTGGGGCGGTTTACGTGCGGTAGCTAAGGTAGATGCCATGCAAGTTGTGTTGTTTAGTTTGGGTATTGTGATTATTGGCTCCATTGTGTTATTTTTCGTAGAAGGCGGACTCAAAGAGGGCATTGTGGCATTGACCGAGTTTGATTATAACCGCGTGACCGAAAATAATTATAGCCACTACATAGCTATTTCAGAATTTTTCTGGAGTGCTGAGGATGGACGATGGACACCCGTTTTTATTTTTACCTTTATGCTCGCCTTGATGGGCATTCAGTGTTCACCCGCCTTTTCTATGTGGGCTTTCTCTAATAAAAGTCCTAAACCCTTCGCGTACCAACAAGTAGTGGCTTCATCTTTAATTATCGGATTTATTCTGTTTGTCTTCACGGCCATATCGGGAATGGGTGCCCATTTACTCGGTGCGAATGCCCTATTTCAGAATAACCATCCTGAAATGATGCACAGTGTGAATGGTGCTTTCATGGAGACAGTTGGTAAGAGTGATACATTGATCCCGAAAATACTCCGGCTAATAGACAACGTACCCATGTTAGCGGCTTTATTGGCGGTATGCGCTCTTGCCGCGATGCAATCTACCGCTTCATCTTATATATCTACCACCAGCGGCATATTTACCCGTGACATCTTCAAGCGTGGCGCAAGTGATCCACAACAGATATTATGGGGACGCATAAGTGCGACTGGTCTCGTGATATTGGCTTTAATCGTCGCTTTGTTATTTGAAGAAAACATCGCCTTGTTAGGTGGGCTGGCAGTTGCCTACGGTTTACAAATGTTGCCAGCACTGGTTGCTATATGCTGGTCACCTTGGTTAACCCGACAAGGTATCATTACCGGTTTAATTATCGGAATATTGGCAGTAACGTTGACCGATCTGGTTGGCAAATATATGCCTTGGGGCAAATACCCATTAACTATCCATTCTGCTGGGTGGGGCATCCTGTTTAATTTTGGACTGGCCATTATTGTATCGGCCTTCACTCAAAATCAGGCGGATAAGGAACATCGTATCAAAGAATTTCATGAGCACCTACCAAGCTTTACCGAAAGGAATTTGATACCGGTTGCCATTGGTTTCACGCTAATATGGTTTATTTTTGCAATTGGCCCCGGCGCGATTTTTGGTAATTCGCTTTTTGGTGATCCAAACAATCCCAGCAGTTGGTTATTTGGCATCCCCTCCATTTGGACATGGCAATTGCTGTGGTGGATAGTGGGTGTAGCTATGATGTGGTTTTTGGCCTTCAAGATGGAACTCTCCACTATGTCAGATAATCAGATAGAGGAAATTAATAGATTAAGTCCAAATGATTTCTAAGTTTTTTTGATTTGACGCTGTAGTTGGAGTCCAAAGCTTCAGCTTTGGACTCCACCAGACAAAACCAAGATTTTTTTCTTATTCATTCCCAGAATTAAGTTAACATATAAAAGTTACCGAAAAAATTGTCATTATTCATTTTTCATTTCTATTCATTTTTCATTCAAATGGACCAATTCTATGCTTATATTTGAACACAGCAGCCCCGGACGTTGTGCCACGTCACAATACCCGGCCAATTCTCCAGAAATCAATGACATCCCGGCCAACTTACGGCGTAAAAAACGCCCCCAATTGCCCGAAGTGTCAGAAATGCAAGTCGTCCGTCACTATACCCGCTTGTCGCAGAAAAACTTTTCTATCGACACGCATTTTTATCCTCTCGGTTCCTGCACCATGAAATATAACCCGCGAGCCTGTAACAGCTTAGCCATGTTGCCCGGCTTATTATCCCATCACCCGGCCGCTCCAGAATCGCACAGTCAAGGAATACTCGCTTGTTTATACGACTTGCAAGAAATCCTCAAACAAGTCACCGGAATGAAAGGCGTATCTTTAACGCCAGCGGCTGGGGCACAAGGCGAATTTGCCGGAGTGGCGATGATACGCGCTTACCATGATGCACGCAATGATACGCAACGGACTGAAATGTTAGTGCCGGATGCCGCCCATGGTACTAACCCCGCCTCCGCCGTCATGTGTGGATTTAAAGTGCGAGAAATTCCCACCACGACTGAGGGCGATGTCGATATTACCGCCTTACGGGCAGCCGTAGGCCCACAGACGGCCGGGATTATGTTAACAAATCCTTCCACCCTGGGCGTGTTTGAACGACGCATTACTGAAATTGCTGAATGTGTCCACCAGGCAGGTGGCCTATTGTATTATGACGGTGCCAATCTGAACGCCATTTTGGGCAAAGTGCGCCCCGGTGATATGGGTTTTGATGTGATTCATATTAATTTACATAAAACTTTTTCAACGCCGCATGGTGGCGGAGGGCCAGGTGCCGGGCCGGTAGGAGTCAATGAACGGTTGCTGCCCTTTTTACCGGTACCCATAGTGGGATATGATGGCAACACCTATCACTGGCTGAATGAATCCGATTATCCACAAACCATTGGGCGCATGTTAGCCCATTCGGGCAATATTGGGGTCATATTGCGAGCCTACGTTTATGCCCGTCTACTTGGCCGCGAAGGAATGGCAAGAGTGGCCGAATTTTCCACCTTAAATGCCAACTACTTACAAGCCAGCCTCACCAAAGCCGGATTTGACCTCGCTTTTCCGCAGCGTCGCGCCAGCCATGAATTTATTTTGACCCTGAAGCGGCAAGCCAAACAACAAAAAGTCACCGCGATGGATTTTGCCAAGCGGCTGCTTGACAAAGGCTTTCATGCCCCAACAACGTATTTTCCGTTGCTCGTGCCAGAATGTCTATTGATTGAACCCACTGAGACGGAAGACAAGCAAACATTAGATTACTTTGTTGAAGCTCTCTGCGAGATTCAACAGGAGGCCGAATCGGCACCGGAAACTCTCAAAAAGGCACCTTATCATTTACCAGTGCGACGCTTGAACGAAGTGAAGGCGGCTAAGGAATTGGATATTGTTTGGAAGAGTCAAGCGAATAGTTAGGAAACGGTTCAAGTTTCGAGGTTCAGGTTTTTATTCAAAAAACTTTAACCTCGAAAACATAACCGTTTGCAATAGAATTTCAGTTGGCAAGCGCTTATAAATAGCTTTAAAAGCGAGGAAAATGCTACCAATGAACCAACATACCGGATTAACCCGCTTAGTTAAAGCTTTTGGCTATTCACTGGCCGGATTTAAAGCGGCATGGCTCAATGAA
>Ga0233403_10001466_pt1 | contig 11000 bp, 9 predicted proteins | sample Na_oxic_1_MG_FD_179866 | JGI IMG/M metagenome (GOLD analysis project Ga0233403, IMG submission 179866) | Seawater microbial communities from Saanich Inlet, British Columbia, Canada - Na_oxic_1_MG | ecosystem: Environmental > Aquatic > Marine > Inlet | place: Canada: British Columbia | collected...
TAGAAGGTAAACCAAAGTGGGCTTGAAGTAGTCCTTCACAATTTCAACATTTGGAGAACCTATATAGAATAAGGGCTAAACCACTAAAATTAGCTTAAGTTGATGCGTATGGGCAACAAAAAAACGTTACCCACCCTACAAAATACCTGAAAATTTGTGCTTCAGTACTTAACAGTAAAAACATGGTTTAAAGAGGTTTAAAATGGAACTTAATATAATTTTTCAACATATAATTGACATGCAAAATCGCGTAGATGCACTTTGGAGGTATCTTTGACTATACGGTACAATATGAACGCTTGATTGAAGTCAATCGTGAGTTAGAAGAACCGGCACTGTGGAAAAATCAAGAACGGGCCCAGGCACTTGGGCGCGAAAAAGTGACTTTAGAAAAAGTGGTACTTAGGTTAGATAAACTCAGAACCGAACTCACTGAAGGACGCGAGTTATTAGAATTGGCTCGACAAGATAATGATCTTGAAACCGTCAATTTAGTGTGTCAAGATTTAGAAAGCTTAGAGCAACAAGTGTCACAAATGGAATTTGCTCGTATGTTTTCAGGTGAAATGGATGCACATCATGCGTTTTTAGATATCCAATCGGGTTCTGGTGGTACGGAAGCTCAAGATTGGGCTGAGATGCTATTGCGTATGTATTTACGTTGGAGTGAGAAACGTGGTTTTCAGACGGAAATCATTGAGTATTCGCCGGGCGATGTAGCTGGGATTAAAAGTGTGACTATTCGCGTAACTGGCGATTATGCGTATGGGTGGTTACGCACCGAAACTGGAGTACACCGTTTGGTGCGTAAATCACCTTTTGATTCAGGTAATCGTCGTCACACTTCATTTGCCGCGGTATTTGTGGCCCCAGAAGTGGATGAAGATATCGATGTTGAGATTAATGATGCTGATTTACGCATTGATGTCTACCGTGCCAGTGGTGCTGGTGGACAACATGTGAATCGTACTGAATCGGCGGTTCGTATTACTCACTTGCCAACCAATATTGTCGTTCAATGCCAAAATGATCGCTCTCAACATAAAAATAAAGCGACGGCGATGAAACAATTAAAGGCTAAGCTATATGAGTTTGAAATGCACAAACGCAATGCTGAACAGCAAGCGGTTGAAGAGGGTAAATCTGATATTGGTTGGGGCAGTCAAATTCGCTCTTATGTATTAGATAAGTCACTGATTAAGGATTTACGCACGGGTGTAGAAATCACTAATACCCAGGCAGTCTTAGATGGCGATTTAGATAAATTTATTGAAGCGAGTTTGAAGCAAGGAATGGGTAATGATGAATGATGAATAACTATAATTTATTATTCACCATTCACCATTTATAAGTACTGAAGCACAAATTTTCAGGTATTTTGTAGGGGGCCGGTAACGTCTTTTTGTTGCCCACCGAAATAGTCATCAAATCTACCCAAAATTCATAATACCTGAAAATTTATGGTTCATTACTTAGCAATTCCCGATTAAATAAAGTACAATTAATCTAGTTTAAGTTATTCATAAATTAAAGAAAAAACGCTATAACGCTGCCTGCACTGAGCTTGCCGAAGTGTAACGCATTAAACGCTGTAACGCAAAAACGCTATATCATTCATTGGCCGCTTTGATAAGTTTTGGTAACTCTTTATTAAGATAGGCTTTAATGTCTTTTACTGCTTGTTCAGTGGCTTTTTTTATTGAGGCTTCTAGTTGTGTCTGAATGATGTTGTCTATTTGTTGTTGAAGTGTTTTAACTTGAATTTCATTCAATACGGCTGGTAATTCGTCCGTTGCTGGCACATCCTTACCTGGAACCACAATATCTTTTAATATCGGAAGATCAATCTTAGAAGAGGGTTTCATTTATAGCGACCTAGTATTCATCCAATTATGTTTTATGGTATGGTTCAATTTAAGGTAACACTTGGAGTTCTTGCTGTGCTTTGCGTTAAAAACAAAGCATAGCGAAGAACTCCAACGTGCCTCATGCCCCATTATATGTTATCTCTCATTCATTATTTTTGAACTATGCCGGTTTTATATTCAAGGGATTCCAACCAAGCGGTTTTTGGAGTTCAAAACGAATTCATTATTTTTGAACCATGCCGGTTTTATATTCAAGGGATTCCAACCAAGCAGTTTTTAGAGTTCAAAACGAAAACTTTGGATTGTTTCAAAGTGAATATGACCTATTTTTTTAACGATGAATGTCATGTGTTTTTAAGACATAAGCTTTATCTCTATAAAAGCGATAACGGGTTCGTCCAGCTTGTTTTGCATAAGGTGTATCGTTAACAATTTCAGCAATTCGCTGAAATGATTCAAAAAAGGGTGGTACGGTTTCGGTTAAATTGATTAATACGTCCATACCTTCACAAACTTGTGCCGAATAGCCTATCCGTATTGGGGCTAACGATTCTGACATTTCTGGATAAATATCATGGGGTAAAAAGCTTTCTTCTTTAAAGACCCATAGAAAGTTGTCGAGTTGCTGTGCTTGTGCCAGTGAAGTGGTTTGGATGTAAATCCGATAACCTTGATGCCAAGCTTTGTCAGTTAATTGACAAGTAAAACGATCTTTTGCATATCGGTTTTGTGTGTGTAAGATGTAAAAATCGATTTGGGGCATAATAAATCTCTATTTTGCATTCCTTTCCAAGAGATATCTTGGACTCTATCATTGATACTGAAACGTACTTCAAAATGGTGAAATTTTTCAAAGCTAAGAACTCAGGATTTTATAACTTCCAAAATTTGAACGCTCAAACCTGTCAGGTTTCATTTGTTATTAAATCCTAAGTACCTAATACTACGTTGTCACATTTAATAAAATCAAGAGTTTGTAGGGTAAACAAAGCAAAGCGTATCCATCACCCTACATAGTCTTAACTTAATGGCATTGGGGTAGAGGTAGAGGTAAACCGTTAAAATTTTTATTTTCGGATAATTCTAGAAAATAGTATTAAACCGGCAAATAGATTATTCATTCACCATTCACCATTCACCATTCACCATTCACCATTCACCATTTATCATTCGTCGATTCTTTGATCTTCTTCGATTCTTTGATCTTCTTCGTCTTCTTCTCGTTCATATTCATAAATTTCTTCGGGAAATGGTGGTGGTATAGGCATGATAAAGGCCACATCACGACTACGTTCAATGAGATATTGTGTTAACAAGGGAACCGGACGTCCGGTGGAACCTTTTTCTAGTTTATTGCTCAACCATGCTGTGCCAGCAATATCTAAATGGGCCCAGTGATATTTTTTGGTAAAACGCGATAAAAAGCTTGCTGCTGTGATAGCACCGCCTTCACGTCCACCAATATTAGCCATGTCAGCAAAGCGACTGTCCAGTTGTTCTTGATACTCTTCCCATAACGGCATTTCCCATGCGCGATCCCCACTGAATCTGCCAGCAGTGAGTAAGTCATTGGTTAAAGGATTATGATTACTGAATAGACCATGAGCATGTTGTCCTAAAGCGACGACACAAGCTCCAGTCAAGGTGGCAATGTCGATAACAACATCTGGTTTGTATTTCTCTGCATAAGTCAGTGCATCACATAGAATGAGCCGGCCCTCTGCGTCGGTGTTTAAAATTTCAATAGTTTGTCCTGATAAACTGGTAATAATATCACCTGGTTTAACGGCTTTTCCACTGGGTAAATTTTCTACGGTTGGGATAATACCTACTAAATTTAAGGGTAATTGTAATTCAGCGGCGGTGGATAGTGTACCTAATACGGCGGCAGCACCAGACATATCATATTTCATCTCATCCATATCTTTTGAGGGTTTGATGGATATGCCACCAGAATCAAAAGTCACCCCTTTACCAACGAGAACTATGGGATTGGCGGTCTTTTTACCGTTGCGATATTCTAAAATAATCAAACGTGGTGGGTGTTCACTGCCTTTGGCTACCGCTAATAATGTGTTAAATCCTTGTTTTTCTAAATGATTTTCGGTTAACACTTTACAATTAAGCTTTTCATGTAAACCACACAATTCTTTAGCCCGTTGTGCTAGATAGGATGGGGTACAAATATTCCCAGGCAAATTGCCTAAATCTTTAGCCAATCTGACCCCATCGGCAATTTTTTGGGCTTCACGACTGGCTTGTTCGGCGATAGTTAATTCTCGGCGTGAGGCAACGCTAAAAATAATTTTACGCAATGGACGTCGTGTATTTTCTTTTTTGGTTTTCAGTTGATCAAAGACATATAAAGCCGATTGTGCGGTTTCAATGGCTTGGCGAATACGCCATGCGGTTTCATGCCCACGTACATTTAATTCACTTAAATAACACACAGCTTCCATTGATCCGGTTTCGTGTAATGTCCGTATGGCTTGGGTAATGACTTTACGATATTGAGTATCACCTAATTCACGTTCACGTCCACAACCAACAAGTAAAACTCGATCGGCTAATGTACCCGGTACATTATGTAATAGTAATGTTTGACCCACTTTACCTTCTAAATCTCCCCGGCGCAAAATAGAAGACAAATGTCCTTGACTGGCATCATCAATTTGCCTACCGGCCTCTGATAAACGTCGTGGTTCATAAATTCCAACAACGACACAGGCACTACGTTGTTTTTGGGGATGACCACTTTTAATGCTAAATTCCATATCAATTCTCTAAAATGTAAAGTGATACCCATTTAGAAAAATGGGAGCAAATAGTCTATTATTCTATCAATTTTCAATTTTTATGCGTTAATCTCAAAATTATCTTTAAATAAAAGATAAAAAAATTAGAGAGTTATAGCAAACATTATTTCAAATTAGAAAATAAATGTCATTGATTTGTGATAATTGGTGAAATAAATTTACTGAAGTGGTTGGTTCAAAATACATAATCTAGGAGTCTGTCGGACTTATTGGGTCAAGTTATTGATTCATAAATAATTTACGAAAGGTGTCTCAATTATAATTTAATTTAAAAACAATGATTTAGCTATTAAGTCCGACAGACTCCTAGTACACTGTCAACTGAATTTTGTCTGGTAATTTTTTGTCAGGTGGTGGGTTTCGCTATCGCTCTACCCACCCTACAACCCGATAAAATTCGATTGACAGTGTACTAGTACCTTGTCAATGTTGTTTTGATGGATTGTTGGAGTCCAAAGCTTTAGCTTTGGCAACAATCCAATGGACTCCATCCATCAAAACAATCTTGACTATGTACTAGTACCTTGTCAGTTTTCTATTGTCGGGTAGATACCACGTATCTTGTTGTTTTAATTAGCATGTAACCTGACAATAGAACGCTGACAAGGTACTAGATTGGACTCCTAAAAAAATCAAAAATGCCAAAATTTGTTTTAAATAAATTATTTTCCTCAAATCAGTTATAATAATTTTTTTTTCGTATTATGTATTTGGAATAGGTAGTTTAATTAGTGTTAAAAACGATTTTGAGGTTCGCTAATTTAGATTTTATTCATTTATTACCTATAACGCAAAAATTGATGGAGTTTTCTTTTGATTATTAGTCGTTACTTATTTCGTGAAATATTACAGACTTTATTAGCCTTGCTGGTTTTATTAATATTAATTTACATCAGTCATCGGTTTATGCGGTATTTAGTTCAAGCGTCAGTGGGTGATTTACCGGCGAATTTTATTTTTCAATTATTAGCTCTTCGATTATTAAGTGATTTGATGCTTTTGTTACCGTTAGGATTTTTTTTGGCACTTTTATTAGCTTTGGGACGGTTGTATAAGGATAATGAGATAACGGCGATGGCAGCTTGTGGTATTCCGGTTCCTACCATCAGTATCATTGGCTTTGGGGTTATGTTTGCGGTTATTGTTGGGATATTTTCTTTATTATTAGCACCTTGGGCAGACAATCAAAGGGGGCAATTACAAATTCAATTGAATACGATGGCAGAGGTGGGTGGCATTGCAGCTGGTCGTTTTAAAGAATTTAATCATGGTAATGGTATTTTTTATGTGGAAAACATTGACAATGAAAGTAATACGATGCAGACCCTATTTGTGCAAGTAAATCTTCCGCATAAGCGAGTCATTATGGTGGCTGACCGGGGTTATCAGGTGATACAAGAGGGGGAATTATTTATGGTATTGATTGATGGTTATCGTTATGAAAGTCCGCCTGGTGCCTTAAATTATATTGTGACTCAATTTGCTGAACATCGTATCCGGGTTCCCAAACGATTGGACACTCCTAAAAATGATAAACGAGATGCAATGCCTACTGATTTACTTTGGTTTGCAAAAGAGCCTTCTTTGCAAGCCGAATTACAATGGCGTTTGTCTTTACCTTTAACAGTAATTTTATTGGCTGCTTTGGCAATCCCTCTGTCTCACACGACACCGCGCCAAGGACAGTATGCTAAAATTTTGTTTGGTATTTTAATTTATCTCATTTATAACAATTTGCTCAATATCGCCAAAAAGTGGGTGGAACGTGGTGATGTACCACCTTGGATCGGTGTTTGGTGGGTACATTTAGTTTTATTAATTATTATTATTGGTTTATTTTATTTACCGATTTTAAAGAAAGGATTTCGTTGGTTATTTAATCCCTTTTATAGACTTTTCAAGAAAATTTGGTCATTGTTTCCTAAAAAACGCCTCCAAAGCTAAAGCTTTGGATTCCAATCTGTCTCCAAAGCTAAAGCTTTGAACTCCAATTCCCCACTTTGCTTTGGAGTCCAAAGCTTTAGCTTTGGAGATTTCAAAAAAAGTTGAAGCATATTCCCAATTCCCAATCTCCAACTCCCCAATTTTCCTTAAATTATGAAAAAAATTGATAGATATATCGGTCAAACTGTGTTAGGCGGCATATTGATAGTTTTATTGGTGCTAGTTGGCTTATTCACTTTTTTTGCTTTTATTGACGAAATTGATGATATAGGAAAACAACATTATGAATTATGGCATGCTATTCAATATGTTGGGTTAGAAATCCCCCGTCATATTTATGACTTATTTCCGAGTGCTGCTTTGTTGGGCAGTTTGGTGGGGTTGGGTTTGTTGGCTAATAATAGTGAATTGACGGTGATGCGGGCGGCGGGAGTGTCGATGTTGCGTATTGCGTTGTCGGTGCTAAAAGTGGGTTTAACATTAACGTTGCTTGCTATGTTAGTTGGCGAAATGTTGGCACCGAAAAGTGGGCAATATGCTCATCGTATGCGAGCAACTGCACAATCTGAACATCAAAATCAGCAAATGGTGTTTAGTACACGCTATGGATTTTGGGCCCGCGATGGTCATGATTTTATTAATGTTCGTACCATTTTTCCTGATGGTGGCTTTGGGACAATTTCTTTATATGAATTTGATGATGAGCAACGTTTACAAGCATTGACTTATGCGAGAACGGCTTACTATCAAGAGGGAAAATGGTTGCTTAAAGGGGTGGAAAAAAATATTTTGAGTGCTAATCAAGTGACTCGCCAATTTTTGGAGAATGTTACTTGGGATGCGATTTTAAAGCCGGAATTGATCAAAATGGTGGTGATAAGTCCTTATAAGTTATCTAGTTTAGGTCTTTATAACTATATTGAATATCGACAACAAAATGGACAACGTACTGCACAATATGAGTTGGCTTTGTGGACACGATTAAGTTATCCGTTAGTGGGTGTGACGATGATTTTGTTGGCGATTCCGTTTGTATTTGGATCATTACGCACGGTGTCAATAGGGCAACGTATTTTGGTAGGGGCTTTACTTGGTGTGGGGTTTCACATGCTTAATCAAGCGGTGAGTAATATGGGTTTAGTTTATGGACTTCATCCGGCAATCAGTGCTTTTTTGCCACCGTTAGTCTTTTTGATGTTGGCGATTGTGATGATGCGACACTTATTTAAATGATGAATGATGAATGATGGATGATGAATGAATAGAAGTGAGTCAATGAGTTGAATTTGAAACGAAAAGTAATAAGGGCGTGCTTGAGTGTGACCAGCACTCAAGCTCCCCGCCATGATTCAAACTAGGTAGGAGTTGTTTGAATCATGGTCACGATAATCTATGCGATAATGATGCCAACTTTAAAATGAGTGGTTAGAAAATTTGGTAAATTGAATAGCTAATAACGAATAGGCTAATAAAATGTAAATGCTGTTTTGGAAATAACGTGTGATTAGTTTTTAATTGGTGAAAGAGATGAGTCAAGGAGTTGAATTTGAGGCTAAAAGTAATAGGGCATGCTTGGGTGTGACCAGCACTCAAGCTCCCAGCCATGATTCAAACGAGGTAGGAGTTGTTTGATTCATGGTCACGATAATCAATGCGATAATGATGCCAACTTTAAAATTAATGGTTAGAAAATTTGGAGAATAGCTAATAACGAGTGGGCCCAACGACATGTAGATACCGTTTTAGAAATAACCGGTAATTAGTTTTTAATCGGTAAAATTGGCGTAATCGGTTTAATCTGCGATTTGGTGTTTGGGAAATTTAACCATATTTTCAAAATATGTCATGAAAATGTCACTTCGCTTTAAAGTTGTCGCCACAACTACATTGTCAATCATCAAGTGTCTGGCAAGAAAAATTCTTTAAAATTCACTCCTATCCCCTTTATTAAAGAGGGAAATTCTTCCCCCTTTGAAAAATGGAGTTGGGGATTTTTTTTTAACCCGACAAAATTAGCTTTACCTGGCTATGACAGTGATTAGTATGCTGATTGTAACGGATTTTGGGGGGCTAGATTCGGTTTATAATAAATCAAATAGTTAGCCAAGTAAGATGGGATTTTTACTGCTTCCCCAAAAAATTATAAATGATTGATTAATTTATATAATCATGAAAAACTAAGGAGTTCCCCCCAAAATCCGTTATAACCAGATAGTATTGTGTATTGAGGAATTCGGAAACCGTGAACGAAACCAACCATCAAAAATTACGCTCTGGTATTACGACTGGCACTTGCGCGGCGGCGGCGGCTAAAGCAGCTGCTCTATCTCTCTACAATCGATCGCCTTCAGTAGTAGACATCAAATTACCCTTGGGACAAATCTTGACCATTCCGCTACTCTACGCTACCAGTTCCTGTGATAAAGGCTATGCTGCGGTGCGTAAAGAGGCGGGTGATGATCCGGATATCACCGATGGTGCAACCATTGCGGTTGAAATCGCTTGGGTAACGGATATGAAAGACCTGTCAGGTTTTAAAAACCTGACAGGTATAGGAACGGGAAGTTTTCGGGATGACTATATCAGTTTTCATGCTGGAGAAGGCGTTGGTATAGTCACCAAGCCCGGTCTTCAAATTCCACCCGGTGAACCTGCTATCAACCCGGTCCCCAGACAAATGATTCATCAAGCGATTCGTAGTGTCACCGATAAACCAGTCAAAGTGACTATTTCAGTATCCAATGGACATAAATTAGCCCAAAAAACGTTTAATCCACGTTTAGGCATCAAGGGCGGTATTTCAATTTTGGGAACCACTGGGATTGTCAGACCCTATTCACGCCAAGCCATACTTCATTCGCTCAAATGTGCATTAGACATCGCTGCTGCATTAGGTATCCGTTTTCCAGTATTGGTACCGGGTAATATTGGACGCAAAGCAGCATTAGCGCATTTTGTGCTACCGGAAGAGCAAGTAATTGATGTGGGTAATGATTGGGGCTACATGCTTGACTATGCCAATCATCTCAATTTTGAAGCCATACTTGCCCTTGGACATCCGGGTAAACTGGCTAAATTAGCTAATAGAGATTGGAATACCCATTCTTCCCATTCCAAGAGTGCCTTGCCTTATGTCATCCATAAGGCAACAACCCTTTTCAACACTGAATTCCCAACCGATACTCCCACTGTAGATGGATTTTTTAAAACCCTATCTATTGCCAAACAACAACAATTAGGGAATGGAATCGCCATTGCTATCGAGCAAGCCATACTGGAAAAATTAGCAAGACGTATTAGTGTGGGAGTCGTCTTAGTCAATATGCAGGGTGGTTTGTTAGGCGAAGCGGGTGAATTATCATTATGGACACAAAACCGATTTTAATCGTGAGTTGTGGGCCTGGGGCCCCAGAATATCTCACAGAAGCCGCACGACAAGCCGTCAGTCAAGCCGAATTGCTGGTTGGTGCGATACGTTTATTCGCCTTATTTCCAGAATCTACGGCACAACGTTGTTCGGTGAGTGCTGATCTCAACGCAGCTTTAGATACCATTGAAACGGCTTATTCTCATCAACAAGTGGTGGTATTAGTTACTGGTGATGCGGGATTACACAGCTTTGCCCGAACTATTATTCAGCGTTTTGGTCGAAAACACTGCAAAATTATTTCCGGCATTAGTTCAGTGCAAGTGGCGTTTGCGCGGCTGGGCTTAGAATGGACTAACGCTCTTACGATCAGTGCTCATGGGATAACGCCGGATGTGACTGATGACAGCTTAGCAATCGAAGAACGCATTGCTATTTTGGGTGGTGGAAAAGCTTCATGGACAGCGATAGAAAATATCATTGAAAAATGTCGTGTCACCCATGCCGCTTTTTTATGTGAAAACTTGACGCTTGATAATGAGCGCGTGATAGCACTTGAAGAAAAGTTATCAACTATGCAACCGGCATCTTTGAGTATTATTTTGTTAATCAGTCACAAATTGATATAGCGTTTTTGCGTTTAATGCGTTACAGCGTTTTTGCGCTTAATATTTTAATTATCAATAAATTAAATAATATTATACGACAAGCATCAATCAAGCAGAAGTTCCTTAAAAGGGTCTTTTCTCGTTATATAGCTTTTCAGAAAAAGATTTTGGCATAAAGACCTGACAGGTTTTTAAAACCTGTCAGGTATGCTCGCTTTGATTTTTCTGAAAGTCTATATCACCATTAGGTAATTCATAATATATCTGCCCATTTCGAGAAAAAACATTGGGAATACCATGCCGACGATTTTCTTCTAGGGCTTTTCGGACTGCCATATTGCCAATACGTTTAAATTCATTGGCTTGAAGAAATAATTGGAGACTAAGTGTTTGTGCT
>Ga0233403_10001467_pt1 | contig 11000 bp, 10 predicted proteins | sample Na_oxic_1_MG_FD_179866 | JGI IMG/M metagenome (GOLD analysis project Ga0233403, IMG submission 179866) | Seawater microbial communities from Saanich Inlet, British Columbia, Canada - Na_oxic_1_MG | ecosystem: Environmental > Aquatic > Marine > Inlet | place: Canada: British Columbia | collected...
CATCGAAATTTAGCTCGTTATTTATTCACTTTTTGCTAAATAATCATTACTATTTAGTATATTATCAGGTTCAATTTGCACATCCAGTTTAAGACTTAGGCCTTGGCAAGCTTGCTTATCAGGGCCCAAGATTTCAAAAACGGATAGTTGCAATGCGGAACTATCCTCAAATTGAAATTGTTGTTGTGATAGACATTTGCCGGCGGTGGGCGTTCCGACGATGATGGCATTGGCATAGTGTTGAAGAATGCGAGCAAATACTTCTGCTGCGCTAGCGGTAAATTGGCTCACCCAAATATAAATTTTTTGATGTTGAGTGATTTTACCGGGTAAAGAGGTTAAGGCGCGTAATCTTTTTTGATACTGTTTTTTCAGATAGCTCACTTCTAACTCAGCGGGAACAAATAAGGAGGCTGCGTCAATGGCTTCATATAAACTACCGCCCGGACAATAGCGCAAATCAATAATAATATCATCGCTTTGTTGCATGGCAATTCTGAGAAAATTGGCGAGTTTTTTTGTCATATCACGACTGTCAAACGCATGAATACGAATCACTTTTCCTTTTGCTATGGTGAGATATTCAATTGAGGCATTGTTGAATGAGTTTACAGTTAACGTATATTGTTCAGTGGTATCCAACTGTTCACTTTTGGAAACACGTAAGGGAATTTTTTGACCGGGCAATAAGTCAACGAGAAAGCTGAAAGATGAAAAATCATTGGCTGATAATTTTTTGTCATCCACTGTGACGAGATAAGCTGGCGATTGAAAACCGGCTTTCCAAGCAGGGCTATTTTGGAGTGGTACAGCTAGTAAAGTCTCTTGATTAACAAGGATATTGATGCCTAAACCGATTTGTTCTTTAGCCTGGCGTTTTTGATAATAGGCTTGTTGTGCGGCTTTAATATATTTGGAATAGGGATCAAGCGTTTTTAGGTAATGATTCAAACTTTCAGGCTCAAAAAATGCACCTTCTATGTCAGAAATAGCAGGGCGCACATAATGATGACGACGGATAATGCGAATAAACCTTTCTTGTGTTTGGGGATTAAAAGGAACAACTTTGGTTTGGGAATCAAAGGGAACTTTGGTAATTTTGATGGGTTCACTTGGTTTCAGCGGAGTCGGTGGAGTCCCAAGTTGATCCTCATTAGCTACCGTACAAGTTGTGGTAGCCAATAAAAGTAGACATAGAAAAATAAAGGGCATAAATTTAATGGTGAATGATGAATGATGAATGGGTAATTGGGAATGGGTAATTGGAAATGGTGAATGATGAATGATGAATGGGGAGTGGTGAATGGAATGACGAATAACCGTATCATTCACGATTAACAAATACTATTTCTTAAAGAAATAGCATTTGTAGGAACCAACCTTGTTCCTAATACTTAAATATTTTAGGTGAATAGTGAATGGTGAATGACGAATAACCGTATCATTACCTTCTATCATCACGATTAACAAATACTATTTCTTAAATAAATAGTATTTGTAAGAACCAACCTTGTTCCTAATACTTAAATATTTTATGAGACTTAATTTAGGGATTAAGTACTGAACCATAAATTTTCAGGTATGATGAATTTTGGGTAGATTTGATGACTATTTCGGTGGGCAACAAAAAGACGTTACCGGCCCCCTACAAAATACCTGAAAATTTGTGCTTCATTACTTATGTAAAATAATATATTGTTTTTAAATTAATTTTAATTAATATAACCATTCACCATTCACCATTCACCATTCACCATTATTCCAAAGTTTGGAAAATTTCCCATAGTTGCTCAATTTCGTTGTTCAAGAGATTGGCTTTTTTCTGATATTCTGCCACTTCAGCGTTTTGAGCTGCTGATTGCTGCTTTAATTGTTTGATATTGGTATTCACTTGTTGAATACGTTTTTGCAATTCGACTTTTTTCCTTGCGGAAGTGGTATCAGTGGATTGCAACTTAGACAGTTGAGCGGATAATTGCCCGGTATCTCCTTGAAGGCGAGTGAATTCTGCTTGGAGTTGCTGTTTTTGGCGCAATTGCTGGGCTTTATCCGATGCTAAGCGTTTGTATTCTTGTTGGACACCTTGTTGATTCTGTTTAGTGGCTTCTAGTTCAGATCGACGTTCATCAATCCGTTGATTGTATGTGCCAGCACTGATGCCATAAAGTCCACCAGCTAAACCGCCTTTGGTGGGATCATCCGTTACCGGCGTGGCACATCCTCCGATAAGGATAACAATTGCACTGATTCCAACCCCATAAGTCATCCAATACATAGTAGTTTCTCCTTTATAGACTTGAATTCATTGCGGTCAATTCGTCAATACTGGACTCTAACTGGAATTTTTCTTGTTCCAGTTTAGCCAATTTGGTTTGCCATTGTTCTAACTCGGCTGGCGTACTTTGTGGTTCATACTCCTTATAAAGTTGTTGTGCAATGGCTAACTCTTTTTCCAACTCGGTCAAGGATTGTTCCGCACTTTCTTGGCGTTTTTGCATGACTTGTTTTTGATCATACAAGTCAAAATAGCTCGCTTTGCCTTCGTTTATTTGTTGTTGCACTTGGGCAATCTGTTGTTGATAGGTTTGGATGTCTTGTCGCAGTTGTTGATTTTTGACTTGTGCTTCCCGAACCGATTGTTGGATTTTGGCAATTTCCCCATTAAGGGCTTGTTCTTGATTGGCGTATTGTTCTTTACGCTTGGCGACTTCATTACCGAGCAGAAATCCGGCACCGGCACCAATGACGGCACCGATGGCAGCATTTCTGAGTTTGTCATTTTTGTCATCGCCCATTAAGGCACCTAAAGCTGCACCAAATGCAGCACCCCAACCGGCACCTTGGATTTTGGTTTGGGTTTGATCTTCTTCAAGATTTTGGTTATCTTCTTGTGCAATCGCTGTGAATCCTGCTAACGATAGACTGATAACCAGTATTAATACACCATTTTTTAGTTTTTTCATCATTGTTTCTCCTCAAAATACCCATTTTGAAATTCATGTATATTCAAAGTTTGCGCTTTAGATTCTAACTTACTTTTGGAGCCTAAATGCTAGCTTTGGAAATTATGCAAAATTTGTGGCACAACACGAATTTCATTTCATAATTAGTATTATATGACTTATGTTAGGCACAATACTTTTCAATATGATACAACTTTAGGGAATTCCAAAAAACTAATTCTCCCAAATACAAGTTCAAGAAATCCTAATTTCTTAAAGAAATAGGATTTCTAATGTTCTTAAGATTTTTGAGAAGGAGAATTTATTTTTTGTTTTTCTCTTAGGACTCAGGATTTAATGGTTCGACAAGCTCACCAACAAACAGACGAAACTAAACCTGACCGGTTTTAAAAACCGGTCAGGTTTGAGCGTTCAAATTTTGGAAGTGATAAAATCCTGAGTCCTTAGCATTATATTGAAATCATCTGTGTAAAGTGAGTTACTTAAAATTAAGATTTAAGATTAAACATTTGAGGTGGTTACTTTCTAATAAGCTTTAAGCGTTATTCATGAAGAAAAACGCGATTTTTTCCCATATTTTTAACAGATAAAAATTTGATAATGATTTAAGGTGATTTCCAGAAAAGATTATACCGTTGCCTGAGCTTGTCGAAGGCAATATTTATGGTTGCCTTCGACATAATTCGACAAGCTCATCAACCGCTCAGGCAACGATTCTCGGTATATTTGTTTTTGGAAATCGCCTAATTTGATAACGATATCTATCACTAATAACGCAAGGAATTTTATAATTATCATTTTTCCTCTTTTTAGTGATAGTAACCAAAATAATTTTTGGACTCCAAACTAAGAGAATTGCGAGAAAATAAAATACTAGATTCCCACATTGAAGAAGGGATTAGAAGGAGAGTATCGAAATCGGATAAAAAATACTAGCCCAATTAACAATTAACAATTAACAATTAACAATTAACAATTAACAATTAACAATTAACAATGTTATATCTCTTACTTAAAACTATTCATATTATTAGTGCTACTTTACTATTTGGTACTGGATTAGGCAGTGCCTACTATATGTTGCAAGCCCATTTAAATGATGATGTTCATACGATTGCAATTACAACGAAACATGTTGTGATTGCTGATTGGTTATTTACTGCCACCAGTGGCATTATTCAACCGATTACTGGTGTATGGATGGTATGGCTTGTGGGTTGGCCCTTAACACAAACATGGATTTTGCTGAGTATTGTTTTATATTTGTTAGCGGGTGCTTGCTGGCTACCAGTCGTATGGTTGCAATACAAAATGCGGGATATGGCCCTTAAAGCGATGACTGATAATATGCCTTTGCCACCACTTTATTATCGTTATATGCGTATCTGGTTTTGGTTAGGTTGGCCTGCTTTTATCTCATTAGTTACTGTGTTCTTTTTGATGGTGTTTAAGCCTTTGTAATTTATGTTATAGTTATCCAGAAAACCTTCGAGGTTTTTAAAACCTCGAAGGTTTTGATACTGAACAAAACTTTTATGGACAACTATACTCAGGAATGAGAATTCAATGTTTCGACGGGTCAACCAATCCTACCAACCGTTCTCAACAATATACCTCACGGGCACAATTTAAACTTTATATGTAGGGTGGGTAAAGTCTTTTTCTTGCCCACCAACCTAGTTAGAGAAGTTAAGCTTGTTCCCGTGTTGAGTATAACTAAAACCTAACCGATTTTTAAAACTGGTCAGATTTGGCTTGAAGAAAATGTTAAAGCATTAATTCTACTTTGTCAGATTTAAAGGTAGGGTGAATAAAGCGAAGCGACCTGATTTTTTAGAGTATTTCTGTGGATACGCTTCGCTTTATTCATCCGACAAATCATTGATTTTATTACATGTAACAAAGTAGCATTAAATAATGCCTTCATTAATGATATTCACATACTGATCATAAATAAATAAGCGGCCCCGTTTTTTCCCGGTAATTTCGCGCATAACTTCAAGTTTTGTCAAGTGTTTAAAGGCAACTGTCACCGTGGGAACTGTTAGTCCAGTTTGTTCACTGGCTTTAGGAATGGATAAAATCGGTTGTCGTTGTAATGCTTTATAAACTTGCAAGGTTGAACCTGCACGTTTTCCAAGCCGGCTAATTTTTAGTTTATCACTTTCAAAAAGAGTGAGAATCCTTTTGGTGGTTTCAACAGTACTCATTGCCGTTTCTTTAACACCGGTCAGAAAAAAACGGAGCCATTCTTCCCAATCCCCTTCTGTTCTCACCTTTTGTAACAACTCATCATATTGCTTTTGATGCGTTTTGAAATAAAGGCTCAAATAAAGTACCGGTTGTTTGAGGGCTCCTTCTGCACAAAGCAATAAGGTAATGAGTAATCGCCCGATTCGCCCATTGCCATCCAAAAAAGGATGAATGGTTTCAAATTGAACATGGGCTAAAGCCACTTTAATCAATAACGGTGTTCTTTCTGGTTGATCATGGAGAAATTTTTCTAATTCTCCCAAACAAGTCATAAGATGACTTGGTGGTGGTGGTACAAATAGCGCATTATTAGGGAGCGTACCACTAATCCAATTTTGGCTTTTCCTAAATTCTCCAGGGGTTTGATCACTGCCACGCCCTTTCATTAGTAATTGAGCATGAACTTCTTTCAGCAGTTCTAGTGATAAGGGAAAAGGTTCATTAATCCGATTAATACCATGATTCATTGCGGCAACATAATTATAAACCGGTTGAACATCATCTACTGGTATGCCCAGAATTTGTTCACTTTCAAACTGTAGCAAATCAGATAATGTTGATTGCGTTCCTTCAATTTGAGACGATAATAGTGCTTCTTTACGAATATACATGTAAAGAAGCAGAGAAATATCTGGCAATAAAGTAGAAATACTATCCAAACGCCCTAAAGCCATAAGGCTTTGATCCATTAAATCTTGTAGTTGTGCATCAATTTGTAACGGTGGCTGTGGGGGTAAAGGATGAGGTACAAAAGCATGGTATGGTTCCTCAACGGTAGAAATAGGCAAAAAATCACCGGTTTTATTTCGTTTCATAATAAGTTTTGTTATTATTGGAGGTTCAAGTTTTAGGTTTTTATTGAAATTCTAAAGGTTTCATTTTTGTCAAAAGAACGTGTGATGTTTTGTGAACATAGAGTAATAGGATTCCATGACAGTTATCCATTTTCTTCATTCTCACGCTATTGACAAGAATGACCGAAGAATTTCTTCGGCGAGAGACTTGTCTAAAGTTTCTATTTAAAATAAATTATGGACTGGACTGCTTTCAAAATACTAGTTATCAAACAATATGTTGTCTAAAATTACCCCAATTTGATGTTTCGTTTCATTACGAAGTAATTTCCAAAACGAAGTAACGAGCGAAGCGAGAGCAACTAACGCTGAATATCAATTTTAGAATTCGTGTTTAGATAATCACTTCCAAAACTTGAATGTCCAAACTTGCTAGGTTTTAAAAACTTGGCAAGTTTAATTTCGGGTTTTATTGAATCCTCTTTTATTGAATCCTCATTCCTTAATGAACGAAACAACGAAAAATAGTATCAATTTTTAAATTGGCGAAGGTTAATGTATAGGTATTGTAAAAGAAATAGTATTTTTTGTTGGACAATACTTTTTTAAATAACTATATCATGCCTTTTGTTTAGACAGATAATCTTTTGGTAACATTTCTGTCCAAATTTTTTTAACAAAATCTTCAGTCGCAATCACTGAAGTTTTATTAATTAACTGATAAGTTGCCTGATATATCCTCTTTCACTTGAGATGGCAATGGGGTCATTCATTCAATAAGAATCGAAATTTAATAGTGTTTTTAGGAATGAATTTGAAATTATGAATATAAAGAAAAATTGGAAACCATAATGAAACCGAATTGTTGACATTCTGTTTCCCTTTTTCCTATTCCCTCAATATTTCCCCCTCTTTCTCCCTTTTTTCCTTTGAAGGGAGTTGGAAAAAATAAATTCCCCTAATCCTCACTGCCATTAAGTTAAGCTGGACGAACACGCAGATTCGCTTCTATAAGGGACAAAGCAGTCAATAAAATACGTGAGATTGCTACAAATAGTATTTCTTAAAGAAATACTATTTGTTAAGAGTGCTTTCGAGGTTCAAGTTTTTGCGGTAGCAAAAACTTGAACCTCGAAAAAGTTATTTTCTGTGGCATCCCTAACCTCTGAATATGCTAGATTTGCTGGGAAAACTATCGCAAATGCTTTTAACTTAATGGCATTGAGTGCCTTTGTGTGGTTAAACTCTTTTATTCGATGGAACGCCCTTTCAATGCAAATAGGCCGCGTGGTCTTTTTTGGATAAAGAGGATAATGGCTACTAAAATGAAAATTTTTGCTAATACTGCACCAGCATAAGGTTCTAAAAATTTATTGGCTATCCCTAAACTCATTGCACCAACTAATGTACCCCATAAATTACCAACTCCGCCAAAAACAACTACCATAAATGCATCAATAATATAAGCTTGTCCGAGATTAGGGCTAACATTATCAATTTGGCTGAGGGCAACGCCAGCAATGCCCGCAATGGCAGAGCCAAGTCCAAAACGCGTCAACGGTGCCAGTACGAATGCCCATTGAACTTGGCCATGCGCCGATTTTGTGTCACAGCTCGCATTTGTAAGCCAAAATTGCTTTTATGTAGTATAAAGAGTAATCCAACAAAGACGACTAGTACTCTAACAACTTTATATTGATGGGTAATTTTTTTATAATGCTTTGTAAATAAAAATATTTATTTTTAAAAATAAAGTTGTTAGAGTACTAGTACACTGTCAACATTCTTTTGTCGGGTAAATTTGGGTGGGTGCAACGAATCTGCTCACCTTACCAGACAAAACAAAGTTGACAATGTGTACCTTGTCAGCGTTCTTTGGTCGGGTAATTTTGGTGGTATAGCAAAGTTTTACAGCTCCATACCAGACAATAGAAAAATGACAAGGTACTAGTACAGCAACCGGTAAGTTCGCATAATAACTTTTGCGTGCCAAATGCTGTGTTTATGCGTATGGCTGTCTAAAATATGTTATGTGAACTTAGTGTTTGCTGTACTAGTGCCATTGTCATTTTTTCTGCCACTGCCCTATCTGTTTCTCGTTCTAATGCCTTTTCTAAAACGGGTAATAAGTCAATTTGACGGGATTTAAAGACAGCTTTTGCGGCTTGTAAACGTTGTTTAGGCTCAGGATCAAATAGTTTTAAACCACCGAGTACTCCTCGGATAGTTTTTCGTACTCTATTGTTAATACGAACTTTTTTAAGTTTCCGTTTTTTGACTTAGTCAATTTCAGCTAAAGTGAGTGGTTCATAAAGGATATAAACCCGACTTTTTTTTCAGCAATAACCACTTTGTTGTCAGAACGACGGGTATAGAGTCTACCCACAAGTAGGGCTTCTAGGATAGGAACAACGCGAGCATCACCGGTTGCTGCGAGGTTTTGAACCGCAGTCATTTTGACTTTAAAACTTCGTTTTGTGAGGGCTGTTATTTGGTCTTCCAAGGAAGGGGCTGCTTGTGCTAGTCCAATCAGTCCTAATGTTAAAAAAAGTAAAACCGGAAAATTCAGAAAATTTCGCATTATTGAATAGTCACCGGGCAGATTCAAAACAAAGTGGTTTAATTTAGCCCAAAGTTTTGAACTTCAACCCCCAAAAACTTGGCTTGTCCTTTAAAGCATAAGCGTAGGAAGTTAAAAAAAGGCATGGTTCGGAAAATTATAATGGATTTTATTTCATAACAAATTTTGAATGAATTATAAATGGTTGCAAAATAAAATTAAAGCCTATTTTTCAAAACCGAAAGGATTGAGGATTGAGGGTGAAGGATTAGAGGACCGGAGAACGTCAATCTAGTTTTGATACCTTCTCCCTAACTACAAAAAAGGGAGAATAGCTTTGGGATGAGGAAAATTGTGGCATAGTTCAATTCAAAGTAAGATTTGGAGTTCAACAAAGTGAAGCTTTGCTGCCAAAAAGCTTCGCTTTGAACTCCAACACGCTCCACTAACAATTAGCAATTAGCAATTAACAATTTTCACCAGCCCAGATTATGACCTCAATTTGATGTAAAGGTGTAGGTGGGCAACAAAAACACGTTGCCGGCTATCCTTTCTCTCAATTCCACGACTACATCAAGTGGAGGTTAGACCTAGGCTGTGCAGTATGAGCTTTTTTTAACCAGGATTGTCATGCTATTTTTAGGTTCACGATCTCTCCCTCCCCCTAACCCCCTCCCGCTGGGAGGGGGGACTGCCCGGTGGAGATTTCCAATTCATGATAAATTAAAAATCATATATTATATAATAATTTATAATCTTTACTACGTAGTCGAAAAATGCCAATGCGCGGTCCCCCCTCCCAGCGGGAGGGGGTTAGGGGGAGGGAGAGATCGTGAACCTAAAAATAGCATAACAAATATTCCTCGAAATAAAGCTCAAACTGCACACCCTAGGTCACACCCGTTTCATTTCAGCATAAAAGTCAGTTTGATAGCACTTCTGCTTTCTCAATAATGACATCTTCTTTAGGGACATCTTGATGATGACCATGATTTGTGGTTGCTACTTTTTTAATTTTATCGACAATATCCATACCCTCTATCACTTCAGCAAATACGCAATAGCCCCAACCTTGAGAGTTTTTTCCAGAGTGATTGAGGAACTTATTATCAGCTACATTGATAAAAAACTGCGAACTTGCTGAGTGAGGGTCCGATGTGCGTGCCATCGCAAGAGTACCATTGGTATTGTTCAAGCCATTAGTCGCTTCATTCTCAATCGGTGGATTTGTCGTCTTCTCTTGCATACCAGGCTCCATGCCGCCCCCTTGAATCATAAAACCATCAATGACACGATGAAATAATGTGCCATCATAAAACCCAGCGTTGACATAATTGAGAAAATTCTCAACGGTTTTAGGGGCATTTTCAGAATCAAGTTGTATCTTAATAGAGCCATAATTGGTTTTCATGTTAACTATTTGCGGCATAAAAATTTCCTCTAAAGTTGAGAATAAATGAAGTCTTTTTCAAACAATAGTTTGGACAGTTTTTAGCTAAATCTTTGTTTTTCATGAAGGAATATATTTTATAATTACACAATGAAATCAAATGTTTATTGAAAACTGTCCGAACTATTGTTCAAAACGAATTCTACTTTGTTAGATTTCGTGTCGGGTGGATAAAGCGTTAACGTATCGGTCCTTGATTACTCTGATAAGGCGATTTCAGAAATAAATATACCAGGAGTCGGTGCCTGAGCTTGTCGAAGGCAATTCTCACGGATGCCTTCGACAAGCTCAGGCACCGGTATAATCTTTTCTGGAAATCACCTAATTTATTATGCCCAAGTTCTTTTTTGAAATCGGCTTTTCAAATGAGCGAACCATAAGTTATAGCAATTCCCGATTAAATAAAGTACAATTAATCTAGTTTAAGTTATTCATAATTAAATAAAAAACTATATAACGCTGTAACGCGTTAAACGAAAAAATGCTATAGCTTTGGGTATTTCTGAATGGACATTAATTAGGAAGTAATGTAGGTTTATCCGATTGAGAAGGTGGATCAGAAGGAAACAAAAAACGTTGCCGGATAGAATGGTTCGTTTTTGTAGAAATTTTAGGTATTTCGTTGAGATTTTTTTCGATAACTAATGTCAGTTGTGTTGGAGAATCAATATAGGTTTGCGTGCGTGTTCCCATCTTAACTACAGGGGAAGCAGCAGTTTGTGATGGTGGAGTTGGTTCAACCATGATGGTATTGGTAGGAGAAACCATAGTCGTTTTATTAAGAAATGTTTGTTTTTCTGGGTTTTCATCAGTAATAATGATGATAGAAGGTTGTTCAGTTTCTATTTTGTCCACTACCCTATTTTTGTTCATTTCATCTGTTGTTAAATGATGAGATAAAGAAGTCTCTGTTTCTTTCCCATCTTTGGTCTCATTTTTTTCCATTTTTTCTCTGTTATTTTCTGGTAATTCATGAGTCA
>Ga0233403_10001468_pt1 | contig 11000 bp, 7 predicted proteins | sample Na_oxic_1_MG_FD_179866 | JGI IMG/M metagenome (GOLD analysis project Ga0233403, IMG submission 179866) | Seawater microbial communities from Saanich Inlet, British Columbia, Canada - Na_oxic_1_MG | ecosystem: Environmental > Aquatic > Marine > Inlet | place: Canada: British Columbia | collected...
CGGACAGGGAGGAGTTTCTCGAGTATTTTCACAATGCCGCACTTGGGGCAGCCGGGCGGAGAACCATGTCCACCGTGCTGCTGGGCCAGCGCCGCATGGGAAAGACCGAAATATTCAAGCGGGTGGTGAACCGGCTCTTTTTTGAACAGGACCCGAAAGCTCCGGATGCCGTGGTCCCGGTGTATTACAGTTTTCCGGAGGCGCCGATGTCCAAAAAGGATTTCGCGGCGCAGTATCTGGAGAATCTCATCCGCCACTATGTGGGGTTCCGCACAGCCCGTCCGGAACTGGTGCGTGACGGGGCCCAGGGGCAGGAGCTGATATCGCTGGCGGAGAAGGCCAGATCCGAGTTTCCCTTCACCAGGACCCTCGACCTGATGATCGGGAAGTATGTGTCTGTGACATCGGAGAACATCTCGCTCCCGCACAAGACCGCGCTGGAGACACCCCGCAGAATATCGGACATAGACGACTCAACCATCGTGATGTTTCTGGACGAGTTTCAGAACACCCGGCTTCCCCAGTATGAGTTTGACATCACCGGATTCATGCAGGAGGCGGTGGAGTCCCCGACCTGTCCCCATTTTGTCACCGGGTCGGCCATGAGCATTCTCGCCAGGGAGATCATCGGCAGGGGGGCGCTGTTCGGAAGGTTTGACAGCGAGACAATCGGGGGCATGTCCGGTTACTGGGGGAAGGAGCTCGCCTCGAATGCCGCACGGTACTACAGGGCCGGAATTTCCCGGGTGATGGAGCCGGTTGTGGCGGAACGGTGCGGCGGAAACCCGTTCTATATCAGTGCTGTTGTCAGACAGGCCGCCAAACTGGGGAAACCCGTGTCCGATGAGAAAGCCCTGAACAAAATTCTTGCCGTGGATATCACCTCCGGCTTCATATGGGGCGAACTGAACGACCAGGTGACACGCTGGATTGAACGCATCAACGGGCATAAGATCACCAAGTGGATACTGTATCTCTCCGCCCTGGAGGAGAACGGGGAGGGTGACGGAAAGCGTCTGAATCTGGAAAGAATCCGGCGGGAGATAAGACGGCGTGAGGGCACTGATGTGCCACCTGAAACCATAAGGGATGTTCTGATCAGGCTGTCCCGGGGGGACCTCCTTGAATATCTGGAGATGGGAAACTGGTTCCGGAGAGTGAGGGATCCCGTTCTGCTGGAGTTTCTGAGAGTCTGGGGGAGGATAGAGGTCGAGGGGCATGACCGGGAACGGGTCCAGACCGAGCTGAGAAACCGCTATGCCGGCTCGGGCCGGAGGATTCATGAATACAGGGGCTATCTGGCGGAGGTCCACATGAGCCAGGTGCTGCTGAGCTCCCGGGGCGATCCCCTGCCCGGCAGATTCTTCAACAGCGCCGGGGATATCCGGATACCCCGGCACTTTTCGTTTGTGCGCCACAGATACCGGCTCGGTTCGGGAAGGGGGCGTGAGATTGACGTGCTGGGCGCGGCCGGCCCGGAAAACTGGGTGTGTCAGAGCAAGTGGATCACGGGAGACAAAATAGGGATCGGCGTTCTGAGGGAACTCATGGCTCAGGCCGAGACTGTCAGGCAGGATATGAGACCCCGGGTGATCCGCATGTGGATTTTTGCCCATGAGGGCCTGACCGGGCCGGCCTTGAAATTTGCGGAGGAGAACGGCATTCTCTGGTCATCGCGCAAGGAATTTGACGAGCTTCTGACTCATATGGGGCTGAGGCCGCTGCCGGATCTGTAATCAGCGGAAATTCTTCTTTGGAAATCACCTTATGATTTCCTTTGTGAGAACAAAGCAGAATAAATTGAAAGTGAATTTGACACCATGAAAAAAATGCAAGATATTGTTGCCAATGTGTATGACAGATACATCCTTGACCGTCCGGTGACTGTTATCGTATGTCTGCTGGTCTTCATATCCCTTATGGCCTACAGCGCAAAGGATTTCAGGATTGACGCGTCCGCTGAATCGCTTCTGCTGGAAAATGATGAGGATTTGCGCTACACCCGCAAAATCTCCGACAGATACGGCGCAAACGATTTTCTCCTGATTTCCCTCACCCCGAAAAAAGACAGCCTCCTCTCAGACAAAACACTGAAAAACATTCGCAGTCTCAGGGATGAACTGAAAAAACTGGATGCTGTCTCCTCGGTGCTGACCATATTGGATGTGCCTTTGCTGGAAAGCCCGCCCATATCCTACGCTGACCTGTCCGAGGGAAAAATCCGGAATCTCGAATCCCCGGAAACAGACAGAGAGCTGGCGGAAATCGAACTCAGAGAAAGCGATTTTCACCGGAGTCTGCTGGTCAGTCCGGACATGAAAACCACTGCGCTGGTCGTCAATCTGCATCCGGACGAAGTTTATCAGGACTTGTCAGGCAAACGCAATGTCTATTTGGAGAAACAGGCAGACGGCACTTTGTCGGAAACCGAAGCCGCAGAACTGAAAAATGTCATCAGCCGGATCCATAAACATCTGGACAGCACAAACAAAGCCCGGCATGAGAACATAATGGAAATCCGGGCTATTATGGATAAATACCGCCCTGATGCAAGGATTTTTCTCGGGGGCATTGCCATGATAGCGGACGACATGATCAGCTTTATCAAAAGCGATCTGAGAATATTCGGTGCCGGGGTTTTCCTTCTTCTGATTGTGATGCTGGGCCTGATCTTCAGAAGGCTTCGCTGGATTGTTCTGCCCATGCTCTGCTGCTTTCTCTCCGTCATCGCCATGATGGGGGTGCTGGGAATGTTCGGATGGGAAGTGACTGTCATCTCCTCCAACTTCGTGTCCCTGCAACTGATCATCACGCTGGCGATTGTGATCCATCTGATCGTGCGTTATCGTGAATTTTTGGAGAAAAATCCTGAAAGCGACATGCGGAGCCTTGTTTTGGATACGGTTCGCAGCAAATTCACGCCCTGCCTCTATGCCGGGATGACGACTATCGCCGGCTTCAGTTCTCTGCTGCTCTGCGACATTCTGCCGGTGATCAATTTCGGATGGATGATGAGCATCGGTATTCTGCTTTCGCTCCTCCTGACATTCCTGATCTTTCCCGCTGGTCTCATGCTCCTGAAAAAGGAGCCGCTTCCGGGAGGTGAGAAAAAATCCGGCTTTTTGCTGACCGATTTCTTCGCCAGATTCACTGAAAACAACGGAACGCTCATACTGATCCTCAGCACGGTGCTTTCTGTGCTCATTGTCATCGGCGTGTCAAGGCTGAAGGTCGAGAACAGCTTTATTGACTACTTCAGAAAGACGACGGAAATCTATCAGGGCATGAAGATCATTGATCAGAAACTGGGCGGAACCACGCCGCTGGATGTGATCCTCGAATTAGGGGAAGCAGATGAGGAATCCGGGGAGACTTCTGAGACAGATGCGGAGGATGATGAATTTCTGGAAACTTTCGGAGAGCCGGATGAAGACGAAAGCAAATACTGGTTTACCGATGACAAAACGGAGATGGCTGAAAAAGTGCATGATTATCTTACGGGATTGCCGGAAACCGGCAAGGTGCTGTCTCTGGGAACCCTGCTCAGGATCATCCGGAAGATCAACGACGGGGAGCCTCTGGACAGCTATGATCTCTCCATCCTTTATACAAAACTGCCCGACAGATACAAGCATCTGATCCTGTCGCCCTATGTGTCTGTGGAACATAACGAACTGCGCTTTACGCTCCGCATCATGGATTCCCGGAAAAATCTGGAACGGGACGCGCTGCTGAAACAGATTCAAAGCGATCTTGTGAACAAGCTCGGATTGAAACCTGAACAGGTGCATCTGACCGGAACAATGGTTTTATACAATAATATGTTGCAAAGCCTCTTCAGATCCCAGATACTGACGCTGGGTGCGGTGGCGCTGATGCTGCTTCTCATGTTCCTGATTCTTTTCCGCTCCCTCAGGCTCGCACTGATAGCCCTTTTTCCGAATCTTTTCTCAGCCGGCGCTGTGCTGGGAGTCATGGGCTGGGTCAATATCCCCCTTGATATGATGACCATCACCATAGCGGCCATCAGTATAGGCATAGCGGTGGACGACACAATTCACTACATCCACCGTTTCAGGGAAGAGATCAGAAAAGATGGGGACTACCATAAAACCCTTTATCGCTGCCACAGCAGCATCGGCACAGCCATGTATTACACCTCTGTCAGCATTATCATCGGCTTCTCCGTTCTCATGCTGTCCAATTTTTTTCCGACCATCTATTTCGGACTGTTTACCGGCCTTGCCATGTTCATAGCGCTCGTTGCCGCACTGACTTTGCTGCCACAGCTGATTATTGTGTTTAAGCCCTTCGGAACGGGTGTATCCACAAGTCGGGACCGGAATGTTGAAATGAAATCTTAGCACATCTGAGAGGAGTGCCTGAGACCGGCCTCCCTGTAAACCATGTCACCATGTTGTCCGGCAGAGGGATTTTTTCAGAGGGAAACATATCAGATGCCTCTCTGATGAGAAGTGGATGAAACAGTTCCGGATGCTGCGTAATCAGCTGCTTTGAAAAAACAGAATTTGATATTGATTTAAATCTGATACAGTGTTATTTTATAAAAGTTGATGGGACATCAGATTTTTCCGGCTTCCGATTTTGGCCGGTCCCTTGGCAATAACCAGCAATATGAATAAGGGATTTTCCCAAAAAACAAACTGCCCATACCGACACCCTCAAAGGAGGAATGGCAACGCCGGGCACCACTGCAATCCTCTGAGAGGCGCGGGGTGTTTTTCGGGTATATTATTTTCTGGGAACTCCCTGACAGGTCAGATGTCATGCTGAACTCAATACTTTGCGCCATTGATTTTTCAGAATTTTCCAGGCAGGTATTATGCTGCGGAGTAGGGTTGGCGCGCCAGTTTAACGCGGACCTTCTTGTTTGCCACGCCATCTGTTTTCCACGGGACCAACTCTATGGAACCGTGGAAAACAAACGAACCGGAGAGCATGAAAAGCTGGCCCGGCAGGCATATCAGAAAATCGGGAAACTTATGGAAACCGCCCCGGTCAGATGGGATATCCTGATCACATTCGGGGACCCGGTTGATGAGGTTGCCCGGATAGCAGAGGAGCAAAATGTTGATCTGGTGATCTCTGCCAGTCACGGGATATCCGGTTTAAAGCGAATACTTCTGGGAACGGTGATTGAACGGCTGGCCCGTACACTCACCTGCCCCCTTTTGGTGACACATTCCCCAAAGTCCCCGGTAACGGAAACTTTGCTCAGGGGGGAGATAACGGAAAGTCCCCTCAGTGAAGAAACAACGTCCCCCTTAACATTCAGGAAGATCGTGGTGGGCTGCGATTTGTCACCTGATTCGGCCCCGGGTGTCCTGTATGGCGTGAACCTTGCCAGAGAATTTCAGGGGGAACTCCATCTTCTGCATACAATGGAAACGCCGGTGGATGAGGAATTGATGGATTCCGCCCAAGTCCATTACGGGGAAGTCGAGCAACTCCTCCGGGAACGACTGACTCAGCGCCTCATCGCATTTGTATCTCAGAACGCTCCCGGGGAATGCTGTCTCAGGCCCGTGCTGATCCCGGGACATCCGAATGAGGAAATCTCCTCATATGCGGCCAAAAACAATGCAGACCTGATCATCGTGGGGGTTCGGCCACAGGGCATTCTCGAAAAACTGCTGGGCGGATCAACCACCGAGGCTCTCCTGAGACACGCGCCCTGTCCGGTGCTGATTTGTTAGGCGAGAATATCCCGCTGGGTCTGTCTGTCCTAACACTTCTGACATCCCCTCCATTCCCGTTTCGGATTGACAAATTCGAAACGCCCGGCGGATTTGCCAATCCGGCAGGAGCAGTTACGGGCCGGACTCCCCCTTACCTGATTTACAGAGGAGAGAAATATGAATAAAACGGGAATTGTGAGGGACCCGGGATATCTCAATCATATTACAGAAGATGGGCATGTGGAAAATCTGCGGAGACTTGAAACAATTTACGCCATGCTGGATACTCCCGATATGACCGGCAATTTTACCGAAATCACACCCAGGCAGGCGGAACGGGAAGAGATTCTCCTGATCCATTCTCCCGAATATGTGAGGAAAATTGCAGCCACGGAAGGTATGGAACTCACTTCCCTGACACCCGACACCCATGTCTCGGCCGGTTCGTATCATGCCGCTCTGCTGGCCGCCGGAGGATTGTTTGAGGCTATTTCAAAAGTGGTTTCGGGAGAGATTGAAAACGCGTTCGCACTTGTAAGACCTCCGGGACATCATGCCGAAAAAAGCAGGGCAATGGGATTTTGTCTGTTCAACAACGCTGCTCTGGGGGCAATGTTTGCCCGCGAGACCCTCGGGCTTAACCGAGTTCTCATTGTTGACTGGGATGTCCATCACGGTAACGGGACCCAGCACGCGTTTGAAAATGATCCCGCTGTTTTGTTTTTCTCCATTCACCAGCATCCTCTCTTTCCCGGCACAGGTCTGTTTACAGAAACCGGCAGAGGAAAAGGTGAGGGATTCACCGTGAATGTTCCGATTTCCAGAGGTTATGGCGACGGTGAGTATGCGGCCCTGTTTGAGAACCTGCTCCGGCCCCTTGCCATGGAATTCGCACCGGAACTGATCCTGGTATCAGCCGGTTTTGACACACACAAATCGGACCCGATGGGCGGCATGAAGATGACACCGGCCGGTTTTGCGGGCATGACCCGCTCTCTCATGGACATGGCTGAGATTTGTTGCGATGGAAAGCTTGTGCTTTCCTTGGAAGGCGGATACAATTTGACTGCGCTCGGAACCTCTGTGAAAGTGGTTTTACAGGAATTGGCAGGACTCACGAATTGCAGCCTCCCGGAAATGGCAGCCCGCGCGGCACCAAAGAAATTGAATTATGCTATGAAACGGAGTCTGTATGTGCAACGGGAATTTTGGAAGTTGGATGCTTGATGTTTGATGTTTGATGTTTGATGTTTGATGTTTGATGTTTGATGCCGGGTAATTGAAACTTGGGATTCCGGCTGATTTCCGCAAACAGACTGCAAACAATGAGGAGAACCCCCATGAACAAAATCAAAATTATGGAAGCGTCGGTACGCAAATGGGAACGGATCATTGATGGAAAAGGCTCCGATGGCGGTGTGCTGGACTGCCCTCCATGCAGGATATTCTACATACTGATCTGTATCGGATGTCCTATTGCGGAATATACCGGCAAAAAATTCTGTAAGGAAACGCCTTACGGAAAATGGTACTGGCACCAGATCGAAGAACATGACAAGATCCGGAAAAAGGTGTATTGTCCGGAATGTCTCAAACTGGCAACGAAGATGCGGGATTTCATGATTGAGATTACGGAATCCATGAAGGCCAAAAAAGCGGACAGGGAAAAATCAGTTGAATTGACAACTGACGAATAGCTTTCAAACTTTTGACTTCAAACTTTCGACTTGAAATTTTCAGCGTAAAAAGAATGCATACAATTATTCCCATAACAGCGTCCTTCTGTGAAATCGGGATATTGTCACTGGCCGGATTCGTGCTTTTCCGCCAATGGGACTATACCTTTGCCGAGGCAGCCGCTTATGCCATCATTACCATGCTGATGGCTCTCTCGTTTATATTTCAGACAGCTTTTATCATCGGAATTCCGGCTTTGTCGCTGAAAGCCGAGGTGATTCTCTGCCTCATGGCGGTCATTATCCTGATATCCCTGCGCGGGCATCTGATCATGGGAGGAAATATTCTGAAAAACTTTGCCACGGCCTATCCCGGAGCATGCATGGCACTTTTCACAGCCTGCTGCTATCTGCTTATCCGTGGTATCTTACTCTCCCCGATGAGCAGCCATTGGGACGGCCTTGGCAGTATACTTTCATTCAGACAGCATGGGAATTTTTTTGCTTTCCCGAAAGGAGATGATGTCCTTTTTCCAGTGAACCACATAGTTCTTACCCATCTCATTCTCCGTCTGAATACGGAATTCGGCATGGGCATTCTCGGATTCATGGCCTATCTTTCCATAGGCTTCTCCACTTACGCGCTGGCCCGTCGCTATTCATGGCCCCCGACGGCTTTTATTGTCACCATGGTGGTGATGAGTATGCCCAGGCTTGTTTGTCAGGCCGTGTCTCCGGGAGATGAGATTATCCCCGCGGCCGTGTCCCTTTTCTGCTTCCTTGGCATCAGCCGGAGTGTGGAACAGCCGAATATCAAAGATCTGCTCCTTTTAACACTGGGTATTCTCTTTGGAATTTCAAGCGGGACCACATCTGTGGTATTCCCTGTGATACTTATTCTCCTCTCCTGCGTGCTGTTTATCCGCCGCCATGGCTCTCACATCTGGTGGACACTCCTCACAAGCAACAAATTGGCCTCGGTTTTGGCATTGCTCCCCGGAATCATTTTCTCACAGTGCTGGCTGTTCCTCTTCAACATCCTTTACCGAGGGGCCTGGGTCGGTTCATCAGCAGACTCTCCTCCCAATACCGACGGTCTGCAGGGCGCGCTGGCCAATTTTTTCCGCTATGTTCTGGAGAGCGCGCATTTCACCCAACCCCTTGATCTCCTGTGCCAATGGATGATGCACTTCCGTTTAAGCGCCATGGTGCAACAGATATATGATCTGTTTGTCTGGCCTGTTTTCGGGGACTGGGGCGCGGCTGCTCCTTTTGTCATCAACTGGAAGCCCGACGAATCCCTGTCGTGGTTCGGCCCTCTGGCATTCCTGCTGATCCTGCCGGCTGTCATTTATACGCTGATACGGGGCCACCGTCGCATCAAGGCCATGGCAGTTGCCCTGATGGGATATTTTTATGTGGTAACACTGACTACAGCGTGGATGCCGGGCAACGCCCGTTTTTTCACACTTTTCTATACCTGCGGCGGATTTTGCGTGGCATTTCTTCTTCCGCCCTGGCGGTTCACAAAAAGAGGCAAGCAGGTGATTCAGGCGGGGAGTGCTGTTTTGCTTTTTTATGCGTGTGTTTGTATCTAAGTGTTGAAAAAACATGAAATATTGCTGATTCTAACGCTTTTTGTGGTCTCGGCAAATATGACTTGTCTGTTATCGAATACAGAATGCACTACAATTTCATCATATTCAACTGTATGGAATACTGAGAACGGAAACCGGAACTGCTCGCTCAGGCGCTCTGCAATGCGTTGAACAGTGAAAATTCCATAATTGTTCAACTCCTATCAAAAAAAATGTTCTGAAGATAAAGATTTAGCTGATGCTGATTATAACGGATTTAGGGGAGCCTGAGGGTAAAGGGTAAAAGGTGAAGGGCATTGCACGGGGATACGGCGTGTCATATGTCCGGAGGGTGAAGGTTGAAGGGTGAGGTTGGGAAGGGGCTCCGCTGTTTCCTGCCGGCGGGGACAGACACCGTGCGGGTGCATGAGAACCCTTTACCCTTTACCCTTTACCCTTTACCCTCCCCCAAATCCGTTATAATCAGAGCTGATGACTAAAATGTTAGTCGGTTCAATATCAATTGATCATGTTCTTTTGTTTTGCGGCGGGTACTCATGCTGGTTTCCCTTATAGTCTCGGACATAGGTGACTCCGTCCTCGGATTCCTCAAAATAGCACGGCCCAATGGGAACCTTGCCGAAACCGGAAGGGATATCGAAAATATACATAGGAAGACATATGCCTGAAACCCGACCTCTTAAAGCCTTCATCAGAGCCTGCCCTTTTTTGATATCGACTCTGAAATGCCCGGTTCCCTTTACAAGGTCGCAATGATGAAGATAATAGGGTTTTACCCGTAACCTAACTAATTTGCGAAACAAATTCTCCAAAATTTCGGCGGTGTCGTTCACACCCTTCAAAAGCACACTTTGGCTAAGTAAGGGCATGCCTGCTTCCGCAAAACTGTCAAGACACTTTCCGACTTCCTGCGTGAGTTCCCGATGATGATTACAATGAATCACGACAAAAACTGGTTTTTTGACCTTTAGTAACCCCAATTTTTTTTCGGTAATATTTTCAGGAGCCACAATCGGAAGCCTGGTATGGATCCTTATTACATCAACATGAGCAATAGAATCCAAGTTGTTCATTACTTTGGCGAGGATGTTCCCGGGGACAGCCAAAGGCTCCCCGCCAGTTATGATAACCTCCCGGATTGATGGATTCGATTTTACATATGCCAAAGCCTCATCCAACTCTTTTTCGGTCAAATTGGTAGTCGCGCTCGAAACCCTTTCTCTCCTGAAACAAAAACGGCATAAAACCATACAATCGCTCGCAGGAATTAAAAGAACCCTGTCTGGATACCTATGCACAATTCCTTTGACTTTCAAATAATGATCGTCACCAATAGGATCATTTATTTCGCATGGTGATATATTTGTCTCTTGCTTGTTTGCAGTAAATTGAAGAGCTATGGGATCAGCCGGGTCATTTTTATCAATAAGCTTTTTCAACGACATTGTTATTTTAGTTTCATACAATTTGTTTTGCGGTAAATCCTTGATCATTCCATCTCCTGAACATAATCCGGTTTTTTTGTGACACCAGTGCTGTAGCACAGGTTATTATAATACAAATACTTACATTACAAAAATTGAGAAATAAAGGAATGACTATGAGTAACGCTATATGTCCCCGCTGCGATTCCGAGAACATCGTGAAGAATGGAAATACCACCTGCGGCAAACGAAAATTTATGTGCAAAGACAGCAGAAAACACTTCGTGGAGAATCCGGTTATTCGTAAGGTTTCCGATGAAAAAAAGGAGTTTGTCGGACGGTAGCAAGCAGGGTGGGTTAGGCGGTAGCCGTAACGCACCGATTTTTTTCTGACAAATCGCTAACGCACCTTACTTGCCACTTGCTTGCTGATTCGAGGCAGAGCCGAACGTCTCATTCATATTTCCCATAAATCTTTTTTAACACACCGTTTTTTCTCATTTTTCTGAGCATTTCATCAAACCGGGGAAGGATATTCGCATAAGGCGATTTTTTTCCGACGCACAAATTGAATGATTTACGGTCAATAACATTGGGGATCTC
>Ga0233403_10001469_pt1 | contig 10990 bp, 13 predicted proteins | sample Na_oxic_1_MG_FD_179866 | JGI IMG/M metagenome (GOLD analysis project Ga0233403, IMG submission 179866) | Seawater microbial communities from Saanich Inlet, British Columbia, Canada - Na_oxic_1_MG | ecosystem: Environmental > Aquatic > Marine > Inlet | place: Canada: British Columbia | collected...
CCCTCATCATCTGGTTTGTATCGATAGGTCGCTTCGGCAAAACGATCATAGTCCTCAAAGGTCACTTCATAGCGGCACATCGCAAAGCTTTTCAGTGATACTCGGTGTACCGGCCGCTCATCGGGTTGACCACCCCCCTGAATATCGCCCATATTAAAATCCCCGGTCGGAATGATCGCGAGTTCCGGCCCACAACCACCGTCTCGCAACGGGTCACGAAAAAATTTTGGTTCTAGAATATCACAATTTATATCCAGTGGCGATGTTAAAATCGCACCAGACGGTGTAGCTCCTACCAGCTCAGGTGGCTCGTATGGATCGGAATAGCTAGGCTTTTGATTTTTAAAAACCATATAGCCACCACTTCCTACACCAACAACCAAAACCATGATGAATGCTAAAATCAATAGTTTGGAACGTTGAGTGGAATTATGGCGCAGTGGTAGATATCCAGAACCTTTGGGAGACAAAATTTCCGCTTCATAATCCATGACAATATAAATGGTGTTATTGGCATCAAGAAAACGCCGCACATGCACCGTCTTGGAATGAGGATTGCGGGCTAAAGTACGGGCTTCTTCGCTAAATTGCTTTAAACCCCAAGCCAATTTTTCAGCGTCTTTTGGAAATTTGGGCTGTACCATATAATTGCCCTCACGTACCGCAATTTCATTAGGCAAGTATTCTTTTATGGTAACCGGCACATCCATGTTCGTGTCATGAGCAAAATAGATGATATTAAATTCTTCATGACTTAAAACCGATTCAATACGATATTCTTCTAATTGATAGCCCTTTGGTAAGGCGTTATAATGGTTTATTTGAGTAGACATGATAAAATGAGTAGTTATGAAATGTGGGTGATATGTATGTAGGGCGTACCTTGCACGAGTTTTTAGGAGTCCCAACTTTGGTTTAGGCGATCCAAACGACGGCTTGGACTTCACCCAAATTTCAGGACTACCATAAAATTTTATACTCAAAAAACTGGCAAAACTAGGATACTTAAATATAAATCAATAACTTACATAAATTAATGGGCGATAAGTTCTTATTTTGTAGTTTATGCAGAATAGTTTTGCCAGAGGCTCTTCACTTAAAAAATAACAAATACCAAAATGTAGAGGAACTTGCAAAACTCCGACGCGCAATTAAAAATCAATATCTTACCTGGTTTACTTATTTCTAAGTTATTGTTTTATCGTTTATGCTTTCAGGCTAAAGTATTCAAAATACTTTAGCCTGAAAAGGAATTTTGCAAGTGGATCGGTAGTGAAATAATTAAATCGCTACCTTATCACTCATGACACAAATGATCGTTTTTCAGAAAATAGGAGTCCAAACTCAAGTTTGGAATCCAGCCCAAGATTACAACAGTTTACAGTTCGGTACAGCCTCTTTAAATTGATCGAGTTCCAATTGACTCAGTTGATTCCCTGAACAATATAATATCTGTAATTGTACCAATGATCGAAGTGGTTCTAAATCACTGATATGGTTCCACCCACAATACAATTCTAGCAACTGTATCAATGGGCGTATAGGTTCTAAACGGCTAATTTGATTGTTACCACAATACAATTTATGTAACTGAGTTAATGAGCGTAGCGGTTCTAAACTGCTGATTTTATTACCATGGCAATCTAAATGCCGCAATTGTGTCAATGGGCGTAGAGGTTCTAAATCGCTAATATTGTTATTATAGCAAATTAATACCTGCAATTGTGTTAACGGACGCAATGTTTCTAAAACGCTGATTTCATGACAAGCACAGTTCAATTTCGGCAAAAGAAATATTTTATCTAAATCGCTGTCACTCGGTTTGAATCCAAGAGTTATTTTTAAAAAACGGCTCATACCTTTTTTATAAATGGCATTTTTGAAGATATTTTTCCAATTGTCATCTAATTGCTCCCACCATTTCCTCTTATCAAACCGGAGGGGGGAGTCTTTTCGCGCTTGTTTTTCATCAGCCGGCGGTTTTCTTCGATCTTTACGATCTAGCCATCTTGAAAATAAGATTGCAACTACTGTTGCAAGCAAAGTAAAAATGCCACCAATAATAGCGTTTAAAATTTCAGTTGTCATGAAATATGCCTATTTTTTTTAGATAGTTGAACAAAGATAGCTCAATTTGCACCTTAAGACTATTTGTCGATTTTTATAATTAATAACTGACAGATTGCAAGTCATCATCTACTTCAGATAGAATTTTTCGTGCTTGGGAAAGTAATCTGCTGGCTTCATAGCGAGGAAAAGCCCTATCTAATTGGTAGTCCGCTTTTTGTCGTCAATCTCTAGCCACTTTGAGCTTGTTACCTAATGAATGTATTCGCTTGTCCGAATGAGATAGCAATTCATCAATCACTTTTTGATGAGAAGTGCCTACACTGCCGGGTAAATTGGGTAGTGTTTTCAACAAGATTCGACAAGCATGAAAGGCACTGTAATAAGCGCGGCTGGCAGCACTTCGATAATCAACTTCTCGTTCTCCTTGCATCAGTTCTTGTGCTAACAGAAAAAATTCTTTGGCATCCATTAGTCACTCCCTACCATTTCAAACGTTGGTACAAAGTAGCCAGTTAGATTGACCGGTAATTTTTCCTCAGCGAGATTATCTGCTAATTCAAAATCTAATTCCACCGTTTTTTCCACTGATTCACGCAGCGGTATCCCATAGTGAAACCATCGTGAATTTTCATCTTCTGACAAGCTGATGTTTATCTGAGAGGCTACAATAGAAAATTTCTGTTGACGAAGAAGTAATAGGGCAATATTAATCAGTCCTTCCAAATCGGCATCGCTCACATTTCGTTCATCCATCAATGTCACCACTTCTTCCGCCAATTGAGAAAAACGATGTGTTTGATTGGAACTGAGGTTGTTCCAAGTTTTGAGTAATGAAGTTACTTGATGAAAGTGTCCGGCTAAACCATAAAACTGGATGGCATCATCAAGGTAATTTAAAATCGGAGATAAATGGTATGCTTGGTGCATTAAGTCGGCAGCTTGTGAAAAAAATCCGTAACGTGTTATGCTCTTAGCATAAAGCATTAAAATATAAGCGTGTTTCTCAGAATATTTGGTAATGGCTTGTTGATAGTTGGTTTGTAAAGCCTCAATATTTCCCTCTAATCCGGCAAGTGTTCCAAGTGCTAAGTAAGCGTCAACGTTATCAGATTGAATGTATTTTTGGGCCTCATTTTTGAATTGAGTCAATAAAAATGGATCTGGCTTGTGGCTGATCACTAATTGATTCATTTTCTGAAAAAAGCTTGGTATTTGAACGGCAACTTGAGAAGGCATGAATGTTCTCCAATGAAATCAGCGAGTGTAGGGTGCTTATACTGATGAAAAATGGAAAATGAGGAAAGTAATGATAAGTCGATAATTTTGCGAGAAATACTTCAATGTTTGGTAGAAATCCGATTTTTAGAAAAAAATCGGATTTCTTTGAAACCGAGTGTTTGTTGGTTATACTTAGAATTTATGAAGTATTCCAGCCGAAAACACATTTTCGTCGCGGTAGTCATTGTCGCTATCGGTTTGACGATAACCGGCAAAGATGTGGTTGCGCTTGCTGAAATGATACTTGGCACCAATTGACCAACTTAACGCATCTTCCTCCAAAACTTGGCCGTTGGTGTCGATCAGTTTGTGTTTTTCATCAATGTTAGACAAATAGCCAGCCGTCCAGCCGGCAATGGTCACATTCTCTATTCGGTAGTCAACCGAACCAATGATATATTTTCCGCCATCAGGGTTATTGTCAAATACCCCAAGTTCCGCATCTTCGTACTGAAGAGCCAGTTTGATTCCAGAAGAAAACTTAAGTCGGGCACCAACTTTCCAGTTACGGAACTCGTCATTGTTCCAATCGATGCCTCCGGGCGATAATTGATGAGTCCCAACATCGAGATAAGCACCGTGAGCCCATAAATCCAACAAAGAGGTAGTCAATTTCAGTTCGGCATTTCCGCCGTGCTTACCGGCCCCATCATCCCCCATGATTTGTACCCGAGCCTGAACGACAGGCCCTAATCGGAGTCCCAGTTCTACCGCGCCCGGTATATCACTATTATGTACCACCCCAGAGGTGTTGATAGCACGAGCCGGATTAATGCCCACTTTTCCGCTGATTGGATCGGCTACAACCTCACGTTTGCCCGCCGCATTCCAATTCCAATGAACTTCGTTATAGCGGCCGGCTGACATGCCCCCTCCGGTACCCCGGGCTTGCATAGAAGTATATATCCAAGGGTCTATCAACCCTTTCGCATTTCGGTAAGCACCCCGCAATTTTCCATACTTCATGTGGAAAAAGGAACTTCTAAAACCGACCCAAGCCTCTAAGCCAGGACCTAAGCCGGTGTTATCGGTGGTATGAAAAGTGGTACGATAACGCGCATAAGGAGTCAAACCGGCCACTTTCTTATCGAAATCAAAATCTAAACCCAGTAGGTTGGGGCCATCGTTAAGGATGTTACCATATCTATCCAGTGTCATCGTTTGACGACTCATGTCATCAGAGGTTTGAGTAAAACCGAGATTATTGCTCATGTTACCCTGAACCAGATTTTCGTCACCATTCGCCACTTCCACGCTGGCGGCTTCGGCACCGAGTTGGCCATAAATTTTGATATCCGCGTGACTGGTTATCGGGGCCATTAATGCAGCGGCAACTGCCAATGTCAGTGTTTTTCGTTTTTGTTGAGTCATAAAGTTTTGTCGTTGGTAAGGGGTATACTTATGAAAAATGATTCAATTAATGATTAAAAAACTCTCAAAAGAGGAAAAAAACTTGTTTAACACATTCAACCTGGGGTGATGAAAATCAGATTTTTTTGTTTGATCCCGTTCCTGTTTAAAAAACAATATTTTAGGCTAAAGTTTTTTCCAAAAAACTTATTGATTAGCTTTTGATTAACCATTAACCATTAACCATTAAGGAACGTGCATAAAATAACTTCGACAACTTGTTATTAAGATAATGAGAATAACGGAATAGCCAATTATTAATGAATATTTAATTTCGTGTGCGTTCCTTAGTCAACTGGAGGGTAACCACAACGGATTACCCCTACGAATCAATGACCAATGGGGCAATCCTTTATGGTTGCCCCCAATCCTTTATGGTTGCCCTAATTATTTCAGGCACGTTCCTAACCATTTTCACCACCCCACATTCAACCGGCTTTTGGGGTTGGCGTGTTGATAAGATTTCCTTTCATCCGTTAGAATCAGGAAAATTTGGTTTTCATTTAAGAATTGTTATAATAACAAAAAATTTTCACTAGACAAAAAATTTTGAAAATTGGTCTGAATCAGAATTTCCAGACGGCCAGAATTAACGGAACGAATTGTGATTGAAAGATTTTTTGAGAGGATAATGGTTTTATGAGTGAAATAACCGTTGAACATAATCCTTCACCGGCTAAATTGGAGGTGATGGGGGTTGAAAACTGGCCCATTTGGACTAAGGAAGTCTCCGAATTTCCGTGGACTTATGAAAGCAACGAGACGTGTTATCTGTTGGAAGGCGAAGTGACGGTGACACCGAATGGGGGTGAATCGGTCAAATTGGGGGAAGGCGATTTGGTGACCTTTTCGGCTGGCATGTCTTGTACGTGGAATATCAGTCGCCCAATTAAAAAACACTATCGTTTTTCTTGACCAGATAGTCAAAAATATTTTCCAAAGATTTTTTGGAAAAATGCTGAAAATTCCAAAGAGGTAATTATGTTAAAAAGTATTTTATTATCGATAGTCATCTTGTTTTCGGTTTCTTCCATCACCGCGGCTCAATCTGAAATTCCTTCTACTACCGAAGAAAGCAATACGACGGAGTTTTTTGGAAAGTTGGTAGCCGCGCGTCATTTCGTGGAAGCCGCATTGCCTTTAGTCCGTCAATTGTCAGAAGATGCGTTGAAACGTGACTATGGGGACGTTGATAAAAATCAAGTCTATCAGGCTTTGAAAGCGATAGAAACCAGTCTGCAAGAAAATCCCATTTTAATAACGACGTTAGCGAAGTATTTCAGTATCACGGAACTGGAAGCCTTCACGGCGTTTATTGTTCAAGAAGAAGCACTCTCAATGGTAAAAACCATCAGTCAACAAATATTCTCCCAAAACCCTCAGTTTAAACGTGATTTTAGCCGTGTGCTGGAAGAATTGGAGATTATTTTAGATAGTACCATAGAAATGCTTGAATAGAAACAACGGATGAGTTTGCCAACTGACGTTTTTAGGTTCAAGCAAAAGCTTGAACTCCAAGCCAAGTATGAGGTTAATAATTATGGGTATTCATGAAGTTTCCATCGATCATTTTTTATCCTTAGATGACGCTGAATGTAAACAGCGCATTATTGCCGCTAAGGCGGAACTTGGTAAACGTTTAGTGATGCTTGGACATCATTATCAACGTGACGAGGTTTTTAAACAGGCCGATTACTCTGGGGATTCACTGAAATTGTCGCGTCAAGCTGCCCAATCGGAGGCCGAATATATTGTGTTTTGCGGTGTCCATTTCATGGCCGAAGTGGCTGATATTTTGTCTCGGCCGAAACAGAAAGTCATTTTGCCCGATTTAGCCGCCGGCTGTTCTATGGCTGATATGGCTAACCTTGAAAAAGTTGAACAGGCTTGGCGCGAATTGTCAGCAGTGCTGGAGGCTGATGAAGACATCACACCGATCACTTATATTAATTCGGCCGCCGACTTGAAAGCGTTTTGTGGCCGTCATGGCGGCATTGTGTGTACTTCTTCTAATGCCCAACGGGTGTTGGAATGGGCTTTTAGTCAACGCGACAAAGTGTTGTTTTTTCCCGATCAACATTTAGGCCGCAATACCGGTTTTTCAATGGGCATTCCATTAGATGAAATGGTGACCTGGGATTTTGATAAGCCCAACGGCGGTTTAACGGAAGAACAAATCAAAAAGGCCAAAATCCTCCTATGGGATGGCTTTTGTTCGGTTCATCAACAGTTTCTGCCGGAACATGTTGATCAATTTCGGGCTAAGTATCCTAAGGGTCAGGTCATTTCTCATTCGGAATGTTCATTTGAAGTGTGCCAAAAATCCGATAAAATTGGCTCAACCGAATATATTATCAAGACCATAAAATCTTCCCCGCCTGACAGCCGCTGGCTGGTTGGCACCGAAGTCAATTTAGTCAACCGCCTAGCGCTGCAATGTCAAGCTTCGGGACAATCGGTTCATTATATGGCACCGTTTGTCTGTATGTGTTCAACAATGTATCGCATTGATCCACAACATTTATTGTGGGCACTCGAAAATCTGCTGGAAGGAAAAGTAGTGAATCAAATTGAAGTATCACCGGAAATCGCCGATCCAGCACGCTTAGCGTTAGAACGGATGTTAGAAGTGTCCGCCTGATTCGGATTGATTTTTAATCGGACCAATCGGTCCGATTATCAATAGATATTCAGACCCTTGAAAAGCCATAAATGATCATAAAAACAGTCCTAACCGAAGCCGTTGAACAATTACCCAAGTCCGATACGGCTCACCTAGACGTTGCTGTGTTACTCTGTCATGTCTTGGGTGTCACACGGAGCTATTTGTACGCATGGCCAGAAAAAAAATTGACGGCCGATCAATTGGCCCAATTCCAAGCCCTATTAGTCCGCCGCGCTAAAGGCGAACCAGTTGCCTATCTGATCGGCCATCGAGAATTTTGGTCATTAGATTTACAAGTCACTTCTGAGACTTTGATACCCCGACCGGAGACAGAATTGTTAGTTGAACAAGCCTTAGCACGGTTGCCTGATGACAGCAACGCGGAAGTCATCGATTTAGGCACCGGCGCTGGCGCGATTGCATTGGCGATTGCCACCGAGCGACCACGGTGCCGGGTATTAGCTACGGACCATTCAGCAGCCGCCCTTAACGTGGCACAAACCAATGCCGCCAGTTTGGGGTTAACAGATCGGCTACAATTGGTACTCAGCGATTGGTGGGCTGCGTTACCTGATAACAAAGCAACCCTGATTGTCTCTAATCCACCTTATGTTGCGGCCAATGATCCGCATTTAAGTCAAGGCGATGTTCAGTATGAACCTAAGAGTGCGTTAGTGGCCGATATGGACGGCTTGGCAGATATTCGGCAACTGATTGCCGAGAGTTTTTCACATCTGCATACCTCCGGTTGGCTATTGTTGGAACATGGCTATAATCAAGCAGAAGCAGTACGAACGGTGTTTGAACAGTATGGCTATCAGGCAGTAACCACTTATACCGATTTAGCCGGCTTACCCCGTGTTACGGTGGGACAACAGATATTATCGGTTTCATAAAATAATAGCTCCATTCAGAAATGATTTTTTTATCAGATACCTGATCGGTTTTGAAAACCGGTCAGGTTTCAGCTGAAAGGATGGATGGTGGGCAAGCGGGTGATAAGGATCGAGTCATTAACGAAAATATCGGCACCCGTTTACCCCACTGCCATTGAGTTAAGGGCAACCATAAAGGATTGCCCCTACGGTCATTATTGTAGGGGTAATCCCTTGTGGTTACCCTAATCCCTTGTGGTTACCCCAATTAAAATCCTTAATTCAATGGCATTGACCCGCTTACCTGCCCCCTACAAGACTGCGCTATATCTTAAGAATTGGCCAAAGATTATAGAATAGTCCAAGCTAAAGCTTGGGTATCACCAGCTTCGGTTTCTTCTTCGGACGATATAAAACGCTGATGCGTCCGATTATTTGCACTAAAACGGCACCACTGGATTGACAGAGTGTTTCAGTCAGCGTCCGTCGTTCTTTTTTATCGGCACCGGCAATAGTCACCTTAATTAATTCATGATCTTCCAAAGCACGGTTCAATTCCGCTAACAGATTGTCTGTGATGCCTTTTCCACCAACCATGAGAATTGGCTTTAAATGGTGGGCTAGGCTGCGAAGATGATGGGTTTGTCGATTTGTCAGTGTCATATTGGTATGGTTCTCTATTATTTTGAAATAAATGATTCTATCATACGTCGGGCAATACTTTTAGGCGTAGGTAATAGGGGTAAGTTGTCGATTAGGTACCAGCCGCCATCTTCTAACTCTTCCTGATTGATTTTGAGTTCGCCACTGGCATATTCGGCGGTAAAGGCAATCATTAGGGAATTGGGAAATGGCCAAGATTGGCTGCCAAAGTAGCGAATGTTTTTGATCTCTAATCCGACTTCCTCTTTGATTTCACGTCGGACAGTTTCCTCTAAGGTTTCGCCAACTTCAACAAATCCGGCTTGTACACTGTACATGCCCGGCTTAAAGCGTCTGGCACGGGATAATAATAACTGTTTTTCTCGTGTGATCAGGACAATCATCGCCGGCGCAATACGTGGGTAGTTGACTAATTGACAAGCCGGACAACGCTTAGCTCGTTGATGCTCAACCAATTGCATCGGTGTTCCACAACGTCCACAGAATTGATGATTTTGGTCCCATAAAATGATTTGCCAGGCACGTCCTGCCAGCGCAAACTGTGTTTCTGACAGCACTGGTAACCAGGCGCGTAGGTTTTGGAATCTCATGCCGCTGGGCGCATCGGTCGTGGCCGGTACTTCAACGGTGTAACAACGCGTTTCGTCTAAGCTGCCCAAATAATGTTGTCTAATCGGAATCACGCCCAATGGTGCTAAATCTGGCCAGATTGGGAGACTGATCTCAGTATCACTGTCATTAATTAACAATTGATCTTGGCGAAAGATAAACCACCAAGCCGGCTTGGTTAACTCAGTTGGCGGGACAACCGCTGAAATAAAATTCATTTTGACTCCTTATAGTAATGATAATGAAAAATGAAAATAGTCATTCTAATATTTTAGACCATTGTTTGAGCTGTTCCTTATTTTTGAATGGTCATTTTTCATTAGCCATCAAGGTGATCCTATAAATCCGACCAATACCGCTATTGATTCCTCCTCGTCGCGATGGTAGTAGACTTCTATATCTAGGCGCCGTAATTCGTCGTCTATGGTATCAGTAACGTTCAGAATCCAAAACCATTCCCGTTCGGCCATCATCGCACTGCCTTCTTTTTTGCCTAAATTGGGCCATTCTTCTCGCACCTGGATATCCGTCAGGACATTCATAGCGACCCAATGGGCTAAGGTTCGGTCACGCAAATAGCGAATGTTGTCGATATTTTCAGCCGTGACTTTAATCGCAGCGGCCATCGCGATGGCGAGTACCGCTAACGCGACTAAGACTTCTAATAAGGTAAATCCAGGTTGTTTAATAATATTCATCCTCTCGCTGCACGCTGATTTTTCCGAGGGCGGTTGCTGTCAGTCGATAGCGTAGTGTTTCATCCGTTTCGGCGGTGAATAGGATATCAAACGGTGTCACTTCGCCACTGGAAAGTAATAACACTTGGGGCGCATTCGTTGTTGCTTCATTCAACCGAATCGGTTCACCTTCCAACCGAATTTCGGTTTGTATTTCAGGCGGCAGGATGCGAGGTCTAAAAATATCATCCGGATCGGTGAGCGCGTGCCATTGCTGTTCGCCCAAGACATAAAAATAATATCCTTGTCTATCAAAAAAAACGCCCATTTCTTTAGATTGCATGATAGATTCTTGACTGGCTAAAGTCAATAACGAGGCTAAACGTTGCGCCTCTTGCTCTAATTTTCGCTCCAGCCCGCCGTCACCGATAGAGAGCGTCGCGAAAGTTAAAATCACGCCAATCAGCACCATCACAACCATGATCTCTATTAGTGTAAAGCCATTGATTTTATGATTGAAGTCATTCATAATTTATTATACATAAACTAAAAACACTATTAATATTTTCGGGCAAGGTGCGCGTTGCACTCCTGAAAACATTTTTTAACGGAGTCATCTGATGAATCCAAATGATGAAAAAAACACCCAAGCTTTACGTCGTCTGCTCAGTATTATGAATGAGTTGCGTGAGAAATGTCCTTGGGACAGTCAGCAAACCCTAGAATCGTTGCGCCATCTCACG
>Ga0233403_10001471_pt1 | contig 10983 bp, 10 predicted proteins | sample Na_oxic_1_MG_FD_179866 | JGI IMG/M metagenome (GOLD analysis project Ga0233403, IMG submission 179866) | Seawater microbial communities from Saanich Inlet, British Columbia, Canada - Na_oxic_1_MG | ecosystem: Environmental > Aquatic > Marine > Inlet | place: Canada: British Columbia | collected...
TCGTGCTGGTATTTCATGGTGCAATTTAGCATACGCTTTCATCGCAACGACGGAGTCTGGAAAAATGTTAATAACCGAAAGTTGTTTCACGATGCGTTTACCTGGCTCAGAATAGGCTTCCATCGCTTCGAGTAATAGCCATTGATGCGGAAAATGGTGCCGAATTTCTTCCCAAGTCATTGTTTGAGCCTTTTGTTTTTGGTTCCAACGCGCTTGCGTGGGAATTATAAAAAAAGTATAATAATCAATGAGTTATATGGTCGGTGGGTTTCCACTTCGTTCCTACCCACCCTACGAAAAACTGTAGGAGCGAACTTGTGTGTTCGCCCTCCTTTTACTCCTTCTCAGGATCATAAAAAGGAATAGAAAGTTGTTTACAAACATTTTGCATTGATTGATCCGAAGTCACCAAAATAGGCGACGGTTCCAACGACAATTTCTGAAAAATGGCTAAATGCAACGCATCATAAGTGCCAATTTGAAAGGTACGCGCTTGGTGAAATAAAATATTTTGCGCCACCGAAAAGACTTCTTCACAAATGGGTATGATTTGAAAAGGGCGATTCGTCGTGTTGAAGCGAGCATCCTTTTTTAATTGCTTAAAAATTCTCAAAACACGTCTACTCTTGAAGATGTTTTTACGACGACATCGCATCACAACATTGAAACATTCTAACAAGGTGAGTGAAGATACCAAAATAGGCTTCTGACTATTTGACACCAAGCGTCGGATTTTCAAATCACCATTTTCATCTTGGTAGTATTTGAAAAGCGCGTTAGCATCAAAATAATATTGACGTTCTACCATTTTAATTCCTCTTTAGGGATAAGGGATAGCATTTTAGCCATCTCAGCCAATGGCACACCTTCAGCCACTTCCTTAACTCTTTGAAAGAACTTGGGCATATCAAGACGAGACTTTTCAAACCAGTCGTTCACGCCAAGTTTCATTGCAGCGATGGCATCGTACTTACTGTACTCTTCGGGTTCGCTCCAAATAATCATATCCGCTTCTACTCCCCCGTTATACGCTTGATGAATCATATCAACGCCATTCATGTCTGGCATCTTGAAATCAACGAGGGCGATGTCAAACTCACTGTCATGGCGTAGCTTTTCAAGCCCTTCAGTGCCATCGTGAGCCACTTCTACAATAAATCCTTGTTTTACAAGATGATTTTCGTATTCAGTGAGAATATCTTGATCATCATCCACAATTAAGAGTTTGTACTTGCGTTCCATAAGTTTTTCTCCTTAAAAAGTTTGTTTGCCATTTTGCAATATCGGTTTGCTAAAGCACACCCATTGTTGTATATATGTAGGTATGCAAAAGCATTTTAACATTTTTCACCGTTCAAGAAATCCGATTTTTCTAAAAATCGGATTTCTACGCCACCTACAATACTATATTACAAGAATCATAGTATAGGTTCAACTCCTAATGCTCGTAATTGTTCAGCTAATCGTTCTGCGTGTTGTTTTGCCTTACCATAGCCTGGCAATACAAAGTTTTGATAAACTTTGTCTAATATCATCTCGTCAGGAGATGGCTTAGTGAACAAGTCTTCAAACCGAAATTGAAAATCGGGTAACACCTTCGATTTAATAATGCCTCCTTTGAGTGGCTTGATAGCTGTATAAACGCCCCGCGCCTTCAAATTGAAAAACTGACTACGCCCACGGCGCCCATCCAAAATATAATATTCTTTGACTCCAGCTTGGGCATATTCTTTCTTTTTCAGGATAGTATCCCGTTCCAGGATTTCAGTCGTCGAATCAGATAGGGCTTCTATGCACATATCATAAATGCCGTGGTAGCTTCTGTCATGGGGCAGAAGCGGTATCGGGTTGTCATTGAGTACGATTCCCATATCCGGGCGACGCACCTCGTTTTTTCCCGATAGCGAATAACGAAATCCCATTTCCAACATAACGGATTGGGCAATGGGATTCGTTCTCAAATAATGTTCTAACAGTTGAAAGAACCACTTATACGTTGAAATAGTTAAGACATCAGACACCGCTTTTTCCTCCAAATAACCATTATTCCACTCGTAAACCACATCAGGAAGATTATAGTATTTTTTCCAGTATTCGGCTTCAGAAATTTTTGGCGGGGTGCAGTATTCTTGAGAACTAGAACGGTTTGAGGCTTGTAAAGTCATCATGATTATCTCCTAAAGTACCATTTAAAAGCAATAACTTATTCTATCACACACCGTTCAAAAATGGAAAAAAGATGTTCCATACCATGTTGCTTTTCCACACACCTTTTCGTGCCAACCTACCCCTTTTTTAAGGAGCAGCAACAGCAAATTGAAGCATTAAAAGGCATGATTAAGTCCTAATTGATTGAGAAAGAGGGATTGTAGGGGCAGACCTGCGTGTCTGCCCTCTTGGTTTTTTATACGTGCGTGGTATTGTGAGTTTTTTATTTTTTCTACCCATAATGCTAAGGTTCTATTTCTACCCCCTCATTGTAAGCCCCTTCATAATACTCAGCCATAGAAGCCGGCGTGATTTCCCGCCCACCGCCTTCCAGATCATTAAGTCCCTTACGCGCATCACGCCAGGGGTTTTCCCTCATAATTAAATCGCGCAGCCATTGAGCGGATTGATTGCCGTAATCACGTAGCTTGGCTCTCACTAAGCACCTCGGGATTTCCCAGTTTGGGGACATCCGATAAGTCCATTTCATATTGCCCCTTATGAGCCTCGTATAATTCCTTTATAACCGGACCACTTGGCCAAGCTTCGATGGGTTGTTCAAATAAAGTCTCTTCATCCCAGACCAGCGAGCGTAGGGTGCATAAGCGATAGCGTCATGCACCATTCCTATTTTTACCACGATTTTCTTGTTTCTTTTGGTGTATGACGCTTCGCTTATACACCCTACGCGAGCTTTTTTTACGCAGCCTTTTGTTGTGGTGGTACAACCACCACCTCTACATGAGAACCCACACGCGCTAACATATTCACAAGTGCATCAATTGTGAATAATCCAAGTTTTCCATTAAGCAGTTCATCCACGCGAGGCGGTGTTATGCCAAGTCGTTTAGCGGCTTCAAATTGAGTAATGCTTTGTCGTTTGATGTAATGCTCTATTTCAAGCATCAATAAAGAACGGATGTGCAGACTCGAAGCTTCCACTTCATCAAATCCAAGGTCTGTAAAAATATTCCCTGATGATTTTATCATCTTGCTATCGTTGCACCTACTTTTAAAAATGAATCCCATCTTGCTCACTCAACCGATAATACAACGCCCTGGTTTCTAGCGATGGTTTGATGGAATTCGGAAAGTTGATAAACCTGAGTTGAGCATTGTTTTGTATAGCAAAATATTGTACATCAGTTTCCAGAAGACTAAATCCAATTGTCAGGTCTAAAAATCAACCGTTAGCAGTTTATTTATGCACCGGCATACCTAAATGTTCTCCCAGCAACTGGATAGTAAACTGTTCTATTTCATCAAATTTGGGTTTGCTGGGCAAATCGGATTTTTCGGTGGCGATGTCGATTTCAGCTTCTAATTGATCGGCATAATCAAGCACTGCTTTGATCGTCCATAGCCCTTGTTTAATTTCTAAAATAGTGCTTTTATATGCCAAGGGAAAGACAATTTCGCCTGTACTGATTAGTTCCTTGCCTTCCAATAGGAGGCGAATAAGGTGAGACGCGAATTTGGTATCATAACCATGCTTCGTAATCAAGTCTTTTCGATGCCCCACCTTACTGAGCCGTTCTTCAATCATACTAACGGCTTTTTTGACATAAATCCCCTTTTGCAGATTCAAATCACCGACGACACAATAATCATGGTTAAACTTCATAAAGGGCAAACGTTTTTCTTTGAGTTCAATTAAAAGCTCTTTTTGCCCTTCATGATTTTTCAAGTAGTCGAAGGCGTTGCTTAGTTCATGATATTTATCGGTGCGAATCACCATTTTATGTTTTTGGGAAAAGGCATAGCCCTTAAATTTTTTGACTAGCCCTTTATGGGGAAATTGATGCCGTTGCGCCAGCAAGGCTCGCCCGGTTTCATTAATATAAACAATGTTGGGTTCATTCACAAACATTTGTTCAATAATATTCGGGTTATTTTCCATCGCCAGCTTGACGAATTTTCTAAATTCGTACAATTTACGATCAATGGCGTTTTCAGTATTTCTACCCGCTGAATTTTTATCAATCACAGACAGATTGACTTCTTCAACCCGTTGAAAACCAAACACAAATTCTTTAATTGGTAAAAACACTCCCGAATAATCCAGATCAGAAGTCGGCGTGTTGGTCCCATATAAATGAGAACCCACTGCGATTTCGAGGATTTTGTTATCCTGTGCGATTTGAGTTAAATTCATTTTATTAAGGGTTAATGGTTATAAGAAATTCGATTTTTTCAAAAATCGAATTTCTGACGAGTTATTAACTATTAATTATTATTTAGGAACGTGCACAAAATAAATTCTAAAACACTTTGCTCAAACCTGTCAGGTTTAGTTGTCGAAGTTATTTCAGACACGTTCCTTACTAAAGCCACCTTTCTCTAATAAAGTAGTTATTCAGGCATTTTCTCAATTATTTTCAGGGTTTCAACGCTGACAGTACAAACCCGTTTCAATAAGTCAATAACGTGTTCTTTGTAGTCGGCGAAGCGATAGGTATTGAATTTTTCGGCGATAGTTTTGTCGCGAGGTTTCTTTTCTTTGTACTGATCAAGTATCCATTCTAACGCGCTGCGGTTGCCAAGCTTGTAATCCCATGCACTGGCGGGAATGCCTTGCAAGGTGGTGGTTTGATCTAGGTAGATTTTACCGGCTTCTTTGTCGGCTTTTAGTTTGGGTTTGTTCAGTTTGTTGGTTTCTATGTCTACTTGCTTGAGTTTGTACTTTTTGGCTTTCTCATAATTTAGGTGTAAGTCCATTAGTTGCTTGCCCCAGTTTACCCATTGGGAGAAGTTTTCATAAAACGGGAGACGGGGGAATTCTCGCTTTAGGTTGAGTTCGTATTTTTGCCGGTAAGCTGGGTTGTGGAGTACGGCGTAAGTGTAGTGGAATATGTTTTCCTTGGTTATGGTGTTGTCTTGGTAATGGGTTTGGAATTGGTTTAAGCCCCAGTCGGTTATGTTGTCGGTGCGATTGCCTTCGGAATCGTAGCGGTAAAGAGAAATACCTTTGGTATCCCTTGAACCAAAACCATAATCAAAAATTTTATTTGTTACTTGCACCATAAAAGGTACCTGTTTATGATATGTAATACAAATCACAATATTATCTTTTCTGAAAATGGTATCTAAGGCATTATATTCATCAATAAATATTTTAGAATCATAAAGATAACGTGTTACATAAGGCCTGTAAGAAGATTTTTTGATCTTTTGCGGGCTTAAATCTTCCTTTAAACCTTTGTCGTACCTTCTCTTGAGATTCCTTGACCACTTTATAATGGTGGAAAAATTTGATTTCTGATAATTGTTATAATGGTCAACAAAGAATGCCATTTTCTTCAACAATTGTTCATTAGAAAAATCCGTTATCCATCCATCTCTTGCTGTTACAACTCCCCAAGAAAAAAAACTAAAAACTGCCTGTTCATCTTTCTGTGATTTAGCCAATTTAGTCTCTTTGTTAGCTAAAGGCAATAAATCATCAAAATCATTATCAGCAAGGTTAAGCCAATTATGATTTTTATCCGGCGTGATTCGTTCAAAATTCAAACTGTCTAGTGTATTGTCCCTTAAATATTCTTTCTTTTCATCAGCTTTGGCATAATCACGAATAGCATTGTAATAAATTTTACAACCCTTAGAATTCTCATCTTTAATCAAAAAATAAACAGCTATACCAACACGAATTGCATCACTAAACACATTACCACTTTCTTTACGTCGTCTCTCACCTGTCGTTCTCGCATTACCTTTTAAATCAATCGCATAAATAGCATTAAATTCTTCAGCAACCACTTTTCTAAAACCGTCATAAGTCCTAGCCTCAAGAAATGAACTATTAGACACAAAAGCAATTACTCCATTCTTATCTATCCGGTTACTTGCCCAACGCAAAAAGCGCGCATACATATCATAAACCTTAGTCTTCTGCGCTGTACTATTCTCAATATAAGTCCGCTTAATATCAGTATCTATCTCTGGATACTCACGATTCTTATTATTATCATTCTCGTTCTGTTGATTAGCATTATAAGGCGGATTGCCAATAATCACCGAGATTTTACGCTGGTTCTGCTCCTCGATTCGTTTAGCATTTTCCTCTCCCAAGCCAAAACCTAAACCATGTTGCTGATTCTCATAACCAGTCCCATGCGCAAAACCCACATTATCCAACGTATCAACAAAACAAATATTACTAAACTCCTCATACTCACCCATTTTCTGCTGATAAGTATACTCGATATTCAAATTCGCAATATAATAAGGCAAAATCGCCACCTCATTGCAATGAATCTCATTCTTATACTTTGCTGGCAACCTGCTTTTTGGCAAATACTCAATTAGCTCCGTGATAAACGTACCAGTGCCAGTCGCCGGATCCAAAATCTCCACATTGTCATCAGACAACAACCGGTTAAAATGTTTATCCAGCAAATGATCAGTACTCTTAATCATAAATTGCACAATCTCATTTGGAGTGTAGACAATGCCAAGCCTATCCGCGCCTTTGGGATTATAGGCTTTATAAAAGTTCTCATAAATCACCTTCAAAAATTTTTGCTTCTCATGATGATTACTAATATCAGCCGCTTTCCTCCTAATCACCGCATAATAACTTTCAATTGATTTCAAAGTATCACGCCGCACACTACCAATAAAGAACGTATTAACCACAGATTCCAATTCCAAAGCAATCACATTCTCTCTATGAAACTGGCTCTCATTAAACACGGTCAAGAAAATATCCTCAGTTAAGATATGCTGAATTATCATTTCCTGAATATCAAACTCATTTATCTTTGGATTGATAGATTCTTTGCACAGTTTGAAGAGTTTCTTAAAAGCGGCTTTGAAGTTCAAAGCTTTTTGGTTGGCTATGGTAGAGCGTAAAGTCTCAACAACGGTGGGTAAGTCGGTTTTAAATTTCTCAATAGCTTGACGAAAATCCCGAACCTCTTGCCGTTCATAATTGATGAATTTATTTAACAGCGCGTCTAATTTAGCAGCATCCGCAATAGAAACCCGGCTGACTTCGTTATTGCCTTGAATCAAGACCGCTTGTTGGGAGTCCTCAAACAATATGTTGTCATTTGGATAACCTTTAGCAAACTTGCTTCCAATTTCTTTGTCCAAATCATCATATTTATCTTTAGATTCCCAATAACCCCAATCCAAACGTAGTGCATCCTTAACTGTGCCATCTGGATAAACAGTAGTATCGTATTTGGTTGGGTACGCAAGTTCTGGTATTAAGATAAAATTCTTCGGTGTACAGTAGGCATTCAACAAGTTTTGAAACGCGACACGGATCGAAGTCTCTTTACTGGAGCCACCGTATTGGATGATTTTTTCTACTTCGGTATGGTAATTTTGAATGAGTAAACGCGACATAAGGTTTATTTGAAATTGGTTATAGAACTTGATTATCAAGGGCAGACACGTAGGTCTGCCCCTACAAGACATTATCCGTAGGGGCGAACCTGTGTGTTCGCCCTTCTTAACTTTAGTTATTTATAAAGTTCAGGTTCAAGTTCTTTCGGTGATAAAGCATGATCCCCTGGTAACACAGTGAGAAAATCATCTAAATTAGGCAATACGGGAATCTCTGAGGCTGACATTAAGGGCAAGCCCTGCGCTTTAAGTTCAAGTTGTTGGGTTCGCATATAACTATATTTATCATGGCTAATCAGATTTTCACCGGCAGCATCGCGTATAATAATAGGGTGCAAAAAAACCATTAAATTGCGTTTCACCTTTTGGGTACTTTGTGAGCGGAACAGGCTACCAATGATAGGCAAATCGCCTAGTACAGGTACTTTTTGGGAAGTTTGCTGCAAATCCTCATCTATCAATCCCCCAAGCACAACCATATTACCATCTTCAACAATAACAGTTGTTTTAATAGTTCGTTTATTCGTCACGAGGTCCGTCGCCTGGCTGCTGCGACTAATGCTAGAGACTTCTTGCTCAATTTCTAATTTAACGGCATTTCCTTCATTAATTTGCGGTTTCACTTTCAGCTTTATGCCAATATCTTCACGTTGTATCGTTTGAAAAGGGTTGCCGACATTACCAATGGCACCCGTACCAGTATATTGCCCCGTGACAAAAGGCACATTTTGACCCACGACAATTTCAGCTTCCTGATTATCAAGGGTTAATAATGAAGGAGTCGATAACACATTAGTATTCGTGTCTGAAGTTAATGCCCTTAACATCACCGCAAAATTAAGAATACTGCTACCAAATCGACCTAAACCAAGAAAAGCCCCCGCACCAATATTGGGCAACGTCACATTACGATCCTGACTCGCTTGGTAAGCGACTGAACCTAAATCAACGATTCTGGTCCCTGTATTATCAAAATTACTTAAACCAAAAGGACTTGTTGCCCCTTCCGCACCATAGAGTAGCCATTGCACCCCTAATTCTCGTGCCATATCAGTAGACACTTCAGCAATCACCGCCTCCACTAATACTTGAGCGCGTCGTATATCCAGTTTATGTATCACCGCTTGTAAATTTTGCTGGATGGCAGGAGCGGCAGTAATCACTAAACTATTGGTACTTTCATCAGCTTGAATGTTAGTTTTTACCGTTTCCTTTGCGTTAGGCTGCTTTTTTTGGCTTGTTTGCGTCATGCTATCACTGACTCCCTTGAGAACATTAACTAAGTCCTTAGCCTGGGCATAACGTAAATAAATCACCTGGGTATTACCCACGCTTTCAATAGGTGTATCAAGATGAGTAATTAAAGTACGTAAACGCAATCGTGTCGCGCCATCACCACTGATCAGGACACTATTTGTCCGCTCATCTGCAATAATCGTCGAAGTAGAAGTCGTACTCTTTGCGCCCTTCGCTTTTTTCTGCTCAAGCGTACTAATAATTCGCACCACTTCCTCGGCGATAGCATGCTCTAAAACAATAACTTCAATATCCTTATCATCAGCACGATCAATGCGACGAATAATTTTCAGCAAACGACGAACATTATTTGCATGATCGGAAATCACCAAGGTATTATTATTCGGATAAGCCACTAAATGACCCTGTTGGCGAATTAATGGTCTTAATAACGGAATCAATTGGGCAGCCGAAACATGTTTGATCTGGATAACTTGCGTGACTAGCATATCGCCTTCTAGACTTTCGCCTGGTAATAATACAGGGCTATTTTGGGATTTTGCCAGGTTTTCCGGGAGAATTTTAATGACTGCCCCACTGGGAATAGCGGTGAAACCGTGTACACTGAGAATAGATAGAAAAACTTCATAAACGCGAACGCTATCCATAGGCTCATTCGATACCACTGTCACTTTACCCTTAACACGCGGATCAACCACAAACGTTTTTCCCGTGACTTCAGAAATGACGCTAATAATATCACTAATCTCCGTCTGCCTAAAATTCAGTGTCACATCGCTGGCACTCACGAAGGAAGGTAGCAATAAACATAGATAGATGTATAATAGAATACGATGGTTAAATAACATTGATGATTGTTAATTGGTAGTCAATTTTATAGTGTAGTATAAACCTGACAGGTTTAACTCAATGTTCAAGTTTTTTTATAACAGCCCTTAGAAATACTATTTTTGGCGAAAAATAGTATTTCTTTTAGCTTATCAATGTTTAAAAACTAGCCAAAGAGAATTGAAGTGAATAGGGCGCATTCCCATTTTCCGGGTCAATCTGGCAGAGCCGAAAGATGGGAATTTGCCATTTGCTTTAATATGTTCCGGGTGCATTCCCATTTTCACGGTTAGTACAACGGATTCCCGAAATCAACGGATTCCCGACGATGTACTTTTTTGATCTTATCCACTAAGAACCGGATGGTATTGAGAAGCTTAAAATCCGTTCCAGACTCAAATCCAAACCGCCGGGTAAAATCCGTTGATTTCTTTAATCCGTTGTACTTAACCCGGAAAATGGGAATGCGCCCAGTGAATAACGCTAGTAAAAATCCGGTTTTTGTGTAGGATATATACCCACTTGACATTGACTAACAGGCTGCGACAAATTCAGAAATTGTCAAATCTGCTGCTCGAATCAAACCACGCAATGTACCTTTTGCCACTTCCTGATGATTGGGGACAGAAAGGGTGGCGTGATGTTCTTCTTTGATCATAATAATATGACTGCCACGTTGGCGTGCCACTTGCCAACCAAATTTTGTAAAAACTTGCACCACTTTTCGTCCACTGAGAGTTGGTAAAGAAGACATTAGATCGCTACCTCCAACTGTCGAGTTTCAATAGTCAAGGGCAATCCTTGTTCCGATCTGACTTCTAAACAAAGTGTAATCGCTTCATGAATATTTTTGATGGCTTCTGCTTGAGTGTTGCCCTGAGTGATACAACCGGGAATCATTGGACATTCGACTATCCAAACCCCGTCTTCATCACGATTTATGGTTATTTGAAATTTCATAATTTTCTTCCCATAATCTTAAACTTATATTGTATTTTAACATACCTGTTTAAAAATCGTATATCATTATTATCAATTAATGACTAATTAATAATTGGTATTTTGAATTATAATTCGAGCTTTTGTCATTAACAAAGTATCGTATAGTTATCCAGAAAAATTTTATCCGGCAACAAATACTATTTCTTAAAGAAATAGTATTTGTGAGGATTCCAAAATTTTTCTGAATAAGTATAGCCCATTAAAAGTATTTTAAGATTTTAGAAACACTGGGTTTCTAAAACGGTTTTTAGTATAAAAGGTAGTCCTGAATAAAGTAGTGATTTCTCCAAAAAATCTGCTAGGTCTTTGAGACCTTGGAGGTTTACCACTACCTAT
>Ga0233403_10001472_pt1 | contig 10982 bp, 12 predicted proteins | sample Na_oxic_1_MG_FD_179866 | JGI IMG/M metagenome (GOLD analysis project Ga0233403, IMG submission 179866) | Seawater microbial communities from Saanich Inlet, British Columbia, Canada - Na_oxic_1_MG | ecosystem: Environmental > Aquatic > Marine > Inlet | place: Canada: British Columbia | collected...
CAGTTCCTCGGTCCGCATCGCTGTCCAGCGTGATGGTTCCGCCCATTGAATCCACAAGGCTTTTGACGATGGGAAGTCCCAGCCCCGTGCCGGTGATAAACCGGGTCTTGTCAGTTTTGACCCTGTAGAATCTGTCGAATATTTTGTCATGATATTTCGGAGCTATACCGAATCCGTTATCTGCGACTTTCACACGCAATCCCTGTCCCACTCCATCTTCTTCCGCAAGTTGTTCGATGCTCACCTGAATTTCTCCGCCCTCCTGCGTGTAGTTGATGGCATTGCTGATCAGATTTCCGAAAATGCTGTCCAATGACACAGGATCAGCCATAATCTGCGGCAGAGGAATATCCGGAAGTCTCAGCCACAGAGATTGTTTTTTTGCTTTTGCCCTTGCATCCAGAAATTCCGTAATGCCCTTCAGCAGTTCGTCAAGGCCCACGGGTCTGGCCTCCTGCCCCATGGCACCGGATTCGATGCGCGAAAGGTCGAGCAGATCGCCGATAAGGGAAATCAGCCCCCGGGTTTTTTCCTGAGCTCGGGAAAGAATATGCTGGCCCTTGTCCGAAGCCTCTTCCACCATGTCATGCATCACCACGGCCAGTTGCTCGTGAATGGTGGAAAGAGGGGAGCGGAGTTCGTGGGAGACCTTTGCCACGAACTCGGATTTCAACTGATCCAGAACCCGTATTGCCGTGATGTCAGCGAGATTGATCACAGCGCCCAGACACTCATTGTCCTCGCTTATCACCGGCCTGCCCCGCGCCAGAAAATATTTGTCATTCGGAATGGCCAGTTCGCAGGTGGGGGTTTCATCGGGATTCATATGTTTTCCCTGGGAAATATCCATGACAAAATCGCAAAATGCCTTGTCCTTAACATAGTCCCTGATAAATTTTCCTGAACCACATTCGGATTCTAAACAAAGCTGCTGCTGAAATGCAGGATTCATCAGCGCGACCTGTCCTTTCGCGTTGGTCACCAGAAGACCGTTGGGAAGCGATTCCATAACAGTTCGGACACGGCTTTTTTCCGTACCCAGATCAAGCAGCGTTTTCCTTCGCTCCTCCTCCAGATAGGCAAGGCGCAGTTTTTCCTTTGCCCGACCCGCCACAATACGGAGATGATCCGGCTCAAAAGGCTTGGGAATAAAATCATAAGCGCCGCCTTTCAATGCCTCAATAGCGGTCTCCACCGTTGCAAAACCAGTGATAATAACGACCAGAATGGACTCATCTATTTCCCGCACCTGCCGGAAAACCTCCATGCCGTCTATCCCGGGCATCTTCAAATCCAGAAAGATAATCGAAACCTTCTCTTTCCCGAGCATTCTGAGGGCTTCGTCCCCCCGGGATGCCATGATCACCTCAAAGCCCATCCTCCGCAGAATCCGGGTTGCCCCCTCCCGTATGCTCTCCTCGTCATCCACGACCATTATTTTTATGGCATCAGTGGTGTTTGCCTCTTTTTTTTTCATATATATCATATCCTTAATTTGTGATTTGTAATGGAGCGTCATCCTCGGCTGTTTTCATAAGTGCCTCCCTGTCCCTGATTCATGGAAATTTTTTAATCCTTAAATCAGGGTTCGGACATAATGGATTCCCGGTCCCTGTTTTCACAGGGACAAGTTTCGCAGGAATGACTCCATATGCTGCCGGATACGATTTTTCAGGAATCCGGAGAACATTTGGGTGAAATTGACGAACGCTTCAGAGGATGTTTGAAAACCCCTAAGGGGCGAAATATCATAGCCCGGGACAATGCCCCTGGAAGGCTGAAACCTGGCAAATTTTTCTATTTTCCGGTTAAAAGGCGTTCAGAAACTTCTCGGCATTCAGGATAATCAGAAGTTCTTCTTCGAGTTTGCAGATTCCCATGGTAAGGTCCGCTTTTCTCCGACTTATTTCCGCAGACGAACCGCTCTCATCCGGACGATAATCCTCAATCCGGCCTTCGTCTACTTCAACCATGTCGCCGATGCGATCCACCAGAATGCCGAAAGATTCCCCCACGCTTTGTTTGAACAAAACTACCCGGCTCATCTCATCCACCTCTCCGCATTCGAAATCGAGGAGAAGACGCAGATCAAGCACAAGATAAACATGGCCCCGGATGTTGACGAAGCCCCTGACCTCCTTGGGAGCATGGTGAACTATGGTCAGAGAAATGTCATCTTTGATTTCCTTGACATCCAGAATATCTACTCCGAAAAGATGATCCGCAATGTGGAAAGAACAAAACTGACGTTTTCCCTCCCTTTCAACTGTTTCCCGAATTTTTTCTTTCATGGCTTATAAATGCTAAGTGCTAAGGGTTAAGGGGTTCCAGATTTTTCCGGGTTTGAGAACTCGGAAGTCTTTTGTCACATGTTTCTGAGCTGATTTATTTTCTCTTCCAACTTCTTCAGATCTTCTTCCTGACCGAGTTTCCGGAGCCGTTCTCTGAGCTTGTCAATCTCCTGTTCAACGCGGGGCAATATTTCTTTCTGCACTTTGTCCTGCACAGATTTTCCTGATTTCTCCATGCTTCCCATCAGAAGTTCCATTTTCTTTTCGAGCTTTTTAATGGCTTCACTTTCCGAAATACTGCTCAGTTCCTTCATGAAATTGTCGAACTGATCTGTAAACTCCTCTGTAAACTCCTCAACGCCCTTGCCAATTTTATCCTTCAGCGAATCAAGAATGGCAGATGAACGTGCGGAACCGTCAACAACAGCGCCCTCTTTCAGCGATGTTCCCCCTTTCCGGGTCTGAACAATTTCCACTGCTTTTGTTGTGATCTTCCGAGGATCCCTGATGATAAAGAATTCGGAATGAGCCGTGGCTGCATTGGCAAATTCTTTCTGAATTGTCACATCAAGCAGATAACGTCCATCCTGTCCATAAACAACACTGCTGACATCACCGATATGATTTCCTTCAAAAAGAACCCGTGCATCCTGTTTCAATCCCTGGATCTTATCATACCTGAGTTTGAAATGCAGGCCTTCGTCTTTGTTGCATCCGGCAAAGATCAGACACAGAATCGCCATTGTCAGAATTTTCTTGAACATAAAGTCCTCCTCTTTTTCCAATTTTCAATTTTCAATTGCCTGCCACACACCGTTAATCAGCAGTTCAAATGGCTTGTACCGGGTTTTGTAGGACATTTTTCTGTTCTCACTTATCCAGAAACCCAGTTGCAGCCATTCTTTTTTCAATTCTCTGCAAAGCTCCATCTCTTTCAGCAGTGAAAAAACGCCCGGGCTGCGATGGGCATAATCAGGATCAAATGCAAAATAGACACTGCTCAGGGAATTGGGCAGAACATCTGTCCATCCGATGCCCACCAGTTGATTTTCCGCATAATAGCGAGTCATCTCCGTGGGGACCGGTGAGCCAATTAAAAACTCCGTGTAGTCCTCCTCTGTTTCGGAAATATTGTGTTTGTAACTGCAATACTTCCGATATAACAGATAGCCTTCCTCCTCAAATGCCACCGGATGCCGAACCATCCTGACATCCTGATTTTTTCTGAGAACCCTGCGCTGGGATTTGGAGGGCCGGAATTCTCGGGCATTCATTCTGATGGGAATGCAGGAGGAACAATTCGGACAGATATTCTGATAAAAATAAAAGCCGTTCCGACGGAAGCCTTTGTTGATAATACTTTCATAAACTTCGGGTGGCATATATTTTTCCACGGAAAAGGTATAGGAAAGGGTTTTCCGTTCTTCCAGATACTGACATTCTCCCTGTGAGAGATATTCTGTGATATTTAAGTGTTTCAGCATCATCACCAGTTCGCCTGTTTCGGATTGTGCGGCGGAGTTCCCTTCAAAGATGAGTTTACCATCTTAAACTTAACACATTTTTGCGATTTTCTTCTAAATCCTTTATCAGCAGGCATTCACGGCTGTTTCCATTCGGTCCGTTTTACAGAGTAATCGTCGCAAAAGCCATGTATACCTGGATTTGGGCAGGACCTGAACTTTTCCGGATTCGCCTTCGGTACCCTCCTTTTGCGAAGAGGACGACTGAAGGGTTGTCACATCAGTGTCATGATAGCTGGCTTTAGCCTGCTTGAAGCTCTTCAGCCTCGGAATTTATTCCGAGGCTTTGATTCCGAGTGCATCGCCGAGGGATAAATCCCCCGGCTGAAAGCTAAAGTACGCTGAAGCGCACTGTCACATTTGTCATGATAGCTGGCTTCAGCCTGCTTGAAGCTCTTCAGCCTCGGAATTTATAAAGATTGCGAACCCCAGCGGCCCAGCGTCCAACAGTATGATTCTACTCATTAAAAAGTCTCCTTGCAGATATATTTTCACGTTCCCGGTCAAGTGCTGCTCTGAGTTTGGGCCATGTCTCCTCCTCATATCCTGATTCGTCAGCCATCCATTCATCGAGAACCTGAATTAATTTGTCTGCTCGTTCTTGGTCCCAAGATTTTATGATAAACGTCGCTTTTGGCTCATACTCATGTCTGAGGGGCTGTGCTGTCATCGTGTTGTCCTCCTTTGCATCTGTATATATTTCATATCCATTTTTGTCATCAAAAAGCACATCGCCGAGGGATAAATCCCCGGCTGAAAGCGGAAGTACGCTGAAGCGCACTGCCATATTTATCACGATAGCTGGCTTTAGCCTGCTTGAGCTTTCAGCCGGGGAATTTATTCCGAGGCTGACATCTCCAGATTCGTCTTCCAATCCAGTCAGCTTTTTCTCATATTCACCGGAACAACCCTGAACGCTACATTTCATATCTCTTTCTATGATAGTGCCTGCTGCTCATCACTTCTGAATTGCTTATGCCGGCTGAAGTTCGGCATATTGTTCAATCGGAACCGGAATCTCCTTTTTCACTTTTTTCCCGAGAGAATGTATCTCATTGAACTCTTTTTCTATTTTCTCAAGAACATCACCTCTGAAATACTGTTCTCCGCAGTATTCACATTGAAGGCACGGCACGGCATTGACTATGAGAAATTTGTCGCTGTGTTTGTAGATATATTGTACTTTGCTGTTTTTAAAATTTCTGTTTCCGCAAAAATGGCATGTCTTACTCATTTTTCACCTCGCTCATACGGACTTTTAAATTTGGGCGGAGCCGGAATATATACCGTAATTATCACCAAATCCCCTTCAAACTCACCGCATACGATATGCAGAGGCTTCCCCGAATTTGTGAAACCGACAAGCAGACAGCTTTCGCCTCTGGCATCATCCTCGTATTGTTCCAAAACCATACCGTTAAGCAACGCTTCCCTGACTTCGGCGATTGCCAGATTATCATTTTGCCGTTCATGGTCCCCGTGTCTTGTAAAATAATACTCGCTCTGACTGATTCTGTTTTGTATCCAATTTATATCAAACATTATTTCATACTTTTTTATCTGATTTTATTCTTCAGGAAATTGCTCCTCTTTCTTTGTGCAAAGTCAGTTTTTGTGACAGTTTCATGGTCAGATTACCTCCTCGGACATGATGAGAGCCATTCCCGGCAAAGAGCGGAAATGGACTGATATTATTACTATTCGATTTCCTCCAATCTGATTCCCCTGCCTTCACGAAGGCTTTGGCGGAGTGTTCCCGAAAATATTTCAGGCTGACAGAGACTGAGCAGTTCCTCTGTTATGCATATTCATACAAAGGCACAAGTCTTTTCGGCTGACTCGTTTTCTGCAGAAAACTTTCAAGCCGCCGCACAGTATCCGGCTTCAGCAGTGTATCGCCGCAGACAGAACAGACTTCGGCCGGGACGTGCTCAAAGACAAAGACCTCATTCCCATATATCAGCGTGTGAAAAACAAGCTTTTTCTCATACTCACCGGGGCAACCCTGAATGCTGCATTTCATATCTTTTTCCTCCGTTGAAAAGGTGTTATCCATTTTGGCGGCACAGGTTCATGATTACAAGTTGTTGAACTCTTCAATTGTCAGCCCAGCTTGTCTGAGGATGTTTCGGAATGTTCCCTGTGGCACATCTCCTGTGTGAATTGGAACGTATGTCTGTCTGCCATCAGGATGACGCAAAACAGCGTGAGAACCTGACTGCCTTTTTATTTTAAATCCGGCTCGGCGAAGCCTTGCCAATAATTCACGCGATTTGAAGGGCATCGTTCTCTATTTCCATGGTTGGGTGAAGCAGTTCCGGCAAAATATTCACGCTCTCTCCGTTCGCCTCTTTTTCGGCTATCCAAAGTTTAATCAGATCCTCGGCCGCATTCCGGGCACCTTCGAGCCCCATTCCGTGGGTTGTCAGATCCAATAATGGGATATGTGCGTAATAATAACCCGCCGGAAAATCGGGTTCCTGAATTTTTTCAAAAATAATTTCACAAGTCATTGGGATTTTTCCTTTATGTTGCAAAAAAGATGGTTATAGTGAGTGTCGTTGGAGAATAAATTCCCGGCTGATAGCGGCAGTGCGTTGAATCGCTGATTTCAGCATCGCCGGGGGATTTATCCCTCGGCTTTTATCCCCGGCCACAATCCTCCAATCTGATTCCCCTGCCTTCACGTCGGACTGATTCCACCTCGGCGGTGATTTCTTCCAGAGTCAGGTCATCTGTCCTGATCTTACTCAGAAGCCGTTTAAAGCGGAGCGGAAAGATGTCTTTTTCCAACATCTGAACAATTTCCGTTTTTTCCTCCATTCCGCACTGAGTTGTCAGTGATTTCAATTGGTTAAAATCTATTGGCAGACTAAGACTCATAATATTTTCCTCCTGATTGTGACTGAATCTTCATTTCTGTGGCTGATCCATTATTCTTTGGAGCGCACGGCCCGAACATAGTTGATGTTCAGGATGTCCCAGTAGATATCCGCTGCCACAGTTCCTCTCGGAATCACACGATATGTGGGATCGCCCCATTCAGGCTCTGTTTTCTCTCTTTCCATGTCAAATGGAGTATCTTATCCATGCGGACAGTTTGGGCGGCAGAAACTTGAACCCGTTTACGCTTTCGCTGTTTTCATTCATTCTGGCAATCTCTTTTATGCTAAATTAATATTTTCAGACAATTTCCGAGAAAAAAGCCTGTTTCCTGAGTATTGTACCTGACATGATTTTTACGGTTTGTCAACAGTTATTTTCCGGCAATCCGAAAAAGTTGTAATCTGATACTGACTGAGTAATAACAATGAATTGCAGAGATAATACAGAAAAAGTGTTCGGATCAAACAATATGTAACTCTTTATATATCAATATTTTAAGAGAAAATCTTTAAAATGTGTTAAAACAGCCGTGCAATTTCATCCACTTCAAATTGCGGCCATTCTGCCTGCTGACCGTCCTGCAAAGCTTCGATCCCCTGTCCCTGATTCAGCACCTCGCCAATGCAGGACACGCTTATGTCAGCCTCACGAATGCGTGCAATGAGCTTTTCAGACTCATTTTCCCTGCAACAGATCAGCAGACTGCCTGATCCGATAAGTCCCATGGGATTAATGCCGAACAGTCTGCATATTTCCCGGGTCTGGGGAAAAACAGGGACAGCGTTCATACTGATCCTGATTTCATGTCCGCCGGCGATACTCAGTTCCTCAACTGCTGTTGCCAGCCCTCCCTCAGTGACATCGTGCATGGCACTGGTTCCGGAAGACCGGGCAGCTATTCGGGCCTCTCTGAGAATGCTGATATGGGAAAGAAAATCTCTGCACTGTCTGATTTCCTCCTCCTGCATTCCGAACACCCTCAGCTGTTCCCCGAATTCTCTGGCAATAATGCTGGTGCCCTCCACTGCAATGGCTTTGGTGAGCAACACTTTGTCGCCGCGCCGCATATTCTGCTTGTCAATCAGGTTTTCCCGCGAAAGAGTGCCGGCCATCATTCCGGCAATCACTGGTCTTGTCACCGCGTCGGTGATTTCGGTATGTCCGCCGCAGAGCGTGATCCCCCATTGACGGGCGACCTCTTTCAGTTCGCAGACCGTGTGATGAATTTCAGAAGGCGTGGTTCCGCAGGGAAACAGCAGGGTCGTCAGAAACCATCTCGGTTCAGCACCTGATGTGGCGATGTCGTTGGCATTGACCAGCACTGCATAATGTGCCGCCGAATCCGTGGCAAAGGTGATGGGATCAGATTTCAGAATCAGCACCTCCTCTCCGCCAATATCCACTGCTGCCGTATCCTGACCAATTCCCGGAGGAATCAGCACTGACGGATCGCTGAACGAAAACTGTTCCAGCGTCTCTTTCAGCATTTCATTGGGAAATTTGCCAGCGGGCAGAGGCATTCCCATGCGAACAATGTCTCTGAGTTCTCCGAGTCTGGATATCGTATAATCGCTTTCACAGTTTTTATAACCCAATTTCTCCCATGTTGCCCGGGGCTTGTCAATTGAACCGTTACTCAGAAGCACAGTTATGGCTCCGGCGTTCTGACCTGCCAGAATGTCGAAAATAAAATCTCCCACCATAAGCATCTCCCGGACATGGGCATTCAGCTTTTCAGCGGCCATCAGAATGCCGTCAGGCGCGGGTTTGGGAGGAAAATCATCATCCCGTGAGATAATCAGGTCAAAATCAGACATGTCCAGATTTTCAAAGTTGTGCAAAGCGCATTCCACAGATTTCAGACTGTTCCGGGTGACGATGCCGGTCTGCAATCCCTTTGTGTGCAGATAATGAATCAATTCCTCCGCGTCCGTGTTCGGTTGGGATTTCCCGGCAGCCTCCTGCTCAAAATGCTCCAATTTGGCAAAGGCTTTCTCCCGCTGATCTGGTTCGGGAAAATTTTCTATGAATTCAAGAATTGATATGTCGTCAGGACATTCAAGAGTGTCTTTCACACTCGAAAAATCCAATGCTCCCGGTTTTGTCAGGGTTCCGTCAAAATCAAATAACACAGCTTTTATACGAAAAGGTTTGATATTCATTGTCAGATGTTCCTCAGAACACAAAATTTTCAGCAGTTCGGCAGTTCAAAAATATGGCAGTCAGGCACCTCGGCAATATGTGGAACTTTTAAGAAAATGTTTGTCACCCGGCGTGGTCCTGCATTATTTCCAATATATCAGACAAACTCAGATTAAATTCAGATTATAATGATTTTTTACAAAAAATCAATATCAGTCATTCACAATTTCACCCCCGCATTGCCACCGCTGATTGGCAAATCCGAATCCCACCAGAGATTGAAAATGAGCATCTGCCCGGTGGGAATTTTATAATTTCCCATGTGATAAAAAGCTTAACCACAGAGGAACACAGAGAAAAAAATTCTGTAATCCGGAGTGCGAAAGCCAGGCAAAGCGGTCTTCAGCTTTTTCTTCCGGAGTGCGAAAATTATTTTTTGCAATTTGCTCCCCGTATTTTATAATTTCCCCTGCGGGAAAAAACTTGACGCAGAGCTGTTTCTGGTATATAAAATTATGTGTTTTTTGAATTCCGGGAACAGAATTTGAATAAGAGATTTCCCAAAAAAATAAACTGCCCATACAGATACCCCTCGTCTGATGGCTCACCAGAGTCTGATCTCACGCTGAAGTCAGGAGGGGATTTCAGCGGCCCGATGTCAGGAGTTGCCCTTTGAGGAAGGGTGTTTTTCGGATATATTATTTCTTGGGAACGCCCTGATAAGAATCAGCAAATCGGAAAGGCTGGAAATATTTCCATTTGAAGGGAGCCCGGGAATGCCTTATTCAGGCGACCGCACGCGCTTTTTTATGAGGAATTTAATTCGGTTGGGCATCCGGCTTTTGGCGTTTGGCTTTTGGGATTTTCCGATCTGCGGGAATGAAAGTTGAGGAATAAAAATGGCGAAAAAAGTATGTCCGATCTGGATTGGATGGCTGTTGGTCAGTCCTGTCAGAAAATTATTTCAGAATCCTGATAACATACTGAGTTCATATATTCAAAAAGATATGACCGTTCTTGATGCCGGGTGCGCCATGGGCTTTTTCAGTCTGCCCGCTGCCCATATGGTTGGTCCGGATGGGAAGGTGATATGTGTTGATCTTCAGGAAGCAATGATCAGACATTTGAAAAGACGTGCATCAAAAGCCGGGGTGATTGACAGAATTGAAACCCGTGTCTGTAATGAACAGTCACTTCTGACTGATGATCTGAATGAGCAGATAGACTTTGCTCTGAGCGTGGCGGTTGTGCACGAAGTTCCAAATGCGCCCGCATTTTTTTCAGAAGTGCATAAAACATTGAAACCCGGATGCAAATTTCTGCTTATCGAACCCAGAGGGCATGTCACGGCTGATGAGTTCGGGGAAACACTGATCATTGCCGAAAACAGCGGTTTCAGGGTGATTGAACAAAGTATTGACCGGTTTGGCCATATTGCTGTGCTGGAAAAATAAGTTCTGAGTGTTCTGCCAGTTTTCCGCTGTCGGAATACTTCCGAAGTTTTTAAAACTCCGGGAGTTGCTTCCATTTCAGGACACTTGATCATAAAGCCTTTTGTCATTCCTGATCATCGGTGCGGAGATATATGGCCGGATAATTATCTGCCACTGTTTTGCAAAACAGGAAAAAGGAGTTTCAGTCTTGTCAGCTTTTAAAGAATTTACAAAACGAATAAATGTTCTCGGAAATAAGATCAGAACTGAAGTGGGAACCTGTGCCTATCTGGAAGATGCCGCACAGAAATTTACGGAACTGATGTATCAGGAATTTTCAAACTCAGTTGTCCTGACCAGACTCTTTGCAACCACTCCGTTCGGTAAATTGCCTGACTTCAATCAGAATTTCGTGACAAAATTTGCAGACTCGGCAGGTGTAGGCTCGCAACTCAGAGAAAATACGCCTGTTCTTTCGCTTTTGGGAACTCAGGGCCGGAATAAAATCTGGAATGACCGGAAACATTCAAAGGGCCACACAGGCATTCCTCTGGTATCCGAAGATTTTATTGACAGTATTCCGATGATGAGCGCTTTGCTGAAAGAGATGGGAATCAGTTTGGACTGCCTTGAGAACTGTGATACGAGCATTGTCGCCAAAAAAATGGGGCTGTCGAGTTTGTTTTATGTGCAGGATGCCTCAGAGG
>Ga0233403_10001473_pt1 | contig 10975 bp, 9 predicted proteins | sample Na_oxic_1_MG_FD_179866 | JGI IMG/M metagenome (GOLD analysis project Ga0233403, IMG submission 179866) | Seawater microbial communities from Saanich Inlet, British Columbia, Canada - Na_oxic_1_MG | ecosystem: Environmental > Aquatic > Marine > Inlet | place: Canada: British Columbia | collected...
AGTTTCCACAAGCATTATGTGCAAAATCGATCACAAAAATATTAAAACGCACAACCCCGAAGGGGTTGAATGTGAATAGCCCCAGGTGGCAACCTGGGGTTGCCAAAAAATAAAGGTTAAGTTTATTCCCGCGCCGAGTATAGAATGCTAATTTAACTGATTTAAGTGATTAATCAAAAAAATCAGTGTCGATCAGCTTAATCAGTTTTTCACGTTTTCAGGTAGTCTCTACAAACCAATGGAGGTGTTCAAATAGTGGGAATTGAGATGTATTAAAAGCCACGGAATGACACTTCAATGCACTGAATATCTTGAAGTGTATTGAAGTGTATTGAAGTGGCAAAATCGAACCGAAGCCACTCACACAAGTCATTGATTTGTAATAATGGCTTATTAAGTGAAAATCAGTGTTCTATTTTTAATCCTTAAGTTTACCCGCTTAAGTCTAGCTATTGATAACTGATAACTGATAACTGATAACTGATAACTGATAACTGATAACTGATAACTGATAACTGATAACCGAATAAAGCAATGGAAGTTACTAAAATGATAATATGGAGAACAACTTTATGAATAAAGGGCAGTCACTACAAGACCCTTTTTTAAATGCCTTACGCCGGGAACATGTGCAAGTTTCAATTTTTTTAGTCAGTGGCATTAAGTTACAAGGAGAGATTGAATCATTTGACCAATTTGTGATTTTGCTCAAAAATAAGACTAGTCCCAGTCAAATGATATATAAACATGCCATTTCTACCATTGTTCCAACACGTCAAGTTAAATTTGATCGCGATGAAATGGGAACAATTAAAAATGAGACACCGAACTCTAATTAATTGACAGGTAAACCGTCCTGATAAAGTGCGTGTGTCATGTTATAGATATCATGATCCATTCCCATGGTTGATTGCTATAGATATTAATATCATTATTTTCAAAAGGGCTTACGCCAAGAAATTATTTTTCTGAAAATCGATAATAACAACTGTGGGAGTGATTTGAGAGGAAGCAGCATGTTTGAACGACCGAAGCGCTTCGATAGTGCCATTTTGGTGTCTATAACCTTAACCCGTTTGGTTGACCAACCCCAAATACAGGAATTTACTGAATTAGCCCAGTCTGCTGGCGCGAAAATCATGGAGCAAGTCACCGGAAAACGGGAACTGCCAGAACCAAGCACTTTTGTTGGTAGTGGTAAGTTGAAAGAACTTGAAGCTTTGGTACAGGAACTTGAGGTCGATGTGGTGTTGTTTAATCATACGTTAAGTCCAAGACAAGAACGCAATTTGGAACGGGCACTACAGTGTCGGGTAGTTGATCGCACGGGTCTGATTTTGGATATTTTTGCTCAGCGGGCCCGTTCTTTTGAAGGCAAATTACAAGTAGAATTGGCACAACTTAAACACCTCTCAACGCGCTTAGTACGTGGCTGGACTCACCTAGAGCGGCAAAAAGGTGGAATTGGTTTACGCGGCCCTGGTGAAACGCAGTTAGAAACAGATCGCCGTTTGATTGGAGAACGTATTAAGTTTATTAATAAGCGTCTTTCTAAAGTCACTCAACAACGGGAGTTAAGTCGAAAAGCACGTATTCAAAACCAATTACCCGTCGTGTCGCTGGTTGGTTATACCAATGCGGGCAAATCAACCTTATTCAATCGTCTAACCCAGGCAAATGTTTTTGCGGCTGATCAATTATTTGCTACCCTAGATGCTACCTTACGTCGGGTTATTTTACCTGATAAAACAACGCTTATTTTGGCAGACACGGTTGGTTTTATAGAACAATTACCCCATGATCTTGTCGCGGCATTTCGGGCGACTTTAGACGAAACTCGTTTAGCAGCATTACTGCTGCATATTGTTGATGTGAGCGATCCTGAATGGCAGTTGCGTGTTAAACAAGTGAATCAAGTTTTAACGGATATTGGTGCCGCTGAAGTGCCGCAAATACTGCTTTGTAATAAAATTGACCGTTTAGAGCATTGTCCCTCTCGTTTGCAACGAGATAGTGAAGGACAAATCACTCAAATTTGGCTATCAGCAGTCAGCGGTGTGGGCATTGATTTGCTTTATGAAGTCTTATCAAAACAACTGAATCAGGAACGGATACGCGCAACAGTGCGTGTACCGGTAGAAGCGGGTGATTTACGCGCTCGCTTGTTTGCAGAAACTTTGGTATTACATGAACAATACGCCGACAATGGTGATAGCTTACTTGAAATACAAATGCCAGCGCCGCATTTTAATCATTTAATTAAGACGGATTCGAGATTACAGATTTTATCCGAGAAAAGCGAATAGCGATTGCTATTCGTAATTGCACTGGTTAAGATTTTTGTTTAACCCTCTACTTTTTTTTATTTAATTAAATATCCAACATGAGGAGCATACATGGCTTGGAATGAACCCGGAAATGGGAATAAGGATCCTTGGGGCCGCCGTAAAAACGATCAAGGGCCACCGGATTTAGATGAAATTGTCAAAAAAATGCAGGACACACTTGGAAACCTGTTTGGTGGTGGTGGTAGTAGTGGTGGTAGTAAAAATGGTGACAGTAGCCATAACAATGATGATGGGGGGGGAGGGCTCAGTGGAACGGCAATAGGCGTTATTGCTGCTATTCTATTGATAATCTGGAGTTTGTTTGGTTTATATATGATACAACCCGCAGAGGTTGGCGTTGTCACGCAGTTTGGACGCTTTAAAGAGATAACCCAACAAGGTTTAAACTGGCATTGGCCCTACCCAATTGAACAAGTGCAAAAGGTCAACGTTGAAAAAGTGCGGGTTAAAAACCACAAAGCATTGATGCTAACGGAAGACGAGAACATCGTTGAGATTGAACTGAATGTGCAATACCGTATCATTAATGCTAAAGATTACTTGTTCAATGTGCAGGATCCAGACAGCACCTTACTTCAAGCCACTGAAAGTGCCTTACGTGAAATCGTCGGTACCAGCAACATGAATGGCGTTTTGACCAGCGAACGGGGAAGAGTCGCGACGGAAACAAAAGTGTTAATTCAAACAATTGTGGAACGCTACAAAACGGGCCTGATCGTGATCAGTGTCAACATGCAAAACGCGCAGCCCCCTGCTGCCGTCCAAGCCGCTTTCGCTGATGTGATTAAAGCGCGTGAAGATGAAGAACGCAGCAAGAATAAAGCTTATGGTTATGCCAATGAAGTGGTAGAAAAAGCCAGCGGCTTTGCCGATCAACTGCGAGAAGAATCGCAAGCCTATAAAGCCCAAGTCGTCGCTAGGGCTGAAGGTGAAACCAAACGTTTTTTAAGTATTTTAACAGAATACGAAAAAGCGCCAGAGATTACCCGCCAACGTTTATATTTTGAAAGCATGGAAACCGTGTTCTCCAATACCAGCAAAGTCATGGTTGATGTTCAAGGCGGCAATAATTTGATGGTGTTACCACTGGATAGCATTTTGAACAATGCAGCCCATAACGCCATGCAGGGGTCTAGAATGAATCAACCACAGGCTTCTCGGTTATTACCCCAACCAGAAGATCAGGACAAGGATCCACGTAGCAGAGGAGGACGCTAATGACAACAGGCAAAACAATTCTTGGCATCATCGCACTGATTTTAGTGTTAATTGGGAGCATGGCCGCCTTCACGGTCAAAGAAACGGAACTCGCCTTAAAATTGCGTTTCGGGAAAGTCGTCAGTGCCGATTTTGAACCAGGGCTGCATTTTAGGATGCCTATGGTCCACAAAATTCGGACTTTCGATAAGCGTATTCAAACGCTTGATGCACAACCTGAACACTTTTTGACCAGTGAAAAGAAAAACCTGATTGTTGATTCGTTTATCAAATGGCGGATTATCAATGTGGTTTCTTACTTCAAAGCGGTCAGTGGTAACCCCCTAAGTGCGAAACAACGCTTAGCAGAAATCATTGCTGACGGTTTACGCAGCGAATTTGGTAAACGCACCATTAAAGAAGTGGTTTCAGGTGATCGGGCCGAGATCATGGACATCATCACCGACACGGCCAACAATCGTGTCCAAAAACAATTTGGCATTAAAATTGTTGATGTGCGTATTAAACGCATTGAACTACCCAAGGAAGTCAGTAGTTCAGTGTATCGACGTATGGAAGCAGAACGCGAAAGAGATGCCAAACAATTGCGCTCTCAAGGTGAAGCCCAAGCCGTGCGTATTCGTGCCGGTGCAGATCGTGAACGCATTGAAACGGTTGCTAAAGCAGAACGCGATGCTGACAAAATTCGCGGTGAAGGTGATGCGACGGCAGCAGATACTTATGCCCAAGCTTACACCAAAAATCCAGAGTTTTATGCGTTATATCGCAGTCTCAATGCCTACAAGACAACCTTTTCTAACCGCGGAGATATTTTGCTGATTCGACCTGATTCTGAATTTTTTAAATATTTCAAAAGCTTGCATGGTAATACTCCTCAAAACGCCCCAGTGCCTCTTATTCCAAAGCAAAACCCGGCTTTGATACAACAACCAGAAACGCCGGTTAAAGAGAAAGAAGCGGTAGCAAGTGAATAATTAAGAGTAGCAGCATTATGTGGGAAGAACTTTGGATAGCCATCGCATTGATTTTAGTGATTGAAGGGATTATGCCCTTTATCAATCCGAAAGGATGGCGTAAGACTTTGCGAACCGTTAGCGAAATGGATGATAACACTTTACGCACGATTGGCCTCTCAAGCATGCTCTTCGGCGTAATCCTGTTATATTTAGTACATTAATGTATTTCACGCTAAAGTTTAGCGAAGCGAAACTTTAGCGTGAAATGGTGGGCAACGTGGTTGCCCACCAATCGTTCTGAAAAAAAGAGAATATATATTATGGGTAAAAACGTCGTCGTTATCGGCACACAATGGGGCGATGAAGGAAAAGGCAAAATTGTCGATTTATTAACCGAACGTGCAGCCGCAGTCGTCCGCTTTCAAGGTGGACATAATGCCGGACATACACTAGTCATTGACGGCCAAAAAACGATTTTACATCTCATACCTTCCGGCATATTGCGCGAAGGTGTCCAATGCATTATCGGAAATGGTCTCGTCCTCTCACCGCAAGCCTTACTTGAAGAAATTCATGACCTTGAAAACAAGGACATTCCGGTACAAGAACGTTTGCGTATAAGCGACGCTTGCCCCTTGCTCCTACCCTATCACATAGCACTAGATCAGGCTCGTGAACAAGCCCGCGGTAAAAGCAAAATAGGCACAACCGGTCGCGGTATTGGGCCCGCTTACGAAGACAAAGTAGCCCGTCGAGGCCTACGAGTCAGAGATTTATTTGACTCAGAACCGTTTGCCGCGAAACTCCGTGACATAGTGGATTACCATAATTTTGCATTACAGCACTATTACAAAGTCGAACCTGTTGATTTTAAAACAATATTAGACGAAACCCTAAAGATTGCCGAAACCATAATCCCAATGGCAACGGACACGCCTGAATTACTGGCTCAATTACAAGCAGAAGGCAAAAATGTGCTACTTGAAGGCGCACAAGGTACCCTCTTAGATATCGATCAAGGCACCTATCCCTTTGTCACTTCTTCCAACACCACAGCCGGCGGGGCAGCAACAGGTAGCGGAATCGGGCCACGCAATCTTGACTATATTTTAGGGATTACGAAAGCTTACTGCACCCGCGTTGGCTCAGGGCCCTTTCCAACAGAATTATTTGATGAAATTGGCGAACACCTGTCAAAACAAGGCCATGAATTTGGCGCAACAACAGGCCGTCCGCGCCGCTGTGGTTGGATTGATGTCGTCGCCCTACGAAGAGCCCGCATCATCAACAGCCTCACTGGACTATGTATAACCAAACTTGACGTACTTGACGGCTTAGAAACCGTGCGTATTTGTGTTGGTTATTATTATGACGGAGAAGAAATCAAAACCGCGCCAACAGAAGCCGAAGCTTATGCGCGTTGTCAACCCATTTATATAGATATGCCAGGCTGGCAAGAATCAACTGTCGGCGTAAGCCGCTTTGAGGACTTACCCGCGAATGCGCGCACCTATCTGGAAAAACTAGAAAACTTGCTTGAAATCCCCATTGATATCGTTTCAACAGGTGCAGATCGCAATGAAACCGTGATTAAACGGCATCCTTATGATTAAATAAAAACTACAAGGATTAGATATAAGCAAGGATAAACCCAAAAGGCTCCTAATTTAAATGACTACCCTTCTGAATTTAGAGTGATTTTGCTTTATCCTTGCTTATATCAAATCCTTGTAGTTATTCCTTGCTTATATCGAATCCTTGTAGTTTTTGTTGTTTTTAACAATAAACTGTCAACTACTTTTGAAAGGTGCTCCCTGCACTAGGTATTGCAACTTCCAACTTACTACCATGGTTTCCACATGACTGGCAAGCTGTGCCCATTGGACTCATCCATATCTCTCGCCTCCCACACTTTTTGCATTGAAACTTGTCAAGCCTCTGTGCCCCACATACGGTACATTGTCGCATTAACCTAGTGCGTTTAAGGTTTTTCTCCAAAAGTGTCAAACAAATGGGGCAATGTTTGCGGCTCCGCCTTAACTTCGATATCGAAGTCCCTCTATTTTGTGGCTTGTGCTTTTGAATGATATCCTCTTCCATATTGCTAGACTCCTTATTACCTAATGCTTGCTACAGACGCAGTATAATGGCAGACTATCACAGTAAAATGTGGTATCAAATGCAATAAGCAATGAACCAATTGTGGCTAACGGCCATTGGCAAAGCGATTAATTGTGTGTTAAAGTTGGAGCCTGAAGAAGTAACTTCAATCTTGAAATTGGATACCGGCAATGATTTAGCTAAACAAATCGCTGAACATCAAGCCGCCATTGCGAAACTGTCCACAACAACAGAGGAAATAGGTATAAACATGATCTCTAATATTTCATCGGCCCAAGTGGTCAAATCTAAAAAAAGGGTAAGGGCAATCCCTTGTGTTCGCCCTCATTTGGTGGTCGGCATGGCCGCGCTGTTGACTCTGACGAGTAGCGGACTGGCTGCCCAAAGTTGTGAAGACACGCCCCAGTGGCAACCTTCTGATCAACAAAGCGCGCATGGGATCGATGTCTCTCATTATCAAGGCGTGGTCAAATGGGATGACGTTAAACAACAGGGTATAAATTTTGCCTTTGCGAAAGCCACCGGGGGTAAGACTTATACTGACCCTCAATTTGCTAACAATTGGCATAGTCTCAGGGAAGAAGGGATGATACGCGGTGCCTATCACTTTTTTTATCCTCATGACGATGCCACAACACAAGCCAACCATTTTATTGCTACCGTGAACGGACAAGGCGGGTTGATATCTGGTGATTTACCACCCGTGTTAGATGTAAAAATAACGGATAACATGCCTAACAATCAGATTGTTCAAGGCATGACAACGTGGCTCACGGTGGTCGAACAAGCCTTAGGGTGTAAGCCGATCCTTTATGTCGATCCCTCTTTCGCAAATGAACATTTGGGCGATAACTTCCGTAATTATCCGTTATGGATTGCCAATTACACGACGCAGGCTCAGCCAACATTGCCTAATGCTTGGTTTATTTGGAGTTTCTGGCAATACAGCCAAAATGGTGGTGTCACAGGTGTGGATGGTGCGGTAGATGTGGACAAGTTTAATGGTTCAGTCGCCACCCTGAAAAATTTTGTGCGGGCACTGTGTCCATAAACTGATCGTGCTTTCTTGATTTATTTAATAATATTTGGGGGGCAATTTTTGCCCCGCCCTTTTTAAGTTGATTTTTCTGCTGAGAATAAATATCTCGTCGGCTGGGATCGCTGTCGCCACTGTAATTAAATATTGTTTTTGAATATAACCAACAGCGCTCCCACCATCCCTCTCCTAAAAATAGGCAACACGTTTAAAATCAACGGCCTAGCCTTTAGCCAATGCTTTGTCACTTCCTTGACTATCTCCAACCTCATTCAATGTTCAAATGCCGCTGTCACTGCTCGCCTGCCCCTAATGATGAACTTTCACTGTGGGCACGGTTAAACCCGTTTCTTATCCCAGTTTTTTTTGTAGGGTGGGTAACGGGTTTTTGTTGCCCACCAAATCGATCTATGTAGGGTGGGTAACGGGTTTTTGTTGCCCACCATTCCTATTCCATAAAATTTTCAGGCCTTTTTGGCATCCCAACACTTGATCGTTCCACGCGAAACAGGCTGAGTTCTTCTATCTCTTCTGGACAATCTTTTGACAACGGCCTTTCGACATAAGCGTCAGGCAAGACGACTATGAACGCATTGATATCCATTTCGGGTGATTCAATGTTCACTTCGCCGTCTATGCCCAATTTGGAAGAAGCACTGATTTGACTTTCAGGTGATTTAACTAATTGTTTCGCCTTAAGCTGAATATTTCCCCCTCGTCCTTCATTGGCTTGTGCTTTGATCTGACTCTGATCTAAAACGATAAAAGTAGGATTGGAAACCGTGATATTGCCACCATCGCCACTCCCCCCCTGAACACTGGTCGTCATCTGCCCGTCTCGCAAAAACAGTAAGTTTGGAACGACGAGAGTGAGATTGCCACCGGTTGCCTGTTCGGCAGAAGTCGTGATTGTACCCCTGTTGGTTATGTTTATCGTATTGGCTTGTACGGTAACATTGCCAGCATTACCCGTTCCCATAGCGTTAGCTGTCACTGTGGCACCATCACTAATGTTAAGCTGATTGGTTTCCACTGTGACATGCCCACCTTGACCTATGCCTAAAGAGTTAGTAGAAATCGCACTCGGTAAGCCACGATTATCTTGACCTGAAAGTGTAATGTTATTTGTAGCAATAACGTGTACATTACCACCAGGCCCTTGTCCGAGCAGTATTTGTTCTCCGATTAAACCACCGCTACTACTATTAATCTCAGAACCGCCTTCCAAAAATAAATTGTTGACTCTTACCGTCACATCTCCAGCCGCACCTTCACTTGCCGTACCCGCGCTAATGCCACCACGCTCATCTATCCTCAACTCATTAACAACAACAGAAATATTACCGGAGGCACCTTTTCCAAAGGTGATGGTGGCAATGCCAGATTGGTTTTTTTCAACAAAAGTCTCTCCAATCAGATTGATTAATCCAGGACGTCTTCCAATGATAGACATTGTGTTGGTATTGAGATTGATTTTGCCACCATCTCCATCTAAAAAAGCAAAGGAAATAATCAGACCACCACCAGTTATATTGATTTTATCGGCATTCACCGTAATGTCAGCGCTTTTAGAGATGCCATAACTATTAGTTGAAATAATACCCCCCTCTAGATTTAAAAGCTTGGTTGTGAGAGTGAGACTACCCGCTTTTCCACTACCGTAGGTTTCACTGGTTAATTCACTAGGAATATCGGGTCGAGTAGTGATACCCGCAACCAATCCTCCCTTTCCTTGACCTGATATAGAAAAAGATTCAGTCGCATTAATCGTGATATCACCCCCTTGCCCATTGACAAAAGTGTCGTTATTAATGTTGCCGCCTTTGTCCAGTAAGATTTTTTCAGCCTCGATCACGATGTCACCAGAATCACCGTTACTAAAACTACTGCTTCTTATGAAACTATCAGCGAGCCTCAAATCAGGTACCGTGATCCTTATAATACCCGCATTACCGCTGCCCATAGTGTTACTCAGTATAGAAATAAAATCTCCTTTAATATCAAGGTTTTCTGTCACTTTCACATCAATACCCTTGCCATGCTGATCAGCCATCGTATTGGCTTGAATGGTCGCATTATCCATGAAAAATTGTCCACCACGAATAAAAACACCGCCACTACCTCTACCACTGACATCCATTAAGGTATTAGTAGCTGTGATGGTTCCCCCTTCAGCATTCAAGTCTAATCCCAACTCGCTATGGATCACTTCACCTTCAGAAGCCACACTCGCCAGATTAATTTGTCCCGCAGGTGCCGATAATTTAGAGCGCGCAAAAATCGCTGTCGTTGGCGCGAAATCTTGTTCATGAAATAGGATTGGTGAATTACCGTTCAAACGCAAATCACCCCCAATTAATGATAAGCTATTGCCTTCAGAAACAGACAAATCGCTATCTTGAGTGGTAATAGAGGCTGGTGAATCTGTCAAAAAACCAAACGCTTCAATCGGTGCAACGCTCAATAAACTATCACTCGGATTACGAGCATCAAAGCGTCCCCCATCTTCCAAGCGCAAATAGTCGGCAGTGCTGGCGTGAAAACTCCCTTGTACGTCCAACTTGGCATTTTCCCCAAACATTATTCCATGTGGATTAAGAAAATACATATCCGCCTTCGGAATGGTTGAGCGAATTAAGCCATCAATCTGTGATGGCTTGCCACCCGTGACGCGGCTAATCACATTTTGAATCTGATTTGGCCCTGAAAAGGTAGCACTTTCCAAGCGTTGCAAGTTAAACTCTTGAAAACTGTGGAATAAATTGCTGCCATGCCGTTGGCCTAAGTCAGCCCAGATGAGATAGTCAGGGCCCGGTAATGCACCGCTTTGTCCCAGTGTACCATCAAGGTTGACTTCGGCTTGACAGGATAAACTGATAATGAATAAAGAAATCAGATGAAATCGGTTCATTTACTTTCACCTTATAAGTTTTTTGAAAATCAGATTGATGTTGAACTGATATGGATTAATCAGCGTCAATCAGTTTAATCAGCATTTAGCTTCGCTGACCTTCGGTTCACGCAAAAGTTGCGCGCAACTTTTCTTAGCGTAGTTTCGCTTCGCGAAACTAAACTGATAGGTGCTAAGACGTTGCTAGTTAAAATCTTGAAAACGATGGTATAAATTGCAAAATGGTCAACACTGGTGTGTTAAATTTGAGCCAATTTTTGGGTTTATTTTTCACCCTATTTTTATTCCTTCTGGGGGGATGGTGGGCAAACGGGCGGTGAAATCTGGGTTTATATTGAGTTCATTGCGGCCCGTTTACCCACCCTACAAATCTGGGGTGAAAAAA
>Ga0233403_10001474_pt1 | contig 10973 bp, 8 predicted proteins | sample Na_oxic_1_MG_FD_179866 | JGI IMG/M metagenome (GOLD analysis project Ga0233403, IMG submission 179866) | Seawater microbial communities from Saanich Inlet, British Columbia, Canada - Na_oxic_1_MG | ecosystem: Environmental > Aquatic > Marine > Inlet | place: Canada: British Columbia | collected...
ATCATTTGGATATCGGATAGGCATTTGATAAACGAGAAAGTGAGCCCAGAGCCAGAGCCTGCCCCCATGATAAAAAGGGCAGCCCCAATAACTGATACCAAGGAATCGAAGGGTAATCCGAAGACAGCCGTAACGCCAATGGAAATGCCAATTGATGTTGAGAAGGCCTATAAAATCCAGGATAAACGCCTCCAAAAGCTGTATAACCTCATCGTGATTGCCTTAACGAAAGAAACGGGGCTTGATAAGAAAAACGGTGAAGGTGAAAATGTTAACAATGAAGGTAAAATTGTTAACAAAGTAGATAATATGATCAAATTCATCAATGCACAACGTGCTTGGATTAAATATCGTGATGAGAATTGTCACTGGCATTCTACCTTAGCAAATAGCCAAAATTTCACTTGCTTGGAACAAGAGACTCGCAATCGGGCTGATGAAATAGAAAAAACCTTAAAGCAATTGGAATAATGGTTAATTGTTAATCGTTAATGGTTAATGTGGTTAATGGTTAATGGTTAATGGTTAATGGTTAATGGTTAATGGTTAATGGTTAATGTAAAACATTTTGATATTAACCCGTAATAACGAGAGGGTTTAAACCCCTATAAGTTTTGGGATTAAAGCGTCATAGCCCCGTCATAAGTCAGTTTTGACTTGTTAAGAAATAATTGACCAATTGAAGTCTAACCATTAACCATTAACCATTAACCATTAAAAAGGGCGGATAGCAAAAAAATTTGAAATTTTTCTTGCAATATTTTTTTTTATTAACTATAATGCCGTTCCCTTTTGCAGTACAAGGGGTTCGTTTTTGTTGATCAGGCTTGATGTAATAACTATTTAAATATCAGGCAAATCAACTTTTTCTTACAAAACGAATCACGAATCTTATATAAAAATAAAAATAAATTGAAAACAGGGGTTGCAAAGTTTAAATTAAGTGTGTATCATACGCACTTGTTAATGCGAGGTGGAGCAGTCTGGCAGCTCGTCGGGCTCATAACCCGAAGGTCGTAGGTTCAAATCCTATCCTCGCTACCGATTTTTATTTCTATTGCTAAAAAAGTTTTTAGATAGAACTCATTAGCTGTAGACATAAAAAATATCAAGGTTTTGATAACTTTGATAACTGATAATTGATAATTGATAATTGATAATTGATAACTGAGTGGTGGGCAACAAGAACACGTTGCCTATTTGATTAAGTTGATAACTGATAATTGATAACTTGATTGATAATACCTCCCCCAGCCAATCTGCTCAATTAGAAAGCAGACAAGAGCAAAGTCATTAAAAATAGCGCCGTTCAACGGCGCTTTTTTTTTGCCTAGCTGAAACCATCAGCTCATGTCGATAAAGGGCAATCACAAGGGATTGCCCCCTACAAACTGTCATGTCATGTCGATAAAGGGCAATCACAAGGGATTGCCCCTACTTATGCGCTATTAAAACACAGCATTCATTATTCATCCGCTGGTTTTTCAAATTTGTAATATTTCTCATTCAAATAAGCAATCACAGCCAGCATTTCATCATCATCAGGCCACCACTCTATTCCAAGCGATTCTGTACAACGTTCCACCTGAATTTTTAAACTATCGTAGTTGTGAATTTTACGATTTTCACGAATGTAAACAAGGTGAGAATGACAAACCACACACTTCGCATTATGCAACAATTCGCCATTTTTAGCCTCTTCCGTCAGGTTTTCAATTTCACTGACATTGGTGGGAGAGACTGTTGCATTTTCTGCCAGAGCCAAACTGGCAGTTACGAATAATAAACTACCCAAAAAATAAGGGATCATCTTCATGAGTCAAACTCCATTTATGAAGTAGAAGCGCTCAGTTTACTATATAAATGCGTGATACGCACGGGCGCTGGCGGGTGCGAATCGTAAAACGCTGAATATAACGGATCAGGTGTCAAGGTACTGGCATTTTCTTTGTACATTTTAACTAAAGCTTGTATCAACGCGAGAGGGTTAGCTTGCACAGCAGCAAAATCATCTGCTTCAAACTCTTGCTTGCGCGAAAACCACGCTAAAATCGGAGACAAAAAGAAGGTAAATACGGGCAAGACTAACATAAATAATAACAAAGCCATATAAGTCGAAGGGGTGCTAACCCCTAAGCCATTGTAAAACCAGTTCTGCTGCATCAAAAAGCCCAAAAGTGCCAAGCTACCAAGGCTCACAATTGACACCCACACCATGCGTTTAAGAATATGTTTGTGTTTAAAGTGGCCGATTTCATGTGCTAATACCGCCTCAACTTCATCGTTATTCAAGTCATCCAACAAAGTATCATAAAAGACAATACGCTTATTTTTGCCAAGGCCGGTAAAATAAGCATTACCATGGCCGCTGCGTTTCGAGCCATCCATCACAAAAATGCCTGAACTGGCAAAGCCATTACGTTGTAATAAGGCCTCAATGCGTTGTTTTAATTCCTCATTTTCAAGGGGTTTAAATTTGTTAAACAAGGGGGCAATGAAAGTGGGATAAGCCCACATCATCAACACACTAAAACCCATCCAGACTCCCCACACGCTCAACCACCAAAATTCCCCAGCATGTGCCATCAACCACAATACCAGCGCGGTAAATGGAATACCGATAATCAACGTCAAGAGCATTGATTTCAGCATATCAATGATAAACAACCTCGGTGTGGTGCGGTTAAAACCGAATTGTGCTTCAATACGAAAAGTGCTGTAGACACTCGCCGGTAAATCGATCAAGGCCGACAAAAAGCCAAAACTAATCAGCACAGCAACCCCCGTCCATAATTCTGACCACCCAATACCGCGCCATCCTTGATCAAGCAACTCAAGTAGCCCAGCGAATATCCACAATAACAAGATGAAGACTTCAATGATCATCATCTTTTGCCCAAAACGGGTTTTGGTTAATGTGTAATCAGCCGCTTTTTGGTGATCCTCTAGCGAGATTTTTTCAGAAAATGCGCTCGGAACCGCATTTTGATGGGCACGCACATGCGCTTTATGCCGCATCGCTAACCAGATTTGTAATCCCACTCCTAAAATTAAAAAGATTAAAAAAATAACGGTTAATTCATTGATCACAATTATCTCATTCATTCGAAAAATCTCTCATATTCAAACCAAACCTGACAGGTTTTCAAAACCTGTCAGGTTTAATTTCGCGACGAAATCTAATTATCAATAGATTTGATAGGCTTGATATCTCAAACCAACCGATTATTGAATAAACTATAAAAACGATTGTCTACATTAGGGCAAATTACGATTAAAGCAAGTTGAATTTGAATTATCTCAAATCAATGCTAATTATAAAGTAATCCACATTAGCCTCTGTTCACGTTTTTAATGACTCACTACTGAAGTTATGCCACAAAACTCAACTCATTTGATATGGATCGATTTAGAAATGACTGGCCTCGATCCTCACAAGAATACTATCATAGAAATTGCGACACTTGTAACAGATGTCAACCTCAATACAATTGAAGAAGGCCCAGTGTTAGCCATTCATCAAAGCGATGAAATACTCGCGACTATGGACGAATGGAACACCAGTCATCATGGGGAATCAGGCTTGACACAACGAGTGCGGGAAAGCGATATCAACATCGCAACCGCAGAACGTCTCACCTTAAAATTTCTTCAACGCCATCTCCCCCCCAATACCTCGCCCATGTGTGGCAACAGCGTGTGCCAAGATAGACTATTTTTATTTCACGACATGCCTTTATTAGAAAAATATTTCCACTATCGTCAGATCGATGTCAGTACCCTAAAGGAACTCGCAAAGCGTTGGGTACCCAAATTACCAGAAATTAACAAAGAATCCAAACACCGAGCGATCAATGATATTTACGAGTCAATTGATGAACTTAAATACTATCGTAAACACCTGTTTCAGTTATCAGTAAACCATTATCAGTGAACCATTATCAGTTCAAAAGTTACGAGTCAATTGAAGAACTTAAATACTATCGTAAACACCTGTTTCAGTTATCAGTAAACCATTATCAGTGAACCATTATCAGTTCAAAAGGGCGAACACGCAGGTTCGCCCTGGTGAAATTATTACCACACACTCCAGTCCATTTTTAGCGCTTTGCAATTTCCTTTTATAACTCAAATATTTAAAACCTTCAAATACCTAATCATTTAAATAGGCCCAAAACACTCATCAGTTAGAAATAGGGAACTGAAAAATCAAAACGTTTCAGTCTTAACATCAACATTTTGGATGAGTACAGAAAATAATTGATAACTGATTTCCACATTTCACATTTCTTAGCGTAGTTTCGCTTCGCTGTACAAAGCGCGTGAACCGGAGGTCAGCGAAGCTAAATAAAGTTGCGCGCAACTTTTCACGCTAAAGTTTCGCGGAGCGAAACTTTAGCGTGAAAGCGTGAACCGAAGGTAGGCTACGCTAAATACAGTTTTTGCGCGCAAAAACTTTTGCGTGGAACTGATAACTGATAATTGATAACTGATAATTGAAAACGGAATCAGACAATGGAAAAAAAAGTACTCCCCCTACCCTTATATCGTGCCAGCCAAGTACGCGAACTTGATCGAATTGCCATTGAAGAAATGGGGATTCCAGGTATTTGTTTAATGGAACGTGCAGGTTGTGCCGCTTTTAGTATTTTAAAATCCAGATGGCCTAAGGCACGTCGTATTATTGTCTTATGTGGAACAGGCAATAACGGTGGCGATGGTTACGTCTTGGCACGCTTAGCTTACTTAGCAGGTTATGATATAACCGTTATACAACTAGGCGATACCGCGAAGTTAAAAGGCGATGCGCGTACAGCATATCAAGCCATGACTGAAGTCGGTTTGATCGCACAAGAATTTACGGCCAAAAAACTCAGTATCGTTGATGTAGTCATTGATGCACTCTTTGGAACCGGACTTGATCGTGAAATATCGGGCACCTGGCGAGAAGCGATTGAATCTCTCAACCGTTGCACTTGCCCTATATTATCTATAGATATTCCATCAGGATTACATGCCGATACCGGTACCGTTTTAGGCGTAGCAATACGTGCCGAAGCCACAGTCAGTTTTATAGGTTTAAAACAAGGTTTGTTCACCGGCGCTGGGCCAGATTATTGCGGCAAAATCTATTTTAACGATTTACAAGTCCCCTCAACCATTTATAAATCGATCAAAACCCCCGTTACCCGACTGGATTATGAGATTTTAAAAACCACCTTACCGAAACGCTCACGCATTGCCCATAAAGGCAGCTTTGGACATCTCCTAGTCATAGGTGGAGACAGCGGGATGACGGGCGCTGTACGTCTCGCCGCCGAAGCCGCAGCACGAGTAGGGGCCGGACTCGTCAGTATAGCCACTCGCAGTAGCCATGCCGCATTGCTCAATCTGACACGCCCTGAAATCATGAGTCATGGTATCGAAACCGCCGAACAACTTGAACCCTTATTAAACAAGGCCAACGTTATAGCGATAGGGCCCGGACTCGGTCAAACCATTTGGGCGCGTGCCATGTTAGAAGCCGTCAAAAACCAGCAAAAGCCCGTCGTCGTAGATGCCGATGCACTCAATCTGCTCGCTAAAACCCCCTTTCGTTTTTTTGAAAGCGTCTTAACACCCCATCCAGGAGAAGCCGCTCGTTTACTCGACACCTCTAGCACCGAAATTCAAGCCGATAGAGTAGCCGCAGTACGAGCTTTACAACGACGCTTTGGTAACGTATGCGTACTCAAAGGCGCAGGTACTTTAATCGCCGATCCTAATGATCAAGTAGGTGTCTGCACAGCCGGCAACCCCGGAATGGCTTGTGGAGGCATGGGCGACGTACTGACTGGAGTCATTGCCGGTTTACTGGCACAAGGCCTCTCTACCACTGAAGCCGCCAATGTCGGTGTCTGTTTACACGGAAAAGCCGGTGATAGAGCCGCACGAGACGGCGAACGCGGCTTATTACCCAGCGACTTATTACCTTGGTTACGTCACTACGCCAACCCAGAATTAAAAGCATAATGTCTCAGATCATACCCACAGCCGCCGCAATGGAAGCCTTCGGCAGCAAACTAGCACACGCCTGTTCCAGTCGCAGCATTTTACACTTATACGGCGATTTAGGTGCCGGAAAAACAACTTTAGTCAGAGGATTTTTACGCGCCTTGGGACACACAGGCACCGTAAAAAGTCCCACCTACACACTGGTAGAACCCTACCAAATCAACGGCCGCAGGATTTACCATTTCGATTTCTATCGTTTAGGCGATCCAGAAGAACTAGAATATCTAGGGATACGCGACTACCTAGAAAACGATATCGTATGCTTAATTGAATGGCCAGAAAAAGGCGGACACATGACACCAACCGCCGACATACAAATTCAACTACATCATCATGCCCAAGGACGACTTTTAGAATTACAAGCAGACAGTGAAACAGGGCAAGCCATTCTTGCTAAAACAATTTCAAAATAACGCAAACAACGACGCAAGGCGGCAAGATTTATCGAAATAGCGTCTTTAGCGTCTTTAGCGTCTTTAGCGTTTAAATCAATTTGAGTTTGATTTGAAAAATCATTTATGGTAATTTCAATCCTTGTACAGAACAAATTAAATGTACTTTGCAGATCGGCATACCATCGTAGGGTGGGTAGCGTGGCTGCCCACCATTTTTTATAATATATAACAAAATCAATCACTTATCTCTCCTTCTTTTTACTGACATAACAGAATTTTCAACATGAACACCTTATCCCATTGCATAACGATTGCCCTACTACTTCTAGGGAGTATTGTCGTTCAGGCCGACACAACATTCTCACACTCTCGATCTGACACCACGCTATATAATGATAGCCATTTTGTAAACTACTCGAACCCTGAGTGTTACGATGTACCAAAAATTGATGAGAATGCGCTCGTGATTTATCTGCCTTCTCAACACCAGTTGTATGTGCCCTCTCAAGATCAACTTTATGATCATCTGGGTGTACTAACAGATCAACTCTCCCGTTGTTTTAAGAAAGTGGCCACACTTGATACCCAAACTGGAGAACTCACACCGTTTGTCGCACAAAAAGTGCCTTCTGGAGATTCAACGCACCACAAACTCAATTACGCACAGTGGCAGCTTGGAATAGGCCCTGAAAGCCAGGCCGTAGAAGAGATGGCCATCTATGCTAAAACCCTACAAAAATTAGCACAAGCCATAAATGCTGCTGATCCACAACAAGAACTCAAACTCTGGCCCTGGCAGGTTCCCTATTCGGGACTTTCCAATAATCTACAGGCTTGGCTTGCAGAGCTTGAGCCTGATGCACTTGTCGTTTTAAAGGCATACTCTTATCGTGGACTTTCAACGATTACTGAATTATCCCCTAGCCCTTCGGCTACCAACCGAGAGGATCACTATTCACTTCCATCTACTCAGGCATTATCCACAACCCATTCTACAAGCTGGGTGGATCGCTATTCTCTTAACATCAACAATCAGATTTTTGTTCATGATGAGCAAGTGCCTTTAACCACACTGTTCGGCAATCGTTCATTATTCTTTGAGCTTCATTGGCGCGAGGAAAACCTCTTTCAAATCAACACACCGCTTAAAAACCCCCGGCAATTATCCTTACCCTTATGGTTTCGGCCTAACTCACCCCTTAAATCCCAAATCACCCTCACTTTGCAAGAGACTGAGGCCTTAAAAGCCCCACTTCAATTAATTGAGTTGAACACTCAAGCCGACCAACTCATTTTTAAGGTGCGGCAAAAATCGGTCAAACCCACTGTTCGTTATCCCGATGAAACGAATCTCAACTGGACTACCCTTTGCCCAATTAAAAAAGAGCCCGCTCAAACTTGGCTCAACTACCTGATGAAAGATGCCCAACTGGTTTGCCCCTATTTTGACAGTCAAAACAAAGTCAAGCTCGAACTCATTGGCGACGGTATTCGTATTGATACTCGTCAATTACTCTTATCTTTTGACATCACACTTGACGATTTTCATACCGTTCCGAAAGACTGGCGAATTGTGGGGCCACTCAGCCATTTGCAATCCAACAACCAAAGCGTTTGGACAATACTCGCAAGCGATTTGTCTCCTAATCAATGTTCATTGAACTTTGAGCCGATATCCGCCGACGCAAAGCTTGCTTTTCAAACAACCACCGTCACAATCCCAAACAAAATCTGCCAACGTCTCTACAAACAGAGCTATTCGCCACAGAGGCTTGGATTAAAACCCTGGCCGAAAGGACAACAAGAACAGAGGAATCATTCATTTCAAATTCAAGTCAAACCGACTCCCCGTCTTTTACAGACTCACCTACCTCAAGACAGTTTATGGCGAGAAATGCACTGGCAGTTGAATCAAAAAAAGAACTGCCAAATTGGTGATAGGGGGTATTTTGACTGTGGAAGCCGCAATCGCATCCATTTTCTCGAACTATTAGGGAAACAAATAACCCTACAAGGCTTTAATGAAACGCTCCCTATTGCTCAAAAGCTTGTTAATAATCAAGCCCTGTTAGCGATTTATTGTGGCGATTGGCCCCGCTTATTCCCCCTAACTCACCGCAATATCATCAAAGGCACTACTAATAAGCCTTATGCCGTGCTTGATCGTCATACCAATATGACGCGCAACTTTAACCCTATTCCTGGCTATCAGCAATTTTGGTCATTAACCGGATATGCCGTGAAAGCGGAAGAGATTAAAGGTTTTGAGAAAGGGCGCGATCACTTGTTTACTCATGGCATCCCCGTTTCGCATCCGCAAAATCTGCCCACACTGTGCCAAAAATACACCTATTATCAACTCCCTACGTCTAATAACAAGATGATAGGCTCAGAGTGTATAACGCCCACACCTCAATCCGACACCATCCACATTAATTGGGTGTTTGTAAACACACAAGGCGAATGGCGTGGCATCTGGGATTATCGTGCCAGAGAATTGGCTAATCCGCTTGCTGAATTTTTGCGTTCTGTCAAACAAGAAATGACATTTCATATATGGTTTCTTGATGTCAATAACACACGCCAGATCACTTTGGAGGAATACAGCAACACAACCGTCAATTCTGAAACGGACGAGAGAAAAATTTTTAACCGGTTAATCCAACCGATACAAAATAGGCGTGGTCAGTTTAGATACGCCAATTTTTCGCAGCAAATGCCACAAGTCCTTTCCGCTTTAGCAGAAAAACAGCAGTGGCAAAAAGGCGGACGTTACTTGACTCTTTTATTCGCACATCGTTTATCCATTGCCCAATTGGAACGGCAGATCAATCGCCTTCCCTTGCAAACGCAATCACTGGTCATTTTAAGTCGTCGGCTTCCCAAACAATCTCAACGGAAAGCATGGGCCAAACAAGGCATTGAATTCATCCGCCTAACCTCAAATAGTTATTGGTATGATGAACTCGTTAAACGCTTAAAGGCCTGGAATACCCAAGATTAATGTAGGGTGGGTAACGGGTTTTTGTTGCCCACCATTAAATCTAGGATGGGTAACGGGTTTTTTGTTGCCCACCATTTTGATCAATATTTCACGCTAAAGTTTAGCGAAGCTAAACTTTAGCGTGAAATGGATGGGTAACGGTTTTTTGTTGCCGGCCCCATTCCCCTACCGACAAGGAAATCACAACAATGCTTAATACCCAACCCCCCCTCATCCGGGTTGACAATCTTTCTTTTAACTATCCAAAAGAGCCCGTACTCAAAGAGATTAATTTAGAGATATATCCCGGCGAGTGTTTAGCCATCTTAGGTTTATCCGGTTCCGGTAAAAGCACCCTACTTAATCTCCTAGCCTCACTAGATACACCAACAGCAGGCGCGATTCATTACACATTTCAAGAACAAGACTATACCGTCGATTATGACGGATTAACCTTGAAAACAGATCAATCCACGAAACCCATCTCCCGTGATACATTACGCAGCCATTTCGGGTTTGTTTTTCAAACCCCTTTTATGTTAGGCAACTTCAATGCCTCTGATAACATAGGCTTACCGCTGCGTCTGCGACGCAAACCCGTGAAAGAAATTCGCCGATTAGAAACAGAAATGCTCCAAGCCATTGAATTACAAGGAAAAGGCAATTTAAGTGCCGATCAACTCTCCGGCGGGCAACGCCAACGGGTTGCCATTGGCCGTGCCTTAATCCACCGTCCCGATATTGTTTTCGCTGATGAACCCACCGGGAATTTGGACAATACAACCGCCAAAGGCGTGATGAAGACTTTTCTCAATATCGTGATAAAAGAAAGGCAAAATGCCTTAGTACTGGTAACCCACGATCCCTGTGTCGCAGCCTACTATGCCGACCGTATTGTCTACTTAGTCAAAGAAACCCCGAATGAAGGCTCCGTTTTAGTCCATCGAGGATTAGAAGGCTTAGAAGATATCCGGCAACATTGCAGCAAAGCAGTTCAACATTTCTTTAATTAAGAAGGGCTTATCATGGATTGGCGTTCTATCGGCTACACCGGGCCTGTTGGAGTATGCTCTTTTCGTTCCAAATTTATTTCGCACAACCCCGAAGGGGTTGAATGTGAAACGCAGTAACGAGCGTAGCGAGATCATAGCCCCAGGTGGCAACCTGGGGTTGCCAAAAAATAAAAGTTAAGTTTATTCCCGCGCCGGGTATATCCAACAACATTACAGCAAAGCAGTTCAACATTTCTTTAATTAAAGAGGGCATATCATGGATTGGCATTCTATCGGCTACTATATTCGCCACGATCTATTATATTATCGCGGCCGTCGTGAAGTGATTTTCGGTTTTATCAGTATCTTGTTCGCCACAGCTACCCTATTGATTTTATTTGCATTAGCCTCAACAGTCGAATCAATAGTTGATCGCTCTTTAGAAGAAGCGCGGCCCATGATGGGAACCTTGCGCGTACAACCTCTCAATTCCGCTACCTTTACCGATGAACAACAGGCTTTTTTGAAAACACTTGTCACAAAGGAAAT
>Ga0233403_10001475_pt1 | contig 10970 bp, 4 predicted proteins | sample Na_oxic_1_MG_FD_179866 | JGI IMG/M metagenome (GOLD analysis project Ga0233403, IMG submission 179866) | Seawater microbial communities from Saanich Inlet, British Columbia, Canada - Na_oxic_1_MG | ecosystem: Environmental > Aquatic > Marine > Inlet | place: Canada: British Columbia | collected...
TGCAAATCTGTAAAGGCTTGGGCAATTGCAGTTTTGGTAGGTTTACCGCGCACGATAATATCAGTTGATTTTCCATTCACGATAATTTTATCGGTGGTGTCACTATAATTAAAGTAATACAGATTATCGTCTTCAAAGCCCCGTTCTTTGAGGGTTTTATAGATACGATTACTGGTTTTTTTGTGGGCAGCTAAACCTTCTTCGTTTTGGATTTTGCCTTGCACTAAAATGGCATAGCCGGCTGATGCACCAACTAACACCATTTCTTGCGAAGATTCTGAAGTCACCAGTTTTTCGGTTCCTGCAAATTTGGCTTGGAAACTATAGGCTCCTTCTTGGGAGAAAGTTGGAAAGTTGGTAGTGTCTTTATCAAATCTAAATTGACCAGTGTCAGTATTAGTTAGTGTGTTGATTTCCACAGATGTGCCATCTGGCGCAATAATCGTTAAGATTATTGGTAAGTTAGACAAGTCTTCGGTCGTTTCTGGGAAGCGGTTTAGTTTTCCGATTAAAGTTAGGTCACCATCATTAAGAATAGTGGCACTATCGCTTTCCAGATAAAGACCAGTGAAGCCTTTGGCAATGCCTATCGTTATGCTTTCTTCAGCTCCGATATTTTCCAGTTTATCAAAGGGTCTGGCGGTTATGGTGTAATTGCCGGCTGGAAAAGTAACGCTACTGGTATCATACGACCAATCATCTGCACCAGTGGCTTGCAACCAAGTGGGGGTCGAAACAAAACCACCATCTGTAGCCAGATAGAGATTGCTACTGTTCTTCATTTTGATTTCGGTGTAATTTACGCCAATGCCGCCGCTAACGTCAGTTGCTGTACCGTTGATAATTGGTAAACTAGCTAACTCAGCTTGGTTTTCGGGTGCGATGATGGTTACAGTTGGAGCTTGTGTGTCTATAAAATATGTTTCGGTGGTCACTTCGCTGGCAGTTCCACCGGAGACAGAAATATACTTTAGCGTCGTGGTTGTATCTGCCTGTATTGCTAGCGGATTGGTATATTGGGTTGATGAGGTAGTTGGAGTGCTACCATCCACAGTATAATAAAATTTATCACAATCGACACATTTTAAATAAACTTGCGTGGCAAAGTTATAGTCACCACCATGTGGTAAAGCATTAGTTATGCTAGTATATTCATAGTGCTGGATAGTGCCATCCTCTTCTCCAATGAGTGCATCCAAATAGCCGTCATTGTCAATGTCGGCTAAAAATGGAAAGCTATACAGTCCTATATCCACACCTGCAAATGGATTAGCTCCCCCTGTCCTAGCGACAAAATTCGGAATGTCTGTCGTACTGGTATCTTCAAAATAGTTAATAATGCCTGAGGGTTCTCCAAAAAAGACATCAAAATCGTTATCACCATCAAAATCAACGAAAGATAAACTAAATCCTCCATTTATTTTATTATTAAAAGGATTATTTACTCCATTTTGTTCCACAAAATTGGGTACTTTGTTAGTTCCGTCATTTCGGTAATAATGTGTAGTCTTTCCGCCAATAAAAACATCTAAATCACCATCTTGATCGATATCAACAAAAAAAGGTTCAGGATAACTATTGGTTCCAAAATTGACTTCATTCAACGGATTAGCGGTGCCTGTTTGTTCTTCAAATAGGGGGTTGGTTGCCCCACCAGTGTTTTGATAGTATTTAATCGTGCCATCTTTTTCCCCGATAAAGGCATCAAAATCACCATCCGCATCCGCATCAATATCAGCAAAGACCAGATAACTATTACTACCAAAATCTATGCCAGCAAAAGGATTGGCACTATTCGTTTGTTCCACAAATAATGGATCGTCTTGTGTACCATTATTTTTATAGTAATTGATGATACCATCTTCTTCGCCAATAAAAGCGTCTAAATCGTCATCATTATCAATATCGACTAAAGAGGGAGCACTATATTTGCCCACGCTAATTCCTTTAAAAACCAACGCTTGGTTGATAAAACGTTTGCCACTCACCGACCCAAGATTCTCATAATAATTGATAGTACCATCATTTGTGCCAATAAAAGCATCCCAATCGCCATCCTCATCCCAGTCAACGAATGTTGGGGCACTTAGTATTCCAATGTCGATATCCACAAATGGATTGACTTGTGATGTAAAATAAGGTTGACGAGCCGTACCAACATTTTCATAGTAATAAATAATGCCATCTTTTTCCCCGATAAAGGCATCAAAATCACCATCATGATCAATATCAACAAACGTTGGTTTGCTCCAATCACCAACATCAATGTTATTCAGAGGATTGTTTGTGTCCAAGCGTTTGACAAAGATTGGGCTACTGACAGTACCAGTATTTTCATAGTAGTTGAGCGTACCCTCTTGTTCTCCAATAAAGGCATCCAAGTCACCATCCTTATCAATGTCAACGAAAGTTGGTGTACTATAACCACTTTCAACGGTAACACCATCAAATGGATTATCGGAACCATTTTGGACCACAAAAGTTGGTGAATAGGAGGTGCCAGTATTTTTATAGTAAACAAGCGTACCTCTATCACTACCAACAAATGCATCCAAAGTACCATTGTTATCAATATCAACCAAAGCCGGACTGCTATCATAACCAAAATCTATGCCATCGAAAGGATTAGCCATTCCGGTTATATCTACTAAAGATCCGGTATTTTTATAATATTTAACTTCTCCATCACGGTCTCCAATAAAGGCATCTAAATCACCGTCATTATCAAGATCGGCAAATATGGGAATACTGTTAATACCAACATCTACGTTATTGAGTGGGTTTGTACTGGTGCGTTCTATGAATAAAGCCATAGTTGGTGTTAATCCGGTTGGTTTTAAATCAGAACCGTCATATTCATACGCCCCGATATCGACCTCACCATTATTATAAATACGTGCATTCCCGGCTATATCTGTTAGAGAGGTAACCGTAGTTTTATCACCAACATCAATGGCTGGCGAATAACTGGATAAACGTAAATCACCATTGGATTCGTCAACAAACAACGGATTGCTACTAATATTACCATCACCACAAGTAACTCCATCTGCTGATGGGCAACCACCTTGGATTAAGCTGTAGCTGATATTCAGTTGAGCCTGATAATTATTAATCTGTGGACCACCACTATTTGCCGTATTACCCCATAAGATAACGTTTTTTAAAATTGGCTCGGCTCCATTGCTGTTCTGATTATGTATTCCACCACCATATTGTTGGGCAAAGTTTTTACTGAGGGTAACATTGGTTAAGGTGGGGATACTTGTGCCGTAATTGGCAATACCTCCACCCATAATAGAGGCCAAGTTATTGTAAAATATAACATTAGTCAAAGTGGGGCTGCTAGAATTGTTAAGCATCCCGCCGCCATTTTCAGTTGCTGTATTGCTATTGAAGGTGACATTAGTCAAAGTGGGACTGCCAGAATTATTAAACATTCCACCACCGTTTTTATTTGCCGTATTGCTACTAAAGGTGACATTAGTCAAAGTGGGGCTACTTGACAGATTTATCATACCTCCGCCATACCCAATTGTTACGTTACCGCTCAAGGTTAAATTGGTTAAAGTGGCAGTACTATTTTCGTTATACATCCCACCACCGTAGCCATCATTATTATTTAATCCTCCTGTTATAACAAAACCATCCAAAATAGCAGTATTATTTATATTATAACCGATTACAACCGTATAAACATTATCCTCCCCATTAATATTGTTGACATCAGTAATAATGCCATCAGCATCGGTAGTATCATTACCATCAATATCACCACTTAACACGGTTTTATTTGTATTCCAATCACGGTTAGCCTTGTCAGTTTCAGTACCAGCAAACCCACCGTATATGGCAACTCCATTTATCAATTGAAAAGTTGCCGTGCGATCAGTCCCAGCAGTTGGCTTATAAACACCCTTCGCCACCCAAATCTCATCACCACTAGTGGCATTAGTCAGGGCTGTTTGTAAATCAGTATAAGCATCAGCCCACGAAGCACCGTTATTGCTGCCAGTGGCATTAGGTTCAACATAAATAGTTGCTGCCGATACCAAAGACGATAGTAAGATTAGAATTGCACCAATAGAGATGCGGCTAAATAAAGCCATCATTGTCGTTCTCCTAATAGATTTGCAGATTCAACGAATCTTAAATTTAAGTACAATGGATTAAAAAATATATTGGGATTTACACATTTTTAGATCGATAAAAATGTGTCTATAGATGTTCAGAAAAATTTCAAGAAAAGTAAAAAGGCGAGAACGAAAGTTTGCCCTTACAAGGTTCTATTTAATGTTACGTTTTGTAGGGGCAGCGTGTCTGCCCGCCTTGTGAAACTTCGTTCTTTCGTTAAATTATTTAGTTTGGGGCAGCGATAAATCCTTTCAAGTCTGAATCAGTTAAAAATTCTCAAAATATATAACTTGACAATACCTTTGCCAATTTAAAATTTGAGCCATTTCAAAAATATACTGACTTTTATTTTTAGTAAAATCAATAACTTACAAATTTACGGTGCTAGAAACGGTTTTTACAATTTGGCGAATGTATTGAGAAATAAAAATTAATATTCATTATGTTCAAGTAGTTTTCTAATAAACCAATATGCCCTTCATGTTTTTAGGTATTATATATAATATAGTATACCAATAAAACTCGATGATCAAGTTTTTGATGTTATTTGGCTTTAAGATGATCGATTTTTAGGGCATAAAATAGGTAACTTATTGATTTTAAAGCTAATTTATTTTTAGCCCCTCAAATAATATTTATTTTAAAATCAATCACTTACAAAAAACTTGATCATCGAGTAAAATAAATTTATCAAGCGACTGGGATCATTGAATGGGATTGACTCAAATCAAGAAATGATGTAAGTGAATTGCCCTTACATTGATCTCGATGTTCAAGTTAGAGTTTAATCATATTCTAATATACTATAACTCGACTATCAAGTTTTTGATGTTATTTGGCTTTGCGAAGCTCTATTTTTGAGTGTTAAAATATCCAACTCATTGATTTTTAAGGTTATTTAGTTTTTAGGTCTAAAATTATATTTATTTTTAAATCAAGGACTTATAAAAAACTTGATAGTCGAGTATAAATAACATTAAAAATCAAATAGTTATAACTGATTTTCTATTTTAAACGGTTCAACAAATCAAGAAAACCTGAATTTCACGTTTAAATACAACAACCATTTGATTTTAAAAGTTTTTTAACCAATTGTACGACAAAAAATAGAGCCATATATTGCCATAAACCACCAACAGCGACATAAAAAGAGCGATGGCAAAATCAATCGAATATTCAAAAATAATATATATTTTTCAATAGGTTATAGCGTATATCAGTTTATTAGCAAATTCTAACTTGAACATCGAGTTGATTGAATATTGTAAGGGCAATGGTGGCTATTCACATTTAACCCCGAAGGGTTGAAAATTCATAACTCCTTTGGGGGTAAAACATGAATAGCCTTATGTGAAACAAAATATTGGGGAATCTAAAATTGTCAAAATCATGACAAATTTAACACCCCAGTATCACTCTACCAGCTTACTTTTGAAAGTTTGCAGGTAGCAAAATTTTGTACGTAATATTTGTCCACGATTTCAAAATTCTTATCTTTCTGAAAAGCTTGTTTGACTTCTTGTCTTATTATGGGTTGAAGTTTCGAGAATGATGGTCCACTAGGTATTAAATCACCAATAGCATTAGATATCCCTTCACTTGGAATAAGAAGAAAACGACTAATATTTTCAAACACTCGTTGTCCACAAGGTGTATTAAGTAAGCCACTGACATCTAAAAAATCCGTTTTCATTATGACTATCTCCTCCATAGCATTGTTATCCGGGCCATCAATTTTCACAACACCATCAACTCCATATTGAGATGAGGCACTGATGCGATTATTTAGAGAAGCCAATGAAAATTTATAAATACCCGTTGTCGTGATATTTATATTACCGCCCGGTCCCCCATAAGCTTCGGCAATAATGGGTCCTTCATCTTGTACCACAAATTCTTGATGTATGGTGATATTACCACCGCCTCCGAATCCAGTACCGACACTGGTAGAAATATCACTGTCAACTAAATACAGGTAATTTGGAGAGGTAATGAAAATATTGCCGCCATCACTTTTGGTAGCTGAGGTTCCAATAGAACTGTCTCGCATAGTTAATTTATCGCCCAAATTCAATATGATACTACCAGCATCACCTTCACCCAGGCTGTTTGCTGAAAGAAAGCTTCCTTCACTCAAATGAAGATTTTGAGCCTGTACTTCTACATTTCCTCCCAAACCATTTCCAATAGTAGCGGCAGTAATATATCCGCCTTGCGTGAGGTTTAAGATATCAACATTCAAAACGATACTACCGGCATTTCCCTCTTGTAGGCTAGCAGTCTGAATAGAGCCTTTTTCATGCACAGTGACATCCGGCGAAATTATTTCAATTGTTCCCCCTTGTCCCTGGGTAAATGTATTGCTTGACAAACTACTTTTGCCTTCACCGCCACCGATTGAGACTGCTTCGTCAGCTACAATCGCCAATTTTCCAGCTTTGCCAGTACCTTGAGTGCGGTATTGATGTCCAGTGCTTACATTAATTTGGGAACCATTTGATAGAGTTAAGGTGTTTACTTGGATAGACAAATTACCCGCCTCTCCGAATCCCCATGTTTCACCACGCATTGTTGCGCCATCTTCCATGATTAAGGCATCAGCAGAAATTGACATTTCGCCGCCAGCACCCGTATTTAAACTATTGGTCAATACGCCACTTCTATAATTTCCTGTGCTATCAGTACCTTTTATCAACAAAGCTTTTTGTGCTGCTAGGGTGATATTACCGGCATTACCCGTAGTTTGACTGGTACTTTGAATTTGTGAGCCACCAGTGAGACTGATATCCCCAGCTTTGATATTAATACTACCGGCATTGCCCCTCCCAAAAAGAAATTGATCAGGTATAGCATAGACTTCCGCGGTAATCCTGGAAGCATTTTGTAAAGTTAATGCTTCACTGACATTAATGTTAATGCCGCGTCCCGCGTTATCACCAAAAGTATCGGCAAAAATCCACCCATTATCCAAGAAAAATTGGCCAGCACGAATAAAAACTTCACCTCCACCGAAACCACTGCTATCAATATTACCATAGCTTCGTTCCCCAAGTCTGTCAGTAATGCTTATCGTACCATAACGGGTAAAAGTATCATCACTCCATTCGCTTGGATCGATGGGAGCTTCACCAGCCGAGGCCACACTCACGAGATGAGCATCATTGCCAAAAAAGCTGATCAATTGCCCATTTTCAATAATGATGTCTCCACCCACTAAAGCTAGAGTATCTGGGGGTACATCTTCGCCGCTCATGATCCGAGTTATTCTATCATTATTACTTAAGACTAACTGGCTACCAGCAACGGTAATGCGGCTTGGTGTGTTATCCAAAAAGCCAAACGCACTTGGGGGAGCGACGGTAAGTAAGGTATTGTTCGGTGCCGTCGCATCAAACCGACCGTTATCCCCCAATTTCAGATAATCGCCACTACTAACGTACAACGATCCTGGCAAGTTTATTTGGGCATTTGGACCAAACATAATCCCAGCAGGATTGAAAAAATACACATCAGCATTTGGGATTCTTGAGCTTAATAAACCATCAATGAATGAAGCTTCTCCACCGGTAACGCGACTGATGATATTGCTTATATCAATAGGACCAGTGAAAGTAGCACTTTCAGTGCTGTTAAGATTAAAAGATTCAAAACTGTGAAAAAGATTCGTGCCAACTTGTTGACCAAAGCTGGCATCAACAGCAAAGTTAGGACCAGGTAGGGCACCGCTTGTACCCAGTGTGCCGTCTAAAACAACTTCGGCATGAGCAAAAAATGAGAACGTTAATAAACTCACTGCCATAAGGTAAAATGTGTCACGTAAAATCATTTTTTCTGCCTATTTTTGTAGGTTAAAACTTTAATTATACCACCTTCTTGATAAATCGTTACAATACAAATTGTGACAATAATTTGAGTACTGACTTGACAATATGTTTTTTTAAGTATATATATGTATATATGTAGTTCCACATAATTTTTTAACATTCCTACATATCTTAAAGGGCGAACACACAGGTTCGCCCCTACATACGAAATAATGTCTTGTAGGGGCAGACCTACGTGTCTGCCCCAAAACATTAACGAAAATGGTATTTTTTCTATGAAATCAATAAGTTATCTATTTATGCTACTTATTGCCACTAACATTGTGGCTCAAGAAGTATTACCTGATTCAAGTGTTCAATCTCTCGCAAGTGCTTCGCAAAATCGACAAAGTTCGCCAAGAATTATCGGTGGTACGGATGCCGATGCCGGAGTATGGTCGTGGATGGTATCTATTAAATATAAAGATGAGCCAAATGCTTTTTGCGGTGGTTCTTTGATTCACCCCTATTGGGTTTTGACAGCCGCACACTGTGTGGATGGCTATGTATATGGGGGTCCCCCGTTGAGCGATGATGACGTATTTGTCGTAGTGGGATTACATGAGCAAACTCGTTTAGAAGATGGCGAACGTCTTGAAGTAAAGCGAGTTTTACAACATCCACTATGGGATGAAAGGAATTCCAATAGCCCTTATGATATTGCGCTATTGCAATTAGAAAATCCATCAACTCAATCACCGGTTACCTTGTTGAATCCGGAGAGTGAAGCCATTATGCCAGGGACAATGGCGACAGTCATGGGTTGGGGGTTTACTTCGGCTGATGTTAATAGCATGGGACCAAATGTGTTGCAAGAAGTGGAATTGCCTGTGGTTGCAAATGAAACTTGCCAAACGGCTTATAGAACAGAACAGCAGATTCTGGATAGTATGCTATGTGCTGGTTATCCAAAAGGCAAAAAAGACAGTTGCCCAGGGGACAGCGGAGGACCATTAGTGATTTTTAGGGAAAATAAATGGTTCCAGATTGGGATTGTTAGCATAGGTGGTAAACAAGGTGGACCTATGTGTGGAGGACCAGAAGCTTATGGTATTTACACACGAGTATCAGCCTATCTTGATTTTATCCTTAAGTATGTTCCTTTACCAACCATGAGTGGCGTATACGATGGTGCTTGGACCTCGCCAGCGTTACCAAACATTTTTGTGATGTTGAGAAATACCGCCGAAACTATTGCGGTTGTCTTTTTGAATGAAAATGGGCAAAATTGGCAAGCATTGCTCGGTCCTTTGACATATCCAAATATAACCGTGACGAATTTTATCGCACCGGCTAATATGATATTTGAATTAAAACCCACAATCACTGTTTCGCCACCCATCAGCGAGCTTAATCTAACCGCAATAATGTGTCGCCCTGCGTCTGAAAATGGTGAAGCTACTTGTTTATTATCAGAAGGTAATACGATTAAGCTTAATAAAATTTTTTAGTACGGCGGGAAGAAACCAAGTTAAAGGGAGGGCAAGAAGAAACCAAGTTAAAGGGAGGGCAGACACGCAGGTCTGCCCCTACGTTTACGTTTTAGGGCAAACACTTATGTTCGCCCTGTGAAATCCTTGTCGTTTCTGAAAAATTTAATCTGTCAGCACCATAACCACCTCACCATTTTCAACCTCCCACACTCGCACCGTATTATCCCACGATGCACTTATAACCTGTTTACCATCAGGGCTGAATCCAACATGCCAGACATTGCCTTCATGCCCTTTCAAGGTTTTGATTGGTTTACCAGTTGTGGTTTCCCATAAACGGACTGTGCCATCATTAGAACCGGTGACAATCATTTTGCCGTCGGGACTAAAAGCAGCGTGATGAACGCCGGCTTGATGTTCGCGCACCCATACCGCTTCACCACTGTTAGCATTCCACAGACGTGAAAAAGGGGCCAGGCTCGATTAATTTTTAATATTGGATTTTTATACAAATTGTAATGTTTAAAAAACAATTCGACCCTGGCCCCTTTAATTTGCCTACATTGGGGAAGCCATTTCTAAATCCCTATCCCTAATATTAGTTTTTTGGCACCCCATTAGGCTAAAAACGATGAATCCTAAAAAAATAATCGTTTATTTTTCAATGAGTTAGTCATCATAACCTCCGTTAATATCAATTTTCTTGTCACACGTTTGAGCTTTTTTGCTCTTCATTATTATAGATGTTGAGTATAGAAATCCGATTTTTTCAAAAATTTGATATAGGGAAATGAAGGATTAGTACAATTTTGCATCTCGCTATGTGTTCTAACATTTTTTTATGTACTACCTATAGCTTTTCAGAAAAATAAAAGTTCTCAGACCTGACAAGTTTCCAAAACCTGTCAGGTCTTGAAGCCAAAATATTTATCTGAAAAGCTATATATATAAGGGGTGCGTTCCCATTTTCCTGGTTGAGTACAGCGGATTTAAGAATACAACGGATTTTACCACGAACAGGTTGTTTAGAAGTTTATGATGAACTAACTTTCAAATTTGAAAGGGTGAGTAGTTATAGAATTGTGAATGAATAACGAACAATACCAGAACTCAAAAAATTATTTTCACGATTTTGAAGTCTGTTCAGTATGCCTTATCCGTTTGTTTCGATAATCCGTTGTACTCAAGCCGGAGAATGGGAATGCACCTTATATAAGTAAATACAAATAATGAGTTACTAGCGAATGTAGGGTGGGTAGCGAACGTAGAACGTAGGGTGGGTAGAACGATAGTGAAACCCACCTTTAAATATTTTTTCAAAAGAAATTTTTTTGATGGATTTCTAAATATTTCGTAAATGTCCTGGGTTCTATTTTATGAGCAAAGAATCAAGAATTTTGCCCCTACCTGATCCCTAATATTATAACAAATTTGAGATGAAAATACAAGCGTTTTTGCCTATTTTTCTATAAAAAAGGCTAAATTAATTTATGCTAATCTGTAATATGGCTAGAATAGCCAGATTAGCACGTAACAATTA
>Ga0233403_10001476_pt1 | contig 10969 bp, 10 predicted proteins | sample Na_oxic_1_MG_FD_179866 | JGI IMG/M metagenome (GOLD analysis project Ga0233403, IMG submission 179866) | Seawater microbial communities from Saanich Inlet, British Columbia, Canada - Na_oxic_1_MG | ecosystem: Environmental > Aquatic > Marine > Inlet | place: Canada: British Columbia | collected...
GATTTTAATTTGGGTAACCACAAGGGATTACCCCTACAAATCATTGTTTTATGTAGGGAGCACGTATGGTTGCCCTTATGTTGTAGGGGCAATCCTTTATGGTTGCCCTGACGTTTTCTAAGTTATTTCATGCACGTTCTTAAAGAAATCCGATTTTTGCAAAAAATCGGATTTCTAACTGTCGCCTAAAAATCGGCGGCAACCACAAAATTGCTACCCCCCCAAGCATTATTTCAATCTAATCCTTTTTTATAAGCAATCCTTGTAGTTAAGCTTGTAAATCCTTTCTTATATACAATCCTTGTAGTTAATTATGGTACAAATTTTGCTTATTTTTCGCCGAAAAGGTAAGGACAATTTTAGGGCTTATACACTCAACAATAAGTACAACAAGTTGCAGTACCAGTCCTAAATTTTTTATGCTCACCGTTACATTGACGGTTCTTGGGAGGACCAAATTAGCCCATTTGAGTTAATTAGTAATTGTAGCTATCGTTTTTTTTAATCCATTTTATCATTTGTAGATAGCTGAAAAAAACTAAGGGTTAATAACAATGAAACTAAAAAATAAGGTTGCTGTAATAACCGGTGGTAACAGTGGAATTGGGTTAGGCATTGCCAAAGAATTTAAAGCTGAAGGAGCATTATTGGCAATCATGGGGCGTAACCATCAAACTTTGGATGAAGCGAAGCAATCATTGGCAATTAGGGATGATAACCATCCAACTTTGGATAAAGATCAACAATCATTGGCAATTAGGGATGATAATCATCCAACTTTGGATAAGGCTCAACAACATTTGGGACAAGACACATTAGTTGTTCAAGGGGATGTCTCGAAAATGGCAGACATTGATGCTCTTTACCAAACGGTTATGGAACGACTTGGTAAAATTGATGTTTTGGTAGTGAATGCTGGAATCGCGAGTTTTGCTCCAGTTGAACAAACAGATGAAGTAGCCTTTGATGCTATGGTTAATACCAACTTTAAGGGAGCCTTCTTCACCATCCAAAAAGCCATTAATCATCTCAATGATGGTGCATCTATCATTCTAATTTCATCAGCGGCTCAAAGTATGGGACTACCGGCCACATCGGTTTACACCGCAACCAAAGCCGCATTAAGATCATTAGCTAGGACTATTTCGGCAGACTTGCTTTACAAAAAAGTCCGGGTTAATGTCATCAGCCCGGGGCCAATTGACACCCCGATTTTTGAAAAATCCGGTATTCCGGCAGAAAATCTTCCCCAAGCGAAACAAGAACTGCAACGAAGTGTGGCCCTCAACAGATTTGGCACCCCAAAAGAAGTCGCCCGTGTTGGTGTATTTTTAGCCTCGTCAGATTCATCATATATTATTGGCGAAGAGATCAACGTTGATGGGGGAGCAACCAATCTGAAAATTGTTCATGCGCCATAAACTTCGATGGAATTTTCCTCGTTCCAAATTCTATAGACTTTCAGAAAAATGTTTGGAGCCAAACCTCCGAGGTTTTGGAAACCTTGGAGGTTTTTCAACAAATTATTTTCCTCGTTCCCAAATTTAGCAACGCCACGATCACTTATAACCGCAGTCCCATCGTCTAACACATACGAGTCGCAAATATTACCCGGGATTAATTCGACTTTACCATAATGTACTGCCTTTTTTTCTGTCATATTGTACCTTTTCATTTTAATAAATACTGAGGTTTCATCCTATCTATAATCCATGATTAAATCAAGCTAAACCAGAACGCCGGAAAACTACAAGGATTGCTTATAATAAAGGATTTAAAAGCGTGCCTACAACAATACCTTCGCCAATATCAAATTTTGTTGTTTCGGGAATGAGGTACGATTTCCCGAAACCTATATAAGAGTTTCGGGAAATCCGCTTCGCTCCATTCCCGAAACAAATATCCAAATATCCAATTGGCGATGGTATTGTACAAGGATTGCTTATAATAAAGGATTTAAAAGCAACTACAAGGATTGTATATTCGATAGGATTTATAAACGGATCGAGTAAATCCTTTCTTATATGTTTAGGCATAATGAAGTTAAGCTACACTTCAAGTGCCGAGGCTCCGCTTCGGCACTAGGGTTTAGATAACATTTATGGCACTGGGTTCAAAAGTCTGGGAATGATGAGTGTAGCTCGGACTGTCTAGTCTGATTACGGTTCCGACTTCGGGTTGTAAGATGGCTCGTAGGATTCCGTTTACTAGGGTTTGCCAGTCGATCAAGTGATAAAAGCGAACTAGGCGGTGTTTTTTGCTGATGAATTCTTCTCGTTCAGCTTCTTTGACTGGGTCATAAGTGGCATGGTTGTCATAACCGTTGCATTCGAGGACGAGGTTTAATGCTGGTACGTAGAAATCAGCTTCGTATATACCAATTTTGTGATGATGACGTAATCCGAGTGTAGCAAAAATTCTAGCCAGTTCTTTTTTCCATTCGATTTCGCCTTTGGTGTTGAGTTTGGCTAGGGTACTTACGCTGCCAAACATTTTTTGTTTCAGTTCTATGCCGATTACTGAGTCCATGCCTAGTGCTATGGTTCCAACATCCTTTAGGCAGTAGCCGTTCATGCGGGAGGCTTTGGGTTTGATGCTGCGAATTGTGGCAATGTCTAGTTTGATGGGTTTGATGACATCTTTGTGTTTGCTGAGGTAGCGGTTGAGTGTGTTTAATGGAACATCAAGGAATTCAGTGATGTCGGTTTTGACGGCAATATCTTTGCCTTTTAGTGAGCAGTGGAAATTGGATTCTTTGAGTAGCTCTACGATGTCGGTGTATTTGTCTTGAGCTACTGCTTGGACATTTACGGGTAAACCACAAGCCTCTTTCATAACTGCGTATAATGCAGTGTCCGTAAGAGCAGCTTGTAACATTACACATCTTTCCCCAATATGCATTTGGTTTGGTCTTAATTTATGATGTGCCAATGCCAATGAATAAGCACGTATCAAAGTTCCAATAGCAAAACTATCATAAACAGTAATTTCTTTACCTTTATGATTGCTGTTTTCTGCAACTACGAAAACTGTTTTAGTAGCACAGTTAAAATCCTTATTAATGAAAGGCTTAATTACTTTTGGAACGCCTTTAGTAGCATAGTTCTGCAAAGCCCCATGATGCATGGACAAAAATTTTGCTGTGCCAAGTACGCTCATAACCGGTGTGCCATCACTAAGCACATAGACATCACACATAATTCCGGGTATTAATTCAAGCTGGCCATAATGTACGGCCTTTAATGTTTTCATTTTCACCTTTCTGTTTCAATGTTTAAATAACCAAGAAGCTATTTTATTCATAGTCTGTAATTTAATCAAGCTAAATTAAATAAATATTTCCATCTTTGTGATTTTTAGTAGCATTGTTAAAATCATTATTAAATAAAGGTTTAAGCATCGCTTTGTGTTCGGTGAAATTCGGTCTGATTAGCTTAATTCCTAATCTGGCTCCCATAGCAATGGCTTTTGGGTTATGGGGTATACTTGTAGGGGAAGTAGGTTTAGGATTGTCAATCGTAGCTGGTTTGACTATCGGTATTGTGGTTGATGATACTATTCATTATTTGAGTAAATATCTACGTGCTCGCCGCGAAAAGGGGCTTTCTTCTGTGGACGCAGTACGTTATGCTTTTCAGAGTGTTGGTTTAGCATTGTGGGTTACTACGGTGGTATTGGTTGCGGGTTTTTTGGTTTTGTCCCAATCCCACTATTACACCAATTTCAGTATGGGTGTTATGACTGCCGTAACAATTACCATAGCTTTGCTGGCTGATTTCTTATTTTTACCCCCACTGTTAATGAAATTAGAGGAAAAGAAAGTATGAAACGATTGGTTATGACGACAGATTCCAAAATCTCCGCTAATTTGTGCTTCAGTACTTAGGTATCTTAGATTATTTCTGATAAAATATAACGCGGTTCAAATTTGAATAATTACTTTTCCAAATAGGATACCTATATGAGTAAAGCATTAACGGAATTTGATAGTCCATGGAAAGACATTTTGGAACTTTATTTTGAGGCATTTGTCCAGTTCTTTTTCCCCAAATTGGATAAACTTATTGACTGGAATTCTGGTTATGAATTTATGGATAAAGAACTGCAAAAAGTGCTGAAGGATGCCAAAACCAAACAGCGGTTTACCGACAAATTAGCCAAAGTATACCTTAAAAATGGCCAGACGACGGTGATATATATTCATGTCGAAGTCCAAGGGCAATATGATGAGGAATTTGCCAAGCGTATGTTCATCTATAATTATCGGCTGTTTGACCGTTATGACACCTCGGTTATTAGCCTCGCCATTTTAGGTGACGACAATTCCGATTGGCGCCCGCAAAGTTATAGCTATGGATTGGCTGGCTTTAAAATGTCATGTCGGTTTCCGATTGTTAAGCTTACGGATTATCAACAGAACCAATTGAAGTGGCAAGCGTTGAAAAAATCCACAAATCCATTTTCCATTGTGGTTCGGGTTCATCTCAAAGCCATTGAAACCCGTAACTCGAACTCACAACGCTTTTATTGGAAAAAGGAATTGTTCAAAGGCTTATACGAAGCCAATTATAGCATGCAAGAAATACTTGATTTATTTCGTTTTCTGGATTGGGTATTAGCTTTACCAACGAATTTGGAACAACAATTCAATGATTTTGTGACTGAATATGAACAGGAGGAACAAGTGGCATACGTAACTAACATCGAAAGATTTGGAATTGAAAAGGGCCAGAAAGATGGCCGTAAAGAAGGGCTCCAACAGGGTGCTTTACAACAATCGCGGAAAAGTGTGATTGAGGCGTTAAGATTTCGTTTTAAACGAGTACCCCAATCACTGGCGAAGATGATTCAAGCTATTGAAGATACCAAGCTGTTATCCAAGCTGTTTCGAGAAGCGGTATTAACTGATTCCCTTAACACGTTTAAGCAGAAACTTGAGCAAAGTGCCTCAACTTAGCACCGGCGAAGGGTGGATGGGGTTTTCTGGTTCCCACGCCGGCGCGTGGGAACGAGAAAAATAAAGTTTATTTTAAATCTCATTGATTTTTAAGCATTTTTAGAATAACTTACTTTAATAGTCAAGTTTTTGGCGAAGGTATTAGAAAAATCAAAAAGGTTATTTTCGCACCGCAACACGGTACTTCTGCATTTCTACGCAGCGCGTTGGAACTAGATAACTCTGCTAATAGCAACGCTGGCGCGTCCCGACTGGGTTCCCACGCCGGCGCGTGGGAACCAGAAAAATTTTTTTATGAGTTAAGTAGCGATGCTTGAGCGTGGGAATCAGAGGATTTATGTAGGTGGGTAGAGTTGGGTGATTGGTGATGAGTGTAGTTCGGAGTGTCTAGTCTGATTATAGTTCCTATTTTGGGTTGTAATATGGCTCGTAGGATTCCGTTTACTAGGGTTTGTAAGTCTATTAGGTGATGGAAGCGAACTAGGCGGTGTTTTTTGATGATTACTGCTTCTCGTTCGGCTTCTTTTTCCTTGTCATAAGTAGCGTGGTTATCGTAGCCGTTGCATTCGAGGACGAGGTTTAATGCTGGTACATAGAAATCAATTTCATAAATACCAATTTTGTGATGATGAAGTAATCCGAGGTCAGCAAAAACTCTAGCTAGTTCTTTTTTCCATTCGATTTCGCCTTTGGTCTCAAATTTAGCTAGGGTGCTTACGCTGCCAAACATTTTTTGTTTCAGTTCTATGCCGATTACTGAGTCCATACCTAGTGCTATAGTTCCGACATCCTTTAAGCAGTAGCCGTTCATGCGGGAGGCTTTGGGTTTGATGCTGCGAATTGTGGCAATGTCTAGTTTGATGGGTTTAATTACTTCTTTGTGTTTGCTGAGGTAGCGATTGAGTGTATTCAATGGAACATCAAGGAATTCAGTGATGTCGGTTTTGACGGCAATATCTTTGCCTTTTATTGAGCAGTGGAAATTGGATTCTTTGAGTAGCTCGACGATGTCGGTGTATTTGTCTTTAGCCACGGCTTGGATGTTTACGGGTAAACCACAAACCTCTTTCATGGCAGTGTGCAATGCGGTTATTACTAAACATGATTGCAAAATCACACATCTTTTACCAATATGTTTTTGGTTTGGTCTAAGAGCATCATTTGCCAATGCTAATGAATAGCCACGTATCATAGACTCAATGAAATTGCTATCATATACCTTAATTTCTCGTCCTTTAAGAGGACTATTTTGCGCGGTCACAATAACCGTTTTAGTCGTAGTGCTCAAACCCTTATCAATAAAGGGTTCAAGGGTTTTTGGAATACCTTTAGTCGTAGTGCTTTGCAAAGCTTTTACATGCAAAGATAAAAGTTCCGCTACTCCAATTATGCCCATAACTGGTGTGCCATCATTCAACACATAGACATCACACACAATTGCTGGTATTAATTCAAGCTGGCCATAATATACGGCCTTTAGTGTTTTCATTTTTACCTCTTTGTTTCAATGTTAATAGAACTGAGGGGCATCTTATCTATAGTCTATAAGTTTAGTCAAGCTAAATAAATATTTCTACCTTTATGAGGACTATTTTCGGCTACGACTTTTATCAATTTAGGTACCATGCTAAAACCCTTATCAATGAATGAGTTAAGTGTTTTTGGAGGCCAGTTTAGTTAGGCACCATGCTCTGTAAAGATTTAAGAATAACCGTTTCGGACGTGGAAATTCCAAGTACACTTATAACCGCCGTAGAGGCTCGGCATCGTTTCGAGCTAAACTACCCACGAACGGTGGATACGCTCCGCTTTAGGAGCCCTACAATTCCCACAATTTCTATCATTTTGACTTGTGTATAACGATGAGCACCGGCGCGTGGGAACCAGAAAAACGCCCGCGCGTCCCTACTGGGTTCCCACGCCGGCGCGTGGGAACCAGAACATTTGCAAAGGGTTTTATTTGATTTACCAGAGGTGATTGAAGATGCTAAGAATCATATTGATTTTGAACTTGCCGGACAGTGGCACTTAGAAGCTGGGGATTTTTTACCGGCGGTGCCAACGGGAGCAGATGCTTATTTGATGCGCTATATTTTACATGACTGGGATGATGAAAGCTGCATTAAGATTTTGAGGAATTGTCGCGTTGCATCGAAAAATGCGAGGGTACTGCTTGTGGAGCGTGTTCTCCAACCCAATCATAATCCCTAATTTACTCTGGCACTGGATTTATGGATGCTTATGTTATTTGATAATGCAAAGGAACGCACGGAGGAGGAATATCGTGGTTTGTGGGAGGCTGCCGGATTTCGGCTCAATCGGATTATACCAACCGAGTCGCCGTTTAGTATAGTGGAAGGGGTTTGAAATTAATAAGGCTTGGATGGATAATTATTGGATGAATAGTTCCACCGATTTCATCGGTGGCTATTCACATTTAACCCCTTTGGGGTGATTGGTACATCTTAGAAATTTCTTAACCCCAACCGGGTAAAACATAAATAGCCTTATGTGAAACCTATACTTTGCCTCGCGTCGAGACAGGCATTCCCAAACAGAGTTTGGGAACGATAAATGGTGAAATAACAGTTGACTTTTTAGCCAATTATTAATAAACTTGTCGTCAGCTTTGTCAGGAAAAACGGAGAAACTAACCAATGCAAACTCAACAATCAAAACCGAACCAAGAGCCTATTGACCGTCTATTTGATGTGGTTGGTAATTTTGTTCTGTACCCATCGCTTCAAATAGCAGCTAAGTTAAATATTGCTGACTTATTAAAAGATGGGGCCAAACCGGTTTCTGAATTAGCAGAAGCCACTGGTAGCCATCCGGATGCTCTTTATAGAGTGTTGCGTATCTTGGCTAATAGTGGTATTTTTACTGAAGTAGAAAATCGCGTATTTGCACAGAATGATGTGTCATATTTTCTACGTGGCGATGTGCCGTTGTCGATGCAGAAGTATATTACGATGGTTTTTCAACCAGAATGGACTTGGAAAACTGTATACAACTTACCCTATAGTGTTCAAACTAACAAGTCGGCTTTTAGCCATGCTCATCATGGGGTGAGTCTCTGGGAATACTTTAATGCTCATCCAGAAAAGGGACAACATTTCAGCCAAGTAATGACTGAGTTATCAAGCGTATATAGTGATGTTACTTTATCAGAATACGATTTTGCTGCTATGCAAACTGTGGTAGATGTTGGTGGGGCGCATGGCTCGTTGTTAAGTGCGGTTCTTCATGCTAATTCTCATTTGCAGGGTGTACTATTCGATTTACCAGAGGTGATTGAAGATGCTAAGAATCATATTGATTCTGGGCTTGTGGAACGTTGGCGATTAGAAGCCGGGGATTTTTTACAAGCGGTACCAACTGGGGCAGATGCTTACTTGATGCGCTACATTTTACACGATTGGGATGATGAAAGCTGCATTAAGATTTTAAAAAACTGTCGGGTTGCATCGAAAAATGCGAAAGTGCTTCTTGTGGAGCGTGTTCTTCAACCAGAGTATAACTCTCAACTTACCCTTTCACTAGATTTATGGATGCTAATGTTGTTTGATAATGCGAAGGAACGCACAGAAGAAGAGTATCGTGGTTTGTTAGAGGCGGCTGGTTATAAATTGAATCGGGTTATGCCAACAGAGTCACCATTTAGCATAGTAGAAGGTGTTTGAAAATTAATTCTCGTTTCTAAAGTGGGAACAATGGAAACGAGATAAAATAGCATCTATGCTTAAAAACGATAACGCAACTCTAAAAAATAGTGTCGTCCTGCTAACGGCAAGTCATTAGGAATACTAATCATACCAGTGGAATCAGGGCCTACACTAGGTTCACGAGCATCTGCATCAAGTAAGTTGCGTACACCAAAAGCAAAGTTCCAATTACTTTGTTTGATGTCCTTGCGGCGTAGTGTCAAATTAACAGTGGTGTAGTCATCAATTGGTGGTCTAGGATCACCAAACGCACGTTTTCTATCTGCAATCCAGTTGATTTGAGCATCAAGGAACCAGTTTGGGTAAAACAACCAATCCGCACGAAGGTAAGCAGAATGACGAGGATAACCACCAGCATCATGGTCATTATTTTCATCAGTAGCCTCTGTGAAAGCATAGTTGGCAAGTAAACTAGATTTTTTGGTCAGCTTCCAACGGGCTTCCAATTCCAAACCTTGCCCTTTCTGAGTTCCGGCATTTTGAGCCGTATTGCTGGCACCACCCGGATCAGACATAACCAAAATTTTATCTTTTGCTTCGTAATGAAACAGGTTCAAAGCTAAATGTAGATTTTCTTTAGCACGATAATCAAAAGCGAGTTCCCAAGTATCAATAGTTTCAGGCGATAGGTTAGGATTTCCTAACCTTACTGGATTATTGATGTTATATAAATCGACGAACGACGGTGCCCGAAAAGCACTCCCATACAAGAACTTACCAACCAACTCCGGACGAATCTGCCAGACAAGAGCCATACGTGGGTTTATTGTAGAACCAAAATCTGAGTAATCGTCGTAACGTACTCCAGCAGTCAATTCCCAGTTGTTGTTTATTTTCCAAGCATCCTGCAGTGATATATACCAAGCTCGACGATCTCCTTCAATAAGAAAAGCGTAAGGGGTATCTGTAAGCTCTCTTACTGGGCTTCCCGGTGGAAGTGGCTCTCCTGTTATTGGATCAAAACCAAAATTTGAAGTGTGCGTTACTTTATAAAGGTCGCCATAATGATAACCAGCCCCAATCCGAATTAAATGATCGTTAAACCTTGAGTAGAAACCAAATATATCAAAGCGGCTGTGTGCTTCAGAGACTCCGGGATTGCCGATAAATCCATCTGGGTAGGTTCCACCAAATGCGCCGGGAGGGTATAATCTTTGATTGTTTTCGGGGCGAAATGCTACATGATAATAGCTAACTTGGGCAGTAACATCCCAATATTGGGTAAGTTCTGGGTTGTGGTAGGTTAAGTCAGCATTGATGCGGTCATCAGCCCAGCTATCATTGGGAGCTAATGCCTGTGCAAGGCCACCACCAGTTTCTATATCACGGCGCCCCTGATAACCAGCCCGCAGTTGCCAATTGTCTCGTGATATGTCAAAGCGAGCATCTAGGCCGCGTTGTCGAAGATTGACTGAACCGGGAGCAAAGGAAGCGTCAGTTCCAAAGAGTTTATCGAATTGGGTTTGAGCATCTTCGTTAATAATCTCTTGTTGGCCATCAGTGGTGTGATATTCTAGGCTTGCTGCTATATCAAAACCGGCCAACTCGCTACCGTGTAAAATCCACGTATCTAGAGTGTTGAAACTGCCTAATCGTACACCAGTTTCAGTTCCATTGATTTCATCTTTAGTTTTTGTGATGATGTTGATTACTCCTGAGTAGGCATCTGCACCATATACTGCGGAACCGGGGCCTCTAATGATTTCAATACGTGATATGGCATTTACTGGCATTCCGCCCCATACTTCACTACGATTCCCGAATTGCAAATTATTAATGGGAATACCGTTAATCAATGTCAATACTTCAGGATTTGGTGTTGAAGAAATGCCTCGAATTGTGTAAATGGGAAGATATAAAAAATTATCAAACCGGACATGTAATCCCGGTACAGTTTCTAAAAGTTCATTTAAATCGGTTGCACCAGCAGCTTCAATATCTTGTGCCGTGATCACCGTAGTAATTGATGGCGCACGGCTAGTATATTGTTTTTCACCAGTAGCTATGGTTACTTTTTTGGCTTTAATTAATCCATCGAACACGTCAAATGTATCATCAAGTGTAACTTCAACTTCAAGTAAATCCGTAAGTGCTAAATCTTTTAGATAATCAATGGCTTGAGAGTCATTACTTTGGTTTGCATAACATGGAACAATTGTTATGGTGAAAAATAATAAGCTCAACCATTGGAGTAATAGTTTTAATGACATAGTGTTGAAATTCATTGTTTGTTTTATATGAATTAGGCCGAACAGAACCAAGAATGAATAATTATTAAGATTCAAGT
>Ga0233403_10001477_pt1 | contig 10969 bp, 6 predicted proteins | sample Na_oxic_1_MG_FD_179866 | JGI IMG/M metagenome (GOLD analysis project Ga0233403, IMG submission 179866) | Seawater microbial communities from Saanich Inlet, British Columbia, Canada - Na_oxic_1_MG | ecosystem: Environmental > Aquatic > Marine > Inlet | place: Canada: British Columbia | collected...
TTCAAACCCCCTTAGATAGTAGGATTTTACCTACACCAATATTCAAAATTATAAATTTTAAAATAAAATTTACGACCACTTATTTATTAGGTGACCAACGTGTCACACATCCTGATTCAGACAATAAGGTTTATTGAGTACAACGGATTTTGTTCCTAAACGAATTAAGTCGGTACGTGAATTATTTGTTTAGCATCAAAATTCGCTGTACTTCTTTTAGTCTGAACGTGTTAAGAAAACGGGAATCGCCAAACCTGCCAGGTTTTAAAAACCTGGCAGGTTTTAAAAACCTGGCAGGTTTTCTGATGAACAGGGGGTCAATTCGTTAAGAACGAAATTCAAGGGGCGGTAAAAAGTTAATCGTGGTCTATTCAGTGCTTTACCACATTGCACGGAACGAAATGGAAGGGATTTTGAAAAGTTTAATCATACACCACTTAACATAAAAGGGCCATGTTTTGGACAATTTTTTGATCTAAAAAGGTGGTTATTGGATTTTAAAATAAAAATTATAATTCTATTTCAAATTACAATTAAAAGATAAGTTTTGAATGTGCGATAGTTTAAACGAAAAAGAAGTGACACTTACAGGACAAATTTGTCACTTTTTGAAATTATTAGGTGTAACATTGGTGTCAAATTTGGGTTAAATGGGTGTAATTTTTTGAATCCATTTTTTATATCTATTTGATATAAAATACTATTTTGTACAACAGACGGTTTAATACATTTGGAAATAACGAATTAACTAAATGTCACTATTCCTAAATTTGCTGAATTCTCAATTTAAGTGACCTTTTGGTATCTAAAAATGAGTACAACAAATTTTGGTGCTAAGGAATAAGGATTAAATAAAACCCGAAATTAAACCTGCCAGGTTTTAAAAACCTGGCAGGTTTGGCTCAAAAGTTTTGGAAATTATTAAATCCTCATTCCTAAACGAATAAAACTGTTTAGGAGTTACGCACTTAAAATTATAAGTAATTGTTAATTAATGGTTTATCATAAAATGACACAATTATAGTATTTCTTTAAGAAATACTATTTGTTTGGGAGCATTGCTAAGTCCTAATATTTTGAAATATATAAAGTTCCTATATTTAATAAATATAGAATATTAATGCTCCAAAATCAAGCCGATTTTTCGGTTATTCCTTAATTATCCAAAATAAATTTTGGACTCCATTATCAACTCGTTCTCGATGGATAAAACCAAACATTTATCTGAAAATCAGGAAAAGATTGATCCAGACAATAAAAAAAGCCCCTAGGCTCTAACAACAGCCTAGGGGCTTTTTTAATTGGTTCATTCTCAGAATTCTGTTGAAGAAAGCGAGTTTATTCTTTGCAATCATCCCCACCAAGTGCTTGGACAACGCCATTCATCACTTTTAGACGCTCTGCTTGGATACCAGTTGCGATTGCCTTAGCATCAGCATTCTTACCTGCATAGATTGCTGGCACAATTTCAGTTTCACGGGTATTTTTAAAGGCTTCCCAGCTTTCTTTAAACGTGTTGAGTTGAGCATCGTCGGCTTTGTTTTCATCACTAAGCATTGCCCCAAACGCTTCTTCAAGCTGAGTGGTTGCGTCATCAATCTTGACTTTCAAGGCTTCTTGTTCAGCCTTGTCTGTTGAACCGACCATCGTCACTAAATTTGAACGAGCATCATTTAGCGCAACTTTAACATCGCAAATGGTTGCTGCTTGGAGCAATGACATAGCAAACATAGAAGCTAATACCATCCCACTGATTAAAAGCTTTTTCATAGGCTCTCCTTTATAAATAGGGTAAAAATAACAATTTTGTTGACATCTATTGAGCAAAAACATTTTTACTCAACACTTTGCGTCTTATGTGACGGCAACCAAGTATAACAAATTTAAGTGCTAGTATCTATAGGATCACAAGTAAAAAAACCGTATTTTTTGAGAACGGATGCAAAAGTTAGTATAAAATTGTATAGCGTTAAATATTTAGTGATCAATCATTAAGAAATAGCTATATGTTGATAATGTGTAAGTTATTTTCTGCTACGTCCCTTATTCAATCAGAAATTGTGATAAGTAAAAAAATACTTATTTTTTTCAAAAAATTGAATTTCTCTTTGACTGAAAAAAATGAAAGTTGAAATGGTTCGTCATTTGATATTTGCCACTAGCGAATTAATGTTTTAATTTTAAAAACAGATTGTTTTCATCTTCATTGATTTGAAGCGCATGGCGTATAAAATGGCCCGATTGTTCCACTAAAATGACGTGTAATCGTCTGGGCCCATGGGCCCCTAACTGAAGAGTTTGTTCAATATCCGCAGTGCGCGAAGGGCCAGTGATAATATTGACTGTGCGTGGCATGGATTGTCGACGAAGAGAGGTCCAAACCGTTTCAAAATGAGGTACTAGATGATCTTTGTGTAAGACGATAATATGATTTTCCGGTAAAAAATTCAGCGTAGTAGGACTTTCGGTACTTGATAATAAAACCAAGCTACCCGTTTCCACAACCCCCGCAAATGCCAAACTTACACTGACTACATCGCTTGCTTGTGCCGCACGATAAGCTATTTGCAATTTATTGGGCCACGGTAATTTTTTCAAATGACTATCCACCACTAATGCTTGAGGCAAATTGTGTTGGTCCAAAAAATCTAAGATCACAAAAGGAATTTCTTTAGCATTTGGAATAGATTCAATCGTTCCGCTGGATTTTTTAACTTTATTGAGAAATAACCTAATTAAACCGGTTCCCAAAGCCGGTTGTTCATGCACAGGCGGCGAGGCCAAACGCACTTCTAAGCGACTAACAACATCAGCCTCTAATGTATTACGTCCCAAAGAGTGGCGAATATTGTCTAAAATTGTTTGACGTGCTTCGTTCATAATTTTTTAATAGCTTTATTACGTCAGCTTTGGACTCCAAAAAATTTAGTTGGAGTTTAAGGTGATTTCCAGAAAAGATTATACCGTTGCCTGAGCGGTTGATGAGCTTGTCGAATTATGTCGAAGGCAACCATAAATATTGCCTTCAACAAGCTCAGGCAACGATTCCCGGTATATTTGTTTTTGGAAATCGCCTAAAACAAAAGCTTTGAGCTTTTTATTAGATTTGTCTCTAAATAAAAAAATGGCGTTTATTAATATAATTTTAACTTAAGGTCACGAAATAAGGGACATGGCAATAAATAACACACGTGAAATACGTGGTTTAAAATAGAGGTTTCTACAAATACCATTTATTTAAGAAATAGTATTTGTTAATAGTGCGTAAGTATTTTCTATTACATCCCTAAAAAATTTCAGTTAGAGAAGTGTTTTTCATTAACAATTAATAATTAATAATTAACAATTAACAATTAATAATTTTCACCAATGGTATAAATAATCTAGCAGGATATCAGGATTAGCTAAAGTCGCCACAATGTGTTCAATATCGATATAATCATTCTCATCAGCCGTTTGCCAAGCTTCATCGTGACTCAATTCTGTTAATTCGTTGAATGATAAATCTCCATATTTGGAAATAGCATTATCCAAGCATTCCAAATCCGATTCACTGAAATAATCGACACAAGTAGCCCGAAGCGGTTTAACTAAAAACTGCTCAACAACGACAAAAGCCTTTTTATCAGGACTTTCAAAAAAACTATTACCACGAACCGCTTTTAAAATATCATAAGTACTGCTTGGGACAGGACCATGTTTCATAGCGACATAATGATCACCACATACAAAACGTCCATAAGTTTCTAAATGTTCTTTGTCGGCAAAATACATTATCTTAGAAATGCGATGAAAGGTGGGTTGCTTAACATGTTGTGCAATATACAAAATAGCTTCTACTGACTTGACTGCATTAAATGTAAATGGATGCCTCATACTCACTTCTCTTATGAATTTTTGATTTTTAATGAACCATTTTTTTTGAATCAAAAATCGAATATCAAAAATGGCTTTACCCTATTGGCAAACACTTATTAAAAGGATTGCCAAATTCCTACCGATAATCCCATCCCATAAAATCATTTTCCCACCTAAATTTATCTAAGCACTTAAATCATACACGTATTATCATAATAATTCAAATATAATCAAAATGTTATTTATAATAATACTCATTATATCTAAATAGTTTAACAATTAAGGATTTTCCCTATAGCCAAAACGCATTTCGTGACTAATACTTAGAAACATTAAGATTGGAAAATTCTAAATGGACAATAAAGTCCCAACTTTCAAACACACGCTTTCATAATGAGCAAAACATTAAAATTTGCAGTATTGAAACCGCAAAGTGAAAATTAAGGATTTTCCCTATAGACAAAATTCAATCCATCATTAATACTTAAAACATTAAGATTGAAAAATACAAGCGGAAAACAACCCTCAAAATTAAGGATTTTCCCTATTTTCAATCACATAATTTTAAATTAAACTAAAAATAACTCTGTTGAAACCTTTTAACTTGAAATCAGAAATTCAATAACCAAGAAATTTCACGATTTCGCAAGTACCCACATAAGCTTTACTTAATAAAGTGATTTAAGATTTAAGATATTTTAATGTAAATTTGGACTTTAAAAATTCAGAATTTAATGAGACAAAATAGGCATAATGCCAACCAAAAACTCCCTGTCATTGCAATACCCGAATGAAGGAAGAAATATTTCATCTTAAAATTCAAACTTTCAATTAAGTTGAATTATCCGAATCGTGGAGAAAGATCATGAACAAAAAATTACTCGTCATAGCAATAAGTGCCGCTTTAATGGGTTCCGTAGGTATGGCAACTGAGGCATTCGCTGCCCCAACAAATGAAAATGCCATAGCAAACAGTTGCAAAAATAATCCTGAGAATAAATCTTGGTGTGAAACAGAAGAAGCCACTGAAGATGATGGTGCTACTGTTGAAGATGGTAGTGAAGTGACTGAAGCTGAAGAAGAAGTCGTTGAAGGTGAAGAAGAAGTCGTTGAAGGTGAAGAAGAAGTCGTTGAAGGTGAAGAAGAAGTCGTTGAAGGTGAAGAAGTCGTTGAAGGCGAAGAAGTCGTTGAAGGCGAAGAAGTCGTTGAAGGCGAAGAAGTCGTTGAAGGTGAAGAAGTCGTTGATGGCGAAGAAGTTGTTGAAGCCGAAGAAGTTGTTGATGGCGCAGAAGTTGTTGAAGTAGAAGTCACTGAAGGCGAAGAAGTCGTTGAAGCCGAAGAAGTTGTTGATGGCGAAGAAGTTGTTGAAGCCGAAGTTGTTGAAGCCGAAGAAGTTGTTGATGGCGAAGAAGTCGTTGAAGGTGAAGTAGTTGTTGAAGGCGAAGAAGTTGTTGAAGCCGAAGTAGTCGTTACTGAAGTGATTGTGGTTGAAACCGAAGTCGTTGCTGAAGTCGTTGAAACCGAACCACTAACACCAGAAGAAGTTGTTGAAGAATTGGCAGCTGAAGGAAATTTAGACAATGCTGATGTAGTGATTGATGTCCTTAACGACGCGAATATCGCAATATCTGATTTACCTGAAGATGTTCAAGATGATCTTCCAATCACTGACGCTCCTATAGCACTGCCACCAGAAGAAGCCGCTGAAGAATCTGAAGAACCAGCCGTTGAAGAATCTGAAGAACCAGCCGCTGAAGAATCTGAAGAACCAGCCGCTGAAGACTCTGAAGAACCAGCCGCTGAAGACTCTGAAGAACCAGCCGCTGAAGACTCTGAAGAACCAGCCGCCGAAGACTCTGAAGAACCAGCCGCTGAACCACAACCGCTTGAACCGGCGGATGTTGACGAACCAACATTCTCTGAAGAACTAACTCAAGAAGAAGCCGATATTATCGTAGAACAACTTGAAGTTGTTGAAGAAGTCATCGTTGGTACAGATGAAGAAGGCAACGACATTACTGCAATAGTTGACAGCGTAGAAGCCATTGGTGAAGTCCTTATCCCTTCTGATGAAGAAGGCGGTGCTAATGCTGAAGTTTTTGGCGAAGAAATGTCAATTGAAGCTGAACTGGGTACAGCGGAAGCCGTTACTGAAGGTGAAGATACCAGTATTTTGGTAACCGTTACCGACCTTGACATTGGTGAAGTCGCACCACCGGTTGAAGAAGTGGTTGAAGAAGCTACCGTTGAAGAAGACAAACCCATTAGCTTGGACATTGACGAACAAGGCAATATTGTTTTGACACTTCGGGGATTAAGGATTGGTGATTTAGTCGTTACCGTTACCTTACGGGCCCTCACTGACTCATTGGAAGTCTATCAAGTTGAAGAAGTGACAATGAATCCAGAAGACGTTTTTGCTTCCGATATTCAAGGCGAAGCGGAAGAAGGTAATGCAGAGGCTGAAGCGATTGAAACCGTAGATGAAAATGTTGAGCCAGAAGTAGTCGTAGATGAAAATGCTGAGCCAGAAACCGAAACCGTAGATGAAACCGCTGAGCCAGAAGCCGTAGATGAAAATGCTGAGCCAGAAGTAGTCGTAAATGAAAATGCAGAAGTCGTAGAAGACAATGCTGAACAGCCAAATATTGCTCCAGAAGTATAAATATCCGCTTAACATCAAATGAATGAAAAAAATTAGGCATAGGAAAACGTAATGGATCAATGAGAGTGGTTTCATTACATTTCCCTTGATTGAGCAAGTATCCTCAATAACAAAGGTGGGTTAAATAACCCACCTTTTTTTTTGTGTAAAATTTCTTAAGAATCAAGATTCAATGGTTCGACAAGCTCACCAACCGCTCACCAACCTAAAAATCCGAAATTAAACCTGCTAGATTTTAAAAACCTGGCAAATTTGGACATTCACATTGTAGGCATTAGCGATAACAACTGTTGGAATTTTAATACTCCTTTCAAAAATTCAACACCTATCACACGCATCAATGATTAGGCGATTTCCAGAAAAGAAAATACCGTAATCGTTGCCTGAGCTTGTCGAAGGCAAATTCTTGCAGTTGCCTTCGACAAGCTTAGGCAACGGTATAATTTTTTCTGGAAATCACCTTGCTCACTTCAACTCTTTCCATCAATTAAAATACGATTAAAAGTGTGATTCGCTATAGCTCAGAAGCCTCCCAAATAAGCTCCAACAAGCTTGGCATGGTAAATGCTGTTTAATCATTAAGAAGCTAACATGACTAAATGTAAAAATGAGAATTTTATCTATATTTATATTAAGGATTTTCCCTATAGCAATGTATTATTTTACACCTATACTTAATAATAGAAACTTAAATAAACTTTCTATCAAAAGTAACAAGGTTAAAATTTTAAAAGTCTGTTATTTAGGAATTTGAAAATATTATAAAATTTAAGGATTTTCCCTATAGCAGTCTCTCATTTTTACACCTATACTTAATAATAGAAAGTCAAAAGAACAGAATTTAACGGAGAATTATCATGACTAAGAAATTACTTGCCGTAGCAATCAGTGCCGCTTTAATGGGTTCTGTAGGTTTTGCAAATACTGCTTATGCTGATGAAGGCGCACATAGCTTTCCATCACAATGCTGGCATCCTAGCCAAAATGTGCTAAAACCAAGTGCTTACAATCACCCCGGCGTATGTGATGAAGCCATCGCACATTGGGAATCAGAGCATCAAGGTGAAACATCTGAAGAAGAAGGCGAAGTTGAAGACAGCGAAGTTGAAGAAGGCGAAGTTGAAGAAGGCGAAGCTGAAGAAGGCGAAGTTGAAGAAGGCGAAGCTGAAGAAGGCGAAGCTGAAGATGGCGAATCCGAAGACGGCGAAGCTGAAGAAGGCGAATCCGAAGAAAGCGAATCCGAAGAAGGCGAATCCGAAGAAGGCGAATCCGAAGGCGACGAATCCGAAGGCGACGAATCCGAAGAAGGTGAAGTTGAAGAAGGCGAAATCGAAATTGAAGTCGAAGTTACTGTTGAACAAGTAGTAGCAAACATTGTCGAAGCCGAATTAAATGCAGAAGAAGCTATCCAAGCACTTGATGAAGCCGGACTAACATTAGCCGACTTGTCTGAAGAATTGCAGCAACAATTGCCTATTACTGCTGATCCAGTAGCAATTATTGAAGCAGCTGAAGAAACGGCAGAAGAAGGTATCGTCGAGGAATCTGAAGAAAACAACGAGGATGGTGAATCTGAAGTTGAAGAAACTGAGGACGGTGAATCTGAAGTTGAAGAAACCGAGGATGGTGAACCTGAAGTTGAAGAAACTGAGGACGGTGAACCTGAAGTTGAAGAAACCGAGGACGGTGAACCTGAAGTTGAAGAAAATCCTGAACCGCTTGAACCAGCCGATGTTGAAGAACCCACTTTCTCAGAAGAACTGACTGAAGAAGAAGTCACTCAGATTGAAGAACAACTTGAAGTTGTTGAAGCAGTCATCGTTGGTACAGATGAAGAAGGCAACGATATTACTGCACCAGTTGAAAACGTAGAGGTCATTGGTGAAGTCCTTGTTCCTTCAAATGAAGAAGGTGATGCTAATGCCGATGTTTTTGGCACAGACATGTCAATTGAAGCTGAACTTGGCACAGCAGTAGCAGCTATCGAAGGTGACGAAACCGTCATATTGACAACTGTTACCAACCTTGAAATTGGCGAAATTACTGAAGAAGTATCGGTTGAAGAAGAAGTGATTGAGACCGAAGAAGCGACTGAAGAAAAATCCATTAGCTTGGATTTTGACGAAGCCGGCAATATTATCCTGACACTTCGAGAATTGAAAATCGGTGATTTGACGGTTAATGTAAAATTGCGTGCCTTGACTGATACGTTTGAAACCTATCAAGTAGAAGAAGTCACTGTTGCCCCTGAAGATGTTTTTGAGGCAAACGAACCCGCCTCTGAAGAAGTGGTTGAAGAATCCGAACCGGCTCTTGAAGAGAACGTTGAAATAGTAGAAGAGTCCGAACCGGCTCTTGAAGAAGTGGTTGAACCGGAATCCATCCCTGTACCTGAAAATACGGAGGTATAACAATATTGAGTAAAAAAATAGAGCATATTTTATAGCATTGTTTCAAATGGTTTAGACAATTAACCTCTGAAGTTTTTAATACTTCAGAGGTTTTTTATTTTAGCAAAAATATTTCGCGCCATAAGTGCCGAAACAAAATCCGATGGAAGATAGCTGATTATAATTTAAGATATTGATTATCAATATTTTTTCAATTTAGAATGTTTTGAATCGGTCAAGCATCAGTTTGTGAAGTTTTTTCGTAAGTTTGTTCTTAAGATCAGAAAATTTGACTGGTATTTTACACCACAACTCATTTAGGATTATTATATAGCAATTACCCATTCCCAATTACCCATTCCCAATTACCCATTCGCCAAAAACGCTTTCAGTCTTTCCACCCCTTGTTTTAAATGAGCTATTTCTCTGGTATACGCAAATCGGAGAAATTGGTGGGTTTGATTTTGTCCAAAATCAATGCCAGAGGTAGTTGCAATATGAATTTTGTCTAAGAGTAATTCAGAGAATTTTAAGCTGTTTTCTGAATAGTTAGAAATATTTGCCCAAATATAAAATGCACCTTCTGGTTGAGTGTCAATGGTAAAAAGTTGAGAAAGTTCATGATATAAATAATCTCTTCTTTTTTGGAAAGTAGCAGTGACAGCTTTTAAATGTTCATCATCAAATGCCGCTAACGCACCATATTGACTAATGGTTGGCGCAGAAATATAGAGATTTTGCATCACAATTTCAGCTTTTCTCACCAAATGCGGTGGCAAAATGACCCAACCTAATCTTAACCCAGGCAAACAAAAATATTTGGAAAAGCCATTGATAACAATCGCATTATCTGAAAATTCTAATGCCGTATGGGCCCTTTTGCCATAAACCAGTCCATGATAAATTTCATCTGAAATAAAATAAATGCCATGATTTTCACTGTAGTCAATTAATGCTTTTAACGTTGCTGGACTATAAACATTTCCGATGGGATTGGATGGCGAGGAAATTTGGATGGCTTTGATATTTTGATGGGCAGTTAAGTGTTCAACGGTTAATTGGTAATCGGTTTTATGATCAATCGGTACAAAAACGGGTTGTGCGTTGAGTATAAAGGCAAAATTTTTATAGCAAGGATAACCGGGATCAGTTAATAGCAATTTGTCACCAGCATTGAGTAAAATAGCATAACTGATTAAAAATGCACCGGATGTGCCTACTGTTAATACAATTCTTGCTGGCGATATCTCAACCTGATAACGTTGTTGATAAAAAGCGGCAATTTTTTCTCGCAGTGCGAGTAAACCGAGTGATTCAGTATAACGAATTTTTTGTGCTTGAGTGGCTTTAACCATTGCTTCGATTACGGCTGGCGACGGTGGAATATCAGGCTGACCCACCTCAAAATGAATCGCATCGGGAATGGATTGCGCTTTTCTAAGCACGTCCATGACTAAAAAAGGGGTTACGTTATCTAATCGATTCATAATATAAAAAGAGTACAACGAATATTTTAAATGGTTTATTCTTTTTTCAATGCTCTGGCGTTGAAATTATCATGATATTCTTCATTACGCTGAAATACTAACACAAGAACATTGGCACCAGAAAATCAAAACCTAAAAAAAGGCATCTGATCATTACGACGCAAGGGCCTTTTTTTATGTCAACCGCTATCAAAGAGTACAACGAATTTGGCTACATTGCTGATAAAAAAGTACAACGAATTTGAAAAGCAAACAACGAATAGTACTTAGGAAAATTCCGCCGAGCGGTCCCTTCCTTCCCCTTCAGGAAGAACTTAGGGAGGACCTGGGTGGAGGGTAGGTTGTGCAGTTTGAGCTTTTTTTGAAGTATTTTTTCAGGCTATATTTGTGTTCACGATCTCTCCCTCCCCCTAACCCCCTCCCGCTGGGAGGGGGGACCGCTCGGCGGCATTTTGCTATTCTTTGGCAAAAATGATAAATGACTATATTATCTATTATTTTTTGTGTTAGCTAATAATAGGAAAATTCCACAGAGCGGTCCCCCCTCCCAGCGGGAGGGGGTTAGGGGG